>ERZ773050.1765-NODE-1765-length-11760-cov-8.294148_pt1 | contig 11760 bp, 9 predicted proteins | sample MGYA00580632_ERZ773050 | MGnify/ENA primary metagenome ERZ773050 (study PRJEB29015, sample SAMEA2738123) | human oral metagenome | biome: human oral; feature: human-associated habitat; material: saliva | place: China | collected 2166 ... | reverse complement strand
AGCCCAACCTGGCTGACGAGATGGGCCAGCTCCAGGAGCGCATCACCTCCGCCGGCGGCCACTCCATCACCTCCCTGCAGGCGATCTACGTGCCCGCCGACGACTACACCGACCCGGCGCCGGCCACGACCTTCGCCCACCTGGACGCCACCACCGAGCTCAGCCGTGAGATCGCCTCGCGAGGCATCTACCCGGCCGTGGACCCGCTGACCTCCACCTCGCGCCTGCTGGCCCCCGGCTACGTGGGCCAGGAGCACTACGACGTCGCCACCCGCGTGAAGTCCATCCTCCAGAAGAACAAGGAGCTCCAGGACATCATCGCGATCCTCGGTGTCGACGAGCTCGGCGAGGAGGACAAGGTGACGGTGGCCCGCGCCCGCCGCATCGAGCAGTTCCTGTCCCAGAACACCTACATGGCGGAGAAGTTCACCGGCGTGGCCGGCTCCACCGTGCCGCTGTCGGAGACCATCGAGGCCTTCCGCCGCATCTGCGACGGTGACTACGACCACCTGCCGGAGCAGGCCTTCTTCAACATCGGTGGCATCGAGGACCTCGAGCGTCGCGCCGCCGAGCTCAACGCCTGAGTCGTTAGGATCCGGGTAGAACCGGGCGCAGGAAAGGAGGGGGACATGGCCTTACATGTTGAGGTGGTCTCGCCGGCGGGCGAGGCCTGGACCGGTGAGGCGACGCAGGTCTCCGTGCCCCTGATCAACGGGGAGCTGGGGATCCTGCCGGGTCGTCAGCCCCTCGTGGCGGTCCTGGGGGCCGGTCCGGTGCGACTGAGTCCCATCGACGGCGAGATGTGCAGCATCGAGGTGTCCGGCGGCTTCTGCTCCGTGGACCACGACGTCATCACGATCGCCGCCGACCACGTGAAGCAGGGCGCGGAGGCCTGAGTCATGGGGCAGCACGTGTGGATGGTCGTGGCGATTGCCGTCACCGTCCTCGTGCTGCTGGCAGGCGGGTTCCTGCTGCGTCTGCGCTACCTGGCCGGGCAGGTCGGCTCCTTCGAGTGCGCCCTGCGTCCACGCGGGGCGCAGCGCTGGCTGAGCGGGGTCGCCTCCTTCCGGCTCGACTCCCTGGAGTGGTACCGCCTCGTGTCCTTCTCCACCAAGCCGTCGCGCTCATGGAGCCGCTTGAACCTGGAGCTCTCCGAGGCACGGCGCCGCCGGGAGCAGGGGCGCGTCGTCGAGGTCCACTGCGTGGATGCCACCCGCAGCCCTGAGGGCTTCGACCTGGCCATGATGGAGGAGTCCCACTCGGCGCTGATCGCCTGGGTGGAGTCCGCCGCCCCCGAGCAGCCCAGGCTCTTCTGAGACCCGACGCCGGGGCTCGGCGATGCGCCCGGCGGCCGGATCCGCCGGGGCGGGGCCTTCGGGGCGGAGACGCGGCCTCCTGGCCGGATCGACGACGTACCTTTCGTCCGAGGACTGCGTTTTCCTCCAGGCCACTGGGGTCCCCTCCCAGTCATCTGGAGGACATCGCAGTCCTCGATCACGAAGTACGTTCTCGACGACGGAGCAGGGTGCTGCCATCGCCTGACGTTGCGTCCCCAGGCCCCGGGTTACGCCTGAGACACGGCGTCCGATCCGGTGGGCGCCGTGCATGGACACTGCAGGGGCGCACCCCGGGTGACACGATGCTCAGGCCCGCCGGCCCCGGTGTCGCGCCGAGGCCGGGCCCGCCCCGCTAGGGTGGATGGGTGCGCCTCGTTATTGCCTCATGCTCCGTCGACTACTCCGGCCGCCTGGACGCCCACCTGCCCCGGGCCACCCGCGTGCTCATGCTCAAGGCCGACGGCTCGGTCCTCATCCACTCCGACGGCGGCTCCTACAAGCCCCTGAACTGGATGAGCGCCCCGGCCCGCCTGGCCGTCACCGAGCCGGACGAGGAGGCCGCCGCCGACGGCGTGCGCGAGGTCTGGGAGGTCAGCGCCACCAAGACCGACGACCGCCTCGTCATCCGCCTTTTCGAGACCATCTCCGACGTCAGCCACGAGCTGGGCGTGGACCCCGGGCTCACCAAGGACGGCGTCGAGGCCCACCTCCAGGAGCTCCTGGCCGAGCAGATCGAGGTCCTGGGCGCCGGCTACCGCCTGGTGCGCCGCGAGTTCCCCACCGCCATCGGCCCGGTCGACATCATGGCCAAGGACGCCGAGGGCCGCTCCGTGGCCGTGGAGATCAAGCGCGTCGGCGGGATCGACGGCGTCGAGCAGCTCACCCGCTACCTCGAGCTCCTCGACCGCGACCCGCTGCTGACCCCCGTCCAGGGCGTCTTCGCCGCCCAGACCATCAAGCCCCAGGCCCGCGTCCTGGCCGAGGACCGCGGCATCCGCTGCGTCACCCTCGACTACGACGCCATGCGCGGCATGGACGACCCGAGCTCCCGCCTGTTCTGAGGAGACAGCCGTGCCCGCCGCCCGCGCCTCCTCCGCGCCGCTGCCGACCGAGGTGAGCCTGGCCCGCATCATCTCCCAGGGCCTCATCCCGGCCACCGCCGCGCCCGACGTCGTCGCAGCAGTGGCCCGCCAGCTCGCCATCCAGGGCCAGCAGGTCTCCGCCGTCCCGCACGCCCTGCTCGTGCGCGCCCCGGCCGCCACCCCGGCCGACGTCGAGACCGCCTTCGCACGAGGCGACCTGGTGCGCTCCTGGCCCATGCGCGGCACCGTCCACATCACCACCGCCGCCGACCACCACTGGCTGCGGGCCGCCCTCATGCACCGCACCGACGCCTGGGTGCGGAACAGCGAAAAGTCTTACGGCGTCGATACCGCCCTGTGCGAGCGCGCCGCCGAGGTGGCCCTCGGCCTCATCGAGGACCAGGGCCCGCTGATGCGCTCGGTGCTGCTGGCGGCCTGGCAGGAGGCCGGCCTCATGGAGGCTTTCCGCGGCGAGGATGTCTCCTCCTACCGGCGCCGCCACCTCCTGGTGCGCCTCCAGCGCGAGGGGATCCTCGTCCAGGGCCCGCGGTCCGGCAACGAGCACCTCGTCATGGACGCACGCCACCTGCCCGACGCCGACTCCGGGCCCGCCGGAGCAGGCGTCGCCCACGGCGGGACTGGCCACCGCGCCGCCTGCGCGCACATCGCCTACCGCTACGCGACCAGCCACGGCCCGGTCAGCGCCGAGGACCTGGCCCGCTGGACCACACTGCCCAAGACGCAGGCCGCCCGCGCCCTGGAGGACGCCGTCGAGCTGGGGGAGGAGCAGGCCCCAGCCGCGGTTAATGCTGCCGGTGAGCCGGCCGGGCCCCGTGTCCCGCTCGTGCGCGCGGTCGCCGAGGGCGGGGCCCGCGGAGGCCTGCGCCCGCTCGGCCCCGGCGAGTCGGCCCCGAAGACCGGCCTGCTCTACATGCGCGCCGACCTGCCCGACCTCCTGTCCGCCCACCGCGGCGCCGCGCAGGCCACGCACTTCCTGGGCTCCTTCGACGAGCTGCACGTGGGCTACAAGGACCGCTCCTGCCTCACCGATGAGGACGGCGAACGCCTCATCTGCCCGGCGAGCAACGGCATGTTCCGCCCGATCCTGGTGGACCGCGGCCGCCTCGTCGCCGTGCGGCCGGTCGGCGAGGGCCTGCTGTGGAAGGGCGGGGCGGCGCCGTCGGCCCGCGTGGAGCGCGACGTCAACCGGGCCGTCTCCCGCATGGAGCAGCGCCTGGGCGGGTGACCGGAGCGGAGCCGGATCCCGCCCGCGCAGTGTGGGGGAGGAGACGCCCCGAAGGAGGTTGTCTGATGTCTGAAGTGGTGACAGAATCCGACTCATGAGCAACGAAGCCATGCAGGTCCGCGCACTGCGGGGACGCGTCGTCACCCCCGACCACATCATTGACGACGGGGCGGTCGTCCTGTCCGGATCCCATATCGCGTGGGTCGGGCCCGCTGACCAGGCCGCACGGGCCGGCTTCGCAGACGCCGTCGAGCAGGCTCAGTCCGCACCCGAGGGCGGCTACCTCCTGCCGGGCCTGGTGGACGTCCACTGCCACGGTGGGGGCGGTGAGTCCTTCCCCAACGCCGAGACCGCCGAGCAGGCGATGGTCTCCGTGCTCGAGCACCGCCGCTTCGGCACCACCTCGCTCGTGGCCTCCTGCGTGACGGCCGCCCCCGAGGTCCTGCGCGCGCGCACCCGGGTCCTGGCGGGGCTGTGCGAGGACGGTGAGCTCGCCGGCATCCACTTCGAGGGGCCCTTCGTCTCGGTGGAGCGCTGCGGCGCCCAGGACCCCACCTACATCATCGACCCCGACGCCGCCCTGACCCGCGAGCTCATCGAGCTCGGCGGCGGGCACGTCGTCACCATGACCATCGCCCCGGAGAAGCCCGGCATCACCGGCGACGACGGCGTCAACGCGGCCCTCATCGAGGGCGGGGCGCTGCCCTCCTTCGGGCACACCGACTCCGAGGCCGCCCCCGTGCGCGCCGCCCTGGCCGACGCCGCCGCCCGCATCGCCGAGCGCCTCGAGGCCGGCGAGCCGGTCCGCGCCCCGCGCTCGACCGCCACCCACCTGTTCAACGGCATGCGCCCCATGCACCACCGCACGCCCGGGCCCGTGCCCGAGTTCCTGGCGGCCGCCCAGCGCGGCGAGTGCGTCCTGGAGATGATCGGCGACGGCGTGCACCTCAGCCCCGCCATCGTCCTGGACATGTTCGAGACCCTGGGGCGCGACAACGTCGTCCTGGTCACCGACGCCATGGCCGCGGCCGGCATGGCCGACGGCGACTACGTGCTCGGCTCCCAGCCGGTCACCGTGGCCGACGGCGTCGCCCGCCTCACCGAGGGCGGCGCGATCGCCGGGGGGACCGCCCACCTCATCGACGTCGTGCGCACCACCTGGCAGGGGGGAGTCGACCTGGTCGACGCCGTCTACGCCGCCAGCGTCCAGGGCGCCCAGATCCTCGGCGACCCCTCCGTGGGCGCCCTGAGGGCGGGCCTGTGGGCCGACGTCGTCGTCACCGACGCGGAGCTGCGGCCCGTCACCGTGCTGCGCCGCGGCGAGGCGGTGGAGCCCGCCGCCTGATCCTCCCGCACCACCGGCCCGCACGGGCCCCAGCAGTCTCTTGTCATGTGGGAGCCGTTCGCCCCGACCTGGACCTCCAGGTCGGGGCGAACGTGTGGTGCTGCCTCAGCGCGGCTCGAAGCTGAGCGCCTGGCCGTCGTCGGGGATGAGTAGCCTTTCGGAGAAGCCCTGCTCGGTGGCGGTCTTCCTGAGCTGCTCCTTCGAGGTGCCCCAGTGGTTGACCGCCTCCATGTGGACCGCCACGATGGTCGCCTCGGGGGCGGCCCGGCTGATCCGCACCACTTCGGCGTCGTCGAGAAGGAGTCGTCCCAGCGGGGTGCTGTTGCCGCCGGTGTTGGCCACGATGACCTGCGGGGCGAAGTTCCTCAGTGCGGTCTCCAGCCCCTCGAACCAGACCGTGTCTCCAGTGAAGTAGACGGTCGGTTCGCCGTCGGTCCTGAGGACGACACCCATGGTGGCCGCGGTCCCGGTGACTTCCTCGAGAAGTGGAACCAGACCGGGGCTGTCGTAGTGCTGGCCCTCCGCCCGGTTCAGCGTCACCTGGCCGATGCGTGCCTCACCGTCCAGAATCCGCACGTCCTTGAAACCTGAGGCGGTGACGACGTCGGCATCGAACTGGTCCTGGACAATGATCGGCATGTCCTTGGGAACGGCCTGGGCGGCCGCGTCGTCCCAGTGGTCGATGTGAGAGTGGGTGACGATGACGACGTCGACGCCGTTGAGGATCTCCTCGACCGGGATCGGCAGGTCGTTGAGGGGGTTGCGCTCGTCGCCGCGTAGCGAGGGGAAGGGGTCGAGGGTGCCCTTCTTCGAGAGCATGGGGTCGATGAGGAACGTGGTGCCGCCGTAGGACAGTTTGACGGTGGCGTTGCGGAGCTGAAGGAGTTCCATCGAGGTCCTTTCCAGATTTGGTGAGTGTAAATACGAGCGTTTGCCTCGCAAGGGGCCGCGGGTGGCGAGACGCTACGTGGTGTTGCTGAGTGAATCCGGGGACGGGCTGAGCCCTCCCGAAGGCCTGTGTGTGATCCGGGTCGGTTTCGTGGGTGTCGGGCTCAGCCGGGCAGGCCCAGGAGCCGGCGGGTGTAGACGGCCTGGCCGGAGTGCTGGGCGGCGTCGTCAATGACCGAGGCCAGGCGCACGGCCCGGGTGACGGGCGGGTCCCAGGACTCGTCAACGATGTCATCGAGCGACTCCGGCGTGAGGGAGCGCAGGTAGGTGATGGCCAGGGCGTAGGCGTCGTCGAGGTAGGAGAAGAGGAGGCTGAGGTCGCTGACGACGACCTGGGCGGCCTGCTCGGGCGTGTGGCGCCAGTCCTCGGTGTCGTCGGGCAGGGGCAGGGCGAAGCGCTCCCGGTGGCCGCCGGTGACCCAGACGGGCTCGACGCCCGCCAGGGGCGCGACCTGGATGTCGAGCTCGCGGGCCGTGTGCCAGGCCAGCCAGGTCAGGGAGTCGATGCGGGGCGCCAGGTCCGGGGCGGGCCTGGTGTTGGCCTGCTCGAGCGTGACACCGTCGAAGGCGTGGTCGAAGCGCTCGCGGGACCGGGACAGGACGTCAATGAGCATCTCAAGAGTCGACATGATGTCAGGCTACGTTCCGGGGCTGGGTGATGTTGGGTTGTGAGACCACTCGCCGAGCAAGCCGGCGGCCTATCCCTCCAGCCGCGTGCGCCGGGGTCTGAAACCTAGCCGCTGTGGGCTGAGCGGAGTTTCGGCAGTGGGTTGTGGGGCCTTGGTGTCACGTTTGGCGACTTTTGGGGCGTCCGTCAGCCAACGTTCCCGAACCTGTGTCGCTCTGACCAGCGCGTATGTGCCGGAGCGTGACGGTAGTCAGCCAGGCTCGCCCCCTAAAAGTCGCCCACGGTGACACCAAACGCGACGCCCCCTTCTTTGCTGGAAGTATCCTGCACAAATCATCCGCACGAACCGCCTCGACCTGGCAGAATCCTTCCATGGACATGAATAATCCCGCTGAGACTCGTCAGCGGATCCTGAGGTACTGGTGGATGCTGGAGCTATTCAGCCCTCAGAAGGTGCCTGAGGTACCCAGGCGGTCGTCACAACCGAAAGACCGTCAGGTGATCGAATGGGAGCCTCGGGAGGCTCTGCCTTGGGAAGTGCTGCGCCCTCCGCCTCCGGTGAATGACACGTCTATGAAATGGCAGCACACGGTCTATCTCGGCGTGTACGGGCTCGAGGAAATCTATCAGGACCTGCACTATGTTTTTGCCGAGGACCAGGATGCCTACGATGAACGTACGGCTGGACTTAGCGCCTGCGCTGCGGTCATGCTCGACGAACGTGGAGCGCTCATGGTGGACTCTGCGACGCTTTCCTCGGCGCTGTGGGCCGTCGCCAGGATCCGGAGCACCCGTGAAGTGCCGAGTCCGCACTGGGGTAGTGGCTTCGCCCAGGCTGCAGAAGACTTCACGAAAGAGGTGGATGCCTTCGAGGGAGATCGTCGTGAGGCAGCTGATACTGAGCAACCTCCCGCTCAGGATGCAGACTCATTGCAGGAGCTGCTGCGCATCGCTCACAAGGTGTCGGGAATCGCCGGAGTGCCTGTACTGGCCAGTGAACGCATCATCATCTCGTCGGTTGCCGTCTCCAGCCGTCGTGCCGACGACACGGGTGCGGACATCGACTTTCTCAACAGCTTCTTCCTTGACGATCTCACGACTGTCGCGAGAGGGCTGCTCAATGGAGGCTGCCCGCGGGCACTCTCTGAGTATCTGACTGCCGACGCTAAAGTACCTGTGGCACGGAGGGTGGATGTTATCCGGGATGACGCTGCTGCAGATGCTGGGGTTCGGGTCGATCAGCTGCCGAAAGGTCGCTGGCCCTCCAACCCTGAGCACGGCCTGGCGCTGCGTCAGCAATTCGCAGTCAACCGGGCCTTGGGTGATTTAGCTGGTGCAGGTAGTGGCCTGATGGGGGTCAACGGGCCGCCTGGCACCGGCAAGACGACGATGCTGCGCGACATCCTGGCCGGCAATGTCGTTGAACGTGCACGGCGCCTCGCCGAATTGAAGAGTCCTGACGACGCTTTCACCGCGACTACGCACTGCTGGCAGTCCGGTGATGGCTTCCGGCGTGAGGTGCGTCAACTTCAGCCGGCACTCACTGGATTCGAGATGGTCGTTGCTTCGGCGAATAATGCCGCCGTTGAGAACATCAGTGTCGAGATTCCCGCTCTTGGTGCGATCGATAGAAAATGGAGGGAAAGTGTCGGCTATTTTGCTGACATTGCCTCTGCGACTCTGGCGTCTTCGGAGGCTGGAGGGCAAGAACGCGAGAATGCCAAGGGAACGGATCGCAAGGCCTGGGGGCTGGTCGCGGCCCGACTGGGCAGCAAACGGAATCGGGCAGCCTTCCGTTCAGCCTTCTGGTTCGATGTCACAGATCGGGACAAAAAACGTATTCCGGGAACTGCTCCACGTATGCATACGCGCCTGAATCAGTGGCGCGACGGAAAGGAGCCGTATAAGACTTGGCCTCAGGCACGAGCGGACTTCTGCTGGGCCGAGCGGCGTGTCGACGAACTCATCGCTCAGCGAGAAGCGGCTCAGTGGCGTATGGAACGTCTCAAGGCTGCTCTCCGGGAGGAGATGGAGCTCGCTGCGCAGGCTCAGCGCCTTACGGCGGAGGCTACCGAGGCTGCTAACGAGAGCCAGAAGTATGCGAATGTCGTCGAGCGTGCTCAGATTGAGTACTCCGAGGCCGGCAGCCTCTGGAACCGGCACGCAGCGCTCAAGCCCGGAGTGCTTGAGACGCTCTTCACGTTGGGACGTGCTATTCGCGAGTGGAGGGAACGGCTGAAGCCGCTTGAAGAACGGTTGCGGATTGCGGAGCAGAACTGGCAACAGGTGAGCCGGCATGCGCAGTCCCTCGACGAGAGAACGCGTTACATCTCTGGTGAGTTGGCAAGCTTCGAGAATCGACGTAGGTGCCTCTCCCAGGAAGTGGGCGACTTGCGACAGCAGGTGTCGGAGGACTGCGCGCATTACGGGAGTGGCTACCCGGATGAGGGTCGGGACAGAGAAGACCGTGAGAAGAACACTCCGTGGCTCGACGCGGAGCTCGATGCGGCTCGGTCCGACCTGTTCCTGGCAGCGCTTGGGCTCCATGAGGACTTTCTGGCCAATGCGGCAAGGGACATGGTTAAGGGGCTACGCGCAGCCATTGAAGTGGTTGCCGGAGCCTACCCGCGTAACCTGGAGCCGGAAAAGATACGCGCGGCGTGGCAGACCTTCTTCCTGGTCGTGCCGATGGTTTCGACGACCTTCGCGTCCTTCGGGCGTATGTTCGCAGGACTTGGTCCCGAGTCGCTCGGATGGCTGCTCATTGATGAGGCCGGACAGGCTTGCCCGCAGTACGCTGTTGGAGGGATTTGGCGCTCCCGGCGGGTCGTTGCCGTCGGAGACCCGCTGCAGTTGCAGCCGGTAGTGACGATGCCGCGCAAAGCTCAGTACGACATTGCTGCTGCGTTCGGTGTCTCACCGGTTTGGATTCCGCCGCTCGCTTCGGTCCAGACTCTGGCTGACCGCGTTTCGCACTATGGGACCACTCTGCATCATGGAGAGAAGCCCATGTGGGTGAGTGCACCACTGACAGTGCATCGCCGATGTGACAATCCGATGTTCAGATTGTGCAATGAGATCGCCTACGGGAGCATGATGGTGAGTGGCGTCCAGCGTCGCCTGGATGATCCCGATAATCCTGATCTGTTTGACGACCCTCATGAGCGGAAGATTTCGCCGAGCCATTGGATCGACGTTCCAGCAAGAACTCCTGGCACGCATCTTCAGGATAATCAGATCGAGGAGCTGCGAAAACAGATCGAGCAACTCCAGGCCCAAGGTGTTGCTATGTCGCAGATCATCGCCATCTCGCCGTTCCGGGTGGTGGCCAACGCGCTGGGTTCCCTCAGGGGGAGATATCCCGGGTTGCGCGGCGGCACGATCCATACCGTCCAGGGCCGGGAGGCGGATGTGGTCTTCCTTGTTCTGGGTGGCGATCCAGGCGCTCCGGGCGCGAAGGCCTGGGCCTCGTCGACCGTCAACCTTGTCAATGTCGCTGCAAGCCGAGCGAAGCGCCGTCTATACGTCATCGGTGACCGCGCTGCGTGGGCGCAGTATCCGTACTTCGCGGACCTCGCCTCTGTGCTTCCCTCGGAGCCTCAGAGTCCTATGGGTACGGTGAGTTGAACGAAGTGCGTCGATGATAGGGCTGGAAGGTTCAGGGCGTCGTTCGGGGTCCGGGGAGACACCGTTCTCCGATCACCTGCACCCTGACTGGTGTGTTCGTATCTTGCACGTGGGGTAGAGGTGCGAACGTGGGCGGCCTACTCCTGCGGCCTTGTGTGTTGGGGTGTGGGGGTTAGTGGCCTTGGGCTTCTTCGGCGTCGTCGGTGAGGTAGGTGACGATGCGGACCAGGTCGTAGGGGGTGGAGGTCTCGGTGGTGGTGATGGTGCCCTCGATGGGTCGCCACGTGGCCTCGCCCTGGGGGCGGTAGCGGGTGGTCCAGGTGGTGGTCAGGGTGGTGGTGACGCCGGTGGCGGTGTGCTGGTAGTGGTGGGTGACGGTCTGGTTGGGGTAGGGGGCTCCGGGGTCGGTGGTGGTTGTGGTGGTGCCGTCTCCCCAGCCCCAGGTGTAGGAGACGGGGGTGAACTCCACCTCGATGGAGGTGTTCAGGATGGTGGTGGTCTGGTGCTGGGGGCTGGGGCTGGTGTAGACGATGAAGGCCTTGGAGATGATGACCTTCGGTCCTGGGGGCTGGCGGGTGATGCCCGAGCCCGAGGCGATCAGCGTGGCAGCCTGACGGGTGGTGATCGTGACCGTACGCGCACCACCACCGGCGGTGGTGGGTTGGTCGGGTTGGGTGGGGCGGTTGAGGGTGGCCAGGTTGCACTTGTACTTGTCCAGCCCGTAGGCGTCCTTCTCCGGCGAGCACTCCCGATGCGACTGCTCCTCCCACATCGACGGATCCGAGGCCCTCACAGACGGACGCTCCTGAGACGGCGCCCCATCAGAATCCGGCGTACCCTCCTGAGGGACCGTTTCAGTCACCTCCCCATAGGTTTCCACTCCTGCATCCGTATTCCCAGCAGTTACATTAGATTCAACAGTGGTGGAATCTGAGGTTGTGTTTCCGAGGGCTAGTGTCGGGAACATGAGTGGCGCGGCGAGGCTGGCGACGACAAAAGGGCGTGGCGCCGTCATTTGACTACCTCGACCCCGCCGACAGACCAGCGTCCATTAACGTATCGTACGCCGAAGTTAAGGTTTCTTCCTTCGTCCGGATCGGATGTCTTGGCTGCCCCTCCATCTCCAGGATGGGAAGTCATGGGGCCGTAATCTACGACTACCGTGACGCGATTGTAGTCGTGACCCTCTAGTTTTTCGTAGTATGTCAGGTTGATGACATCCTGTTCCCATTTGTCAATCCAGCCTCCGGCAGCATGCAGGCTGGTTGCTCTGCTGATGGCTGATTGGCAGAACTTGCAACCGTCTTCGCTCATCTTTGCCAGCTCGGTGGTGTTGCCGGTCATGAAGGCGTAGCGGTAGAGGTCGAGGAAGTAGCCGACGCTGGCTGCTGCGCCCTCGGCGCTCTCCTCGTTCATCTGTGGGGGCTTGGCTGGTGCGGGTTCGGCCAGGGCGGCGTCGCGCTTGGCGCGCAGCTCAGGGGTCAGGGCCGCTTCCCGGGAGGCGGTCGCACTCGCGTTGGCGTCAGCGATGCCCTTCTCAGCCCGAG
>ERZ773050.1763-NODE-1763-length-11761-cov-28.809585_pt1 | contig 11761 bp, 9 predicted proteins | sample MGYA00580632_ERZ773050 | MGnify/ENA primary metagenome ERZ773050 (study PRJEB29015, sample SAMEA2738123) | human oral metagenome | biome: human oral; feature: human-associated habitat; material: saliva | place: China | collected 2166 ... | reverse complement strand
GCGTGGAAGCGGTCAGTACAACGGTAATACGGACCGCCATATGTGGTCACCCCCGGCGAGGGGGACGTTGTGTTGTGCGGGGCTTTGCGCCCCACTTCTGCGCACCGACAAGCGACATTAGTCCCTGTCGAGAGCACTGTGAGCGAATACTCACACGTCCGTCAGTTGGCGCTGCCGCCGCCCATGAGCGACGCCAGGTTGTTGTCCTTCTGACCGGAAACTGCATCGCCGAACATCGGCGTCGTCGCACCCTGCGCTCCACCCAGCGAGGGCTGGATGAAACGCGGGTTCACGCGCACGTCGGAGCTGTCGCGGGCCTGCGCGAGGACCTGGTCAAGCTGCTGCACGGCCGCTGGATTGGACTGCGCGACCTGGTTGAGGTTCTGGGTGAGCAGGAGCGACTTCACGGTTGCGCGGGTGGCGGGACCCAGCGTGCCGAGAGACTGATCCCCCAACTGCTCGGAGGCGCGCGCGGCAATCTGGTCGATCTGCTCGTCGGAGACTTCTGCGCCCACAGAGGCACCGGCGGCTTCAAGAAGCGGCAGGTTCACGAGCTGCGTGCGAATTTGCGCATCGGCGATCTGCTGGCCACCCATGAGCACAGACATCTGCTGGGCGGCCTGCGCAACCTCCTCGTTGGAGTACGAGCCGGACGAGCTGACGACGGCGGCACCGGGATGGGAGGAGCATGCCCCCATTCCCAGTCCTGCGGCCACAATCAGGGCGGCGGTGGCGAGCTGGCGTGTGTAGCGCACGAGCATTCCTTCCTCAGATGTGTTGCGACGCAATAGGACCAGTGTATTCCACCACAGGCACTACTCGCCAAAAGGCACAAGAATCTTGGTCACCAGAGTCTCCACCCACTCTAGGAGCGGACCGTCGGTGAGCGGGGACCCGCCGACACGCGACGTGAGCGGCAGCGGCACGAGGACCTGGCGAACTGCGGCCTTGATGACGGTTCCGGGGTACAGGCGCTTGAGGCGCATGATCTGGGAATCACGCAGCTCGACGGGCGAGACGCGCAGGTACTTGCCCTGCGTGACGATCTCGGTGATCCCCGCGCGGCGTACGATCTCGCGCAGCCGCGCGACGGCGAACAGCAGGTCGACCTGGGGCGGGATCGAACCATATCGGTCGACGAGCTCCTCACGCACGTCCGCTTCCTGTTCGGGTGTGGCAATAGCCGCGATCTTCGCGTACACCTCGAGGCGCAGGCGTTCGCCGCCCACGTAGCCATCGGGGATGTGCGCGTCGACCTGGAGGTCCATGCGCACGTCCGTCTTCTCGGCGGGGGCGTCGCCTCGGTAGGCGGCAACCGCGTCGGAGACCATGCGCACGTAGAGGTCGAATCCGACGCCCTCGACGTGGCCCGACTGGGCCCCTCCCAGGAGGTTTCCGGCGCCTCGGATCTCAAGGTCGCGCTGGGCGACGGCCAGGCCCGCACCCAGCTCGGTGTTCGCGGCGATCGTCTTCAGACGCTCGTGCGCGGTTTCGGTGAGCGCCTTGTCGCCGGGGTAGAAGAAGTACGCGTAGGCACGTTCGCGGCCTCGCCCGACGCGCCCGCGCAGCTGGTGGAGCTGAGACAGGCCAAAGGTGTCGGCGCGGTCCACGATGAGCGTATTCGCGTTGGAGATGTCCAGGCCGGTTTCGACGATGGTCGTGCACACGAGGACATCGAACTCGTGATTCCAGAAGTCCTGGATGACGGCCTCAAGCTGGTGCTCGTTCATCTTGCCGTGGGCGGTACGCACCCGGGCCTCGGGGACCAGCTCGGCGATGTGGGCTGCGACCGAGGCAATCGAGTCAACCCGGTTGTGCACGTAGAAGACCTGACCGTCGCGCAGGAGCTCGCGGCGGATCGCGGCGCTGACCTGGGCATCCGTGTAGGCGCCGACGAAGGTGAGGACGGGCTGTCGTTCCTCCGGCGGGGTCTGGAGAATCGACATCTCGCGGATGCCGGAGATCGCCATTTCGAGGGTACGCGGGATGGGGGTGGCGGACATGGACAGGACGTCCACGTCGGTGCGCAGGGCCTTGAGGGTCTCCTTGTGTTCGACGCCGAAGCGCTGCTCCTCGTCGATGATGACCAGGCCGAGCTTCTTGAAGGAGACGGTGCCGGTCAGCAGCGAATGGGTGCCAATGACCAGGTCCACTTCGCCCGAGGCCAGCCCCGCCTTGACTTCCTCGGTTTCCTTCGGGGTCGAGAAACGCGAGAGCGTACCGATGCGCACGGGGAACCCGGCGTAGCGCTCGGCGAAGGTCTCCGCGTGCTGGGTGACCAACAGGGTCGTGGGCACGAGGACAGCGGCCTGGTAGCCGTCCTGGATGGCCTTGAAGGCGGCGCGCACGGCGATCTCGGTCTTGCCGTAGCCGACGTCGCCCGTGAGCAGGCGGTCCATGGGCACGGGCTTTTCCATGTCGGCCTTGACCTCGTCGATGGTGACGAGCTGGTCGGGGGTCTCGACGTAGGGGAAGGCGTCCTCGAGTTCGCGCTGCCAGGGCGTGTCGGGGCCGAAAGCGTGGCCCTTGGTCTGCTGGCGCACGGCGTACAGGCGGATGAGCTCCTTGGCGACCTCGTTGACGGCCTTCTTCGCGCGGGCCTTGGTCTTGGCCCAGTCGGCGCCGCCCATCTTGGTCAGGGAGGGCTCGTCGGATCCGGTGTACTTCGAGATCTGGTCCAGCGCATCGGTGGGCACGAAGAGCCGGTCGGCGGGCTGTCCGCGCTTGGAGGGCGCGTATTCGATGACCAGGTAGTCGCGCGTCGAGGCGGCGTCCCCGCGCCCGATCGAGCGGGAGACGAGCTCGATGAAGCGTCCGATGCCGTGCTGGTCGTGGACGATGTAGTCCCCGGGGTGCAGGGTCAGCGGGTCGACGCCCTTGCGCCTACGCGACGGCATGCGGCGCATGTCGCGCGTGGATGCGCCCGCACGCCCGGTGAGGTCGCCCTCGGTGAGGATCGCGACCTTGAGATGGGGTGCGACGAAACCGACGCCGGCCTGCGCGGTCGTAATGGTCACGAGGCCGGGGTCGGGGCGCGCTTCCACGTTGTCCGCAAGCGCAGCCGGGCACGAGGCATCGGTGAGGATGGAGCGGATGCGCCTGCCGGGGCCGGGGCCTTCGGTGGTGACGACGATGCGCCATCCGTCGCGGGCCAGGTCGGTAAGGTCGGCGGCGGCGCGGGCGAAGTCTCCGCGGTAGGGATGCACGTCGCGCGCACCCACGCGCATGAGGGTGGGTGAGACGACAACGGGCGCGGGGCCGTCCGATGAGGGCGAGTCGGCCTCGTCGATCGCGGAAGCGAGGTCGGCGGGCGGCAGGTCGGTGAGCTCCCACCAGGGGCGCGTCCCGCTCCCCCACAGCTCGCTCAGGTCGAGGAACGAGGCCTTGGAGGCCTCGAGGGGAGTGTCGGCTCCCCCGGCGGCGGCGCTCCACGCGGCGGCGAGGAATTCCTCGGTCGTGGCGACGAGGTCGGCGGCGCGGGCACGGATCCGTTCGGGGTCGGAGGCGAGGATCGGCGAGCCGGCGGGCAGCAGGTCGAGGAGGGACTCCATGCCGCCCACGAGGACGGGAGCCAGGGATTCGATGCCGGGGGCGGCGATTCCCTCGGCGGCGAGGCTGAGCATCTCGGCGGCGCCGGGCAGGCGGTCGGCGGCCTCGCGGGCGCGGGCGCGAACTGCCTGGGTGAGGAGGAGCTCACGGCAGGGGACGGCCCACAGGCCGTCGGCGGCCTCGCCGACGGTTCGCTGGTCGGAGACGGAGAAGGCGCGGATGTCGTCGACCTCGTCGCCCCACAGTTCCACGCGCAGAGGGTGGGGTTCCTGGGGCGGGAAGACGTCGAGGATGCCGCCGCGCACGCTCATCTGGCCGCGGCCTTCGACCATGTCGACGCGCTCGTAGCCGAGCTCGGCCAGCCGGTTCGTGGCGTCGGTGAGGTCCAGGATGTCGCCGGTGCGCACGCGCACGGGTTCGAGGTCCGCCAGGCCGGAGATGATCGGCTGGAGGAAGGCACGGATGGGGACGACAAGGACCGAAATCGGGCCGGCGCTATCGTCTCCTGTGATCGGGTGGACGAGGCGGCGCAGGACGGCGATGCGACGCGCCATCGTGTCAACCTGGGGCGAGAGGCGCTCGTGGGGCAGGGTCTCCCACGCGGGCAGCATGGCGACGCCCGGGATCCACGAGGCCAGGGCGTTGGTCAGCGATTCGGCGTCGCGCCCGGTGGCCGTGAGGACGACGAGCGGCGTGGCCGCGCGCGAAGCGACGGCCGCGAGGAGGGGTGGCCTGATGCCAACGGGAGCGACGATCGTGCCCGAACGGCCCGTCTCGATGGAGTCGGTGGCCGTCTCGATCGCGGGATCAGTGGAGATATCCGGGAGGAGTCCGGTGAGTAGCACGCGCTGCCTTTCGCGGTGAGAGTACGCGGCGACGCCCGAGGGCGCCGCCTCGATCAGGCCCCGGTGTGCAGGGCCATCTGGGTGGGGGCGAATCCCTTGGTGACGATGTCCTCGACGACGTCAGCGGCCTGCTCGAAGGTGACGTCCCAGTCGGGGCGCTCCTTAGTGGGCAGGGCCCCCAGAACGTAGTCAGCGGGGTCCATGCGCCCCGGCGGGCGCCCCACGCCGATGCGCAGGCGGGCGTAGTCGCGCGTGCCCAGATGTTGGCTGAGGGACTTCAGGCCGTTATGGCCGCCTTCTCCCCCACCGACCTTGAGACGCAGCATGTGCGCGGGCAGATCCATGTCGTCGTGGATGACGAGGATACGCGAGGGCGGGATCTTCAGGAAGGATGCGAGCGCGCTGATCGGCCCGCCGGACGTGTTCATGTAGCTGTCGGAGCGGGCCAGGACCACGCGGGGACCGGGCACTCCGCCGGGGCCGATCCCCAAGCGCACGTCGGCGGTGTGCGTGCGCGAACGATGCGACGTCAGGGTCGCACCGCCGCGCGAGGCAAGCACGTCGAGGGTCAAGTACCCGACATTGTGTCGAGTGGAGGCATACTGCGCGCCGGGGTTACCTAACCCGACGACGAGCCACGGTCCGTCAGTCGTCATACTCCGATTGTGCCACCCGCGCCGAGAGCATGTCCCACTGGGGGGCGTCCTCGACGACGGGGGCTGCCTCACGTCGAGACGTCGCCCACGCGTCGGCGAAGAGCTGCGCCCACTTGGCGTAGGCCGCCGAATTGGGGTGGAAGAAGTCCGCCGCGTGGTAGGTGAAGGTGTAGGTCGGCAGCGAGTATTCCTGGGTAAGAGAACGCAGATCAACCAGGTGGGCGGCGCTGTCGGCAACCGAGGCACCGATGCGGTCGGACATGTCCTGCGCGCGGCTTTCCTGCGGCATGATGCCGAAAGACGGAATGGTGGAAACCAGGGCGTCAGCAGGCAGGGAGGCGAGAACGCGGCGCAGGCGCTCCTCGAACTGTCCGGGTGCCATGTCCTCGGTCATTACGTCGTTGCCGCCGATGGTCAGCGTGACCAGGTCGGGGCTGTAGGGGCCATCCAGGAGGCCCAGGCCGCGCATCTGCGGGATCTGGGTGAGTTCGACAGACTCGATCGTCGCGCCCGATAGGGAGAGGTTGAGCAGCAGGACCTCGCGGTCCAGCTGGGCATTGATGGCCGAGGCGAGGCGTGCCGGGTAGGACTCGGTGATGCGCGAGGCCCCCATTCCCTGCACGGACGAATCGCCGAGGGAGACGATGAGGTAGGGACGCTCGCCCTCAGGATTCTCATCACACTCACGGAGGCGATCCAGAGTTGCCAGGTTGTGGTCCTCCCAGGCCTTGCGGTAGTCACCGCGCTGGGAATCCAACCGCAGCAGGCGTCCGATCGCCAGGCCACCACCGAAGAGGCTCGCGCCGCCGGCCGCCGCGCCCGCTACCTGCCATGCTCGTTTACTGATCCCCATCGAAGTGTCCTTCCCTCGTTTGTCCTGCCTCTCAGTGTAACGAGGCCGGGGCCGGTGCTTCAAATGCTGAAGCACCGGCCCCTCGGTTTGTCACAGATCGCTCAGCTCAGGCGTCCGGCGGACGCTCCCGGGAGGGATCGGATGAAGTGCGGAGGCTCCCATCCGCGCTGCGCGTAAGCAGCAGCGACGGCTCGCGCCACCGCCTCCACAGCGTGCGCGTCGACGAGCGCTATCGCGCTGCCCCCGAAGCCACCACCCGTCATGCGCGCGCCATGAGCGCCCGCCGCGCGAGCCGCCTCCACGGCCACATCCAGCTCCTCGCAGGACACCTCGTAGTCGTCACGCAGCGAGTCGTGAGAATCATTGAGAAGCGCGCCCGCGACCGCCAGACGTGTCCCCTCCAGCGGTCCCTCGTCCACAAGCTCGATAAACGCGCGGGTACGCGCAATCTCGGAGACGACATGGCGCGTACGGGCAGCCAAGCGCTCATCACCCAAGGCAGCCGTGGCCTCGTCCAGGTCGGTGATGTCCACAAGCTGCCCCAGGCCCAGGATGCGCGCAGACTCCTCGCAGTCCGCGCGGCGCGAACCGTACTGGCCGTCCGCCAGCGAATGCTTGGCTCGCGTGTCAATCACGAGGAGCTCGAGGCCGACCGCACCCAGATCGAAAGGAACCTGACGCGTCGACATGTCGCGGCAGTCGAGGGCCAGCGCGTGGCCTTCGCTGCAGCGCAGGGAGGCCGTTTGGTCCAGGCCACCGGTATTCGCGCCAGCCACCTGGTTTTCCGCGACGCGCGCGGCGTCCACGAGGACCTTACGTCCCTCGTCGTTGGGGTTCTCGACCGTGCCGGCGAGTCCCAGGGAGCACACCTCGTCAAGGGCAACCGCGGTCGCACACTCGAGCGCGGCGCTCGACGAGAGGCCACCACCCAGCGGCACGCACGACCACAGGGCCGCATCAAAACCGGGCAACGGGCCATATCCGGCCTGTTCAAGCGCCCACGCGACACCCGCAAGGTACGCGGTCCAATGATTCGTCACCTCGCCGGGGGTCCCCTTCGGGCCGATCACATCGAGATCGAGCACGTCAATCGCCTCGCGTGTCTGCGGCGAAATCAGGCGAATCGTCCGATCCGCGCGCGGCGCCAGGGCCACGTAGGCACGGTGCGGGAGCGCAATCGGCAGGCACGGCCCGCCGTTGTAATCCACGTGCTCACCGATGATATTGACGCGCCCGGGCGCGCTCCACACGCCCCGAGGCTCATATCCAAACGCGTCACGGAACAGATTTGCTGCCTGGGCTGCGCCTTCTTCGGGAGTAGCGGCGTCGGCCCACACGAGATCACTCACAAGATCCTCCTTGGTCTCACTCCCTCAAGGCTACGTGAACGCCCTCACACCATTCAAGCGCTGCAGCCTCATCGCGCTCTCCCCACCACCCCGGTACAGTGGAGCCACAACAACCGCGACACAGGCAGGCCCCATGTTCCTCCCCCAACGACTCCCCGGCCAGGACTGGCTCGGCGTCGTCGTCGCAATCCCGGAACCCTGGGTCACCCAGCTCACTGACCTGCGTCTACGCCTCGGCGATCTGGCCGGCTCGCGCATCCCCGCGCACATCACTCTCATGCCCCCCACGCCCGTCGCGCGCGATGCTCGGGCCGAGGTCATCGACCACCTACGCTCCATCGCCTCACGGCATTCCCCCTTCCGCGTCACCCTGTCCGGCACGGATTCTTTCCGCCCAGTCTCGAACGTCGCATTCATGACGCTGGCAGAAGGAGCGTCAGACTGCACGGACCTCGCCGAGGAGATCCGCTCCGGCCCGCTCGATCACGAAACGCGCTTTCCCTACCACCCGCACGTCACACTGGCACAGGACGTCGACGACATCGCCTTGGATCTTGCCCTCGATATCGGCGCAACGATCGAAGCCTCGTGGATCGTCCCCGGCTTCCGCCTGGATCGCATCGACCCTTCGGGGATCTATTCCTCGATGGCGCTCTTCGATTTCGACGCCTCAGGGCACTGACTTCCCGCCTGCCAAGCTTTCACACGCTGACGTTCCGGGTGCCGTCGGGCCCACCGGCGCCCTCCACGCCGACGCGCTCTGACTACTGCGCGCAGCCGTGCAAGATCGACACTCCCTATATCCCCCTCCACAACTGGCTCCCAATGTCGCATGCAATTCCCCTCCGACTACTTTAATTCTTGAAATCGAAGCGTTGGAATTGCAACGTTTTCAGACTTTACTGAACCTTCAACCAATCGAATTGCATGCGAAATTTTGGGAAACGGTGCCACAGGCCACAGACCAGGCCACGGGCCACCCGCAGACACGAAAGGCCGTGGCCCGGGAACCCGATGGTCCCAGGCGGCCACGGCCTCGTCGATGAAACGTCAGATCTCGTAGGTTACCGAGACCGGCGCGTGATCTGAGAAACGCTCCGCATACTCGTCGGCGCGGTCAATCTCGAAGGAGCGTGCACGCTCCCCCAGGGCCGGCGTCGCATACTGATAGTCGATGCGCCAGCCCGCGTTGTTGACGAAGGCCTGGCCGCGCCACGACCACCACGAGTAGGGGCCCTGCACGTCACCGGCCAGGTCACGCACGGTGTCGCGCCATCCCTCGTCCACCCACTGGTTGAGGAAAGCGATCTCCTCGTCGAGGACGCCCGCGCGCTTATTGTGGTTCGGCTTCCAGTTCTTGATGTCGGCCTGCGAGCGAACGACGTTGAAGTCGCCGCACACGAGCGACGACATGCCACCGGCAGCCTCCTCGGCGAGCAGCTCGGCCATGCGGGCCCCAATGCGAGGCAGGTGCGCCATCTTCGCCTCCTGCTTGGGCGTATCCTTCTCGCCCGAGTGAAAGTAGGCCGAGACGACGCGCACGGGGGTACCCCTACCGTCGGGGCGCACCACGGCCTCGAGCCACCGGCCCGAATCCACGTCCGTCTCCGCATCGTCGAGGATCACGCGAGGCTCACCTTCCAGGCTCGCGCGCCCGCGCCGCGCGGCCACACCCACGCCCGCGCGCCCCTTAATACGGCAGGGAACCCACACGCTCTCCCAGGCCTCGCCCATGATCTCGCGGGAAATCTCCTCCGGCGCACGCACCTCCTGCATGAGCAGCACGTCTGTACCGCTCCCCTCCAGCCAGTCGAGGAAGCCGCGCTTGTGGGCGGCGCGGATCCCGTTCAGGTTCACGGTCGCAACCGTCAGAGTCATCGTTTTCTCCTTACGCTTGTTTGTCTTCAGTCTAGGGGAACGAGGAGGCGCGGCGAGGAATGGGTATCCTCACCGCGCCTCCGCTACGTTCGCGGGCGACCGCCCCGTTTCCCGAGGCTACGCACCGCCGGTCAGCTCGCGCCGATTCCCGCCTGGCGTTCCGCGGCCTCGACGACGTTCGTGACGAGCAGGGCCCGCGTCATCGGGCCGACGCCGCCGGGGTTCGGGCTGAGCCACGCGGCGACCTGGTCCACTCCGTCGGCGACGTCGCCCTTCAGGCGAGCCTTGCCGTCTGCGTCTCTCACGCGGCTCACGCCCACATCGAGGACGACAGCGCCGGGGGCAACCATGTCGGCGGTGATGATCCCCGCGGACCCCGCCGCTGCGACGATCACGTCCGCCCGGCGCACGTGCTCTGCGAGGTTTTCGGTGCCCGTGTGGCACACGTCGACCGTGGCATTGACTTCCTTGCGCATGAGGAGCAAGCCGATCGAACGACCCACGGTCACGCCACGGCCGACGACGCATACGTTCTTTCCGGCCAGGTCGATCCCGTGGCGCTCCACGAGCTCGATGACCGCGCGCGGAGTGCACGGCAGCGGCGATTCGATGGGACCCGAGCCTCGCAGCACGAGGCGTCCGAGGTTCATCGGATGCAGACCATCCGCGTCCTTCGCGGGATCGATACGCTCCAGGACGGCGTTCGTGTCGATCCCGCGAGGCAACGGCAGCTGCACGATGTAGCCCGTGCACGCGGGGTCAGCGTTGAGCTGATCGATCGCGGCCTCCACCTGCTCCTGCGTCGCGTCGGCGGGCAGATCCACGCGGATCGACTCGGCGCCGATCTCGGCGCAGTCGCGGTGCTTGCCCGCGACGTAGGCGACCGAGCCGGGGTCCTCGCCCACCAAGATCGTCCCGAGGCCCGGGACAACCCCGGCCTCGCGCAGGTGACCCACGCGCTCCTTGAGCTCCGCCTTAATGGCGGCCGCGGTCGCGGTGCCGTCCAGGACGCGTGCGCCGCCCTCCCAGGGAGCCCTCACTGCTCGAGCCCCGCGTAGAGGGGGTGCTTGTCCGTGAGCTTCTTGACGCGCTCGCGCAGCGCATCCACCTCAACGTTGCCGCCGGAGGCACCCTGCGTCAGCGTCGTGCCGATGATATCCGCGACCTCCGCGAAGTCCTCCGCGTCGAATCCGCGCGAGGCCAGGGCGGGCGTGCCGATGCGCAGGCCCGAGGTGACGGCCGGCGGACGCGGGTCGAAGGGCACCGCGTTGCGGTTGACCGTAATACCGACCTCGTGCAGCAGATCCTCGGCCTGCTGGCCGTTGAGCTCGGACTCAACCAGGTCGACCAGGACCAGGTGGACGTCGGTGCCACCGGTGACCAGCTTGATACCGGCATTCTTGGCGTCGTTGGCGCCCAGGCGCTCGGCCAGGATCTGCGCTCCTTCGAGCGTGCGGCGCTGGCGATCCTTGAACTCCTCAGTCTGAGCGACCTTCATGGCAATGGCCTTAGCGGCGATCACGTGCATGAGGGGGCCGCCCTGCTGGCCGGGGAACACGGCAGAATTGAGCTTCTTGCCCCACTGCTCGCCGCGCGAGGAGAGGATCATGCCGGAACGAGGCCCGCCCAAGGTCTTATGGACCGTCGTCGTCACCACGTCGGCGTAGGGAACGGGGTTCGGGTGCAGGCCGGCGGCCACGAGGCCGGCGAAGTGCGCCATGTCAACCCAGAGGGCGGCGCCGACCTCGTCCGCGATATCGCGGAAAGCTTGGAAGTCGAGGTGACGAGGGTAGGCCGACCAACCGGCGATGATGACGCGCGGGCGCTCCGCCAGGGCGGCCTCACGCACCTTTTCGGGTTCGATGCGCATCGTCTCACGATCCACCTCATAGGCGACTGCACGATAGTTCTTACCCGAGAAGTTCAGGCGCATGCCGTGGGTGAGGTGGCCACCGTGGGCCAGGGACAGGCCCAGAATAGGGTCACCGACGTTCGCCATCGCCATCAGCGCGGCCGCGTTGGCCTGAGCTCCCGCGTGGGGCTGGACATTGACGTAGTCGCCACCGAAAACCTGCTTGGCGCGCTCGATCGCGAGCGATTCGGCGACGTCCACAAACTCGCAGCCGCCGTAGTAGCGGCGACCCGGGTAGCCCTCCGCATACTTGTTCGTAAGGACCGAGCCCTGCGCCTGCAAAACGGCGCACGGAACGAAGTTCTCCGAGGCGATCATCTCGAGGGTGCCGCGCTGACGCTCCAGTTCGGAGTCCAGCACTGCCTGGATCTCGGGGTCCAGCTGCGCCAGCGTCATGTCGTTGAGGGAATCCATCGGGTTCTCCTGTTGATCATTCGATTGTGATAACAGCAACTTGTAGCCCAGGCGGGCGGCTATCGATGCCGATGCGTCGCTCCCCGGTGGTTGCCCACCTCAATCGCCAGTCACGACACGTCTTCAAGTCTATCTCGTGGCGTTTAGCTGCGCATTCTTCCACCATGTCAGGAAGCTACCACCTGGTCATCAGAGATTTTTGGCCACACTGCGAGACCGCCCCGGTGTAGGAAATCACAGCCCACTTTCGCTTGTACTTAACCCTTTGGTTAGCAAATAAGTTAACCGTATGGATAGACTAGGGT
>ERZ773050.1760-NODE-1760-length-11776-cov-13.835253_pt1 | contig 11776 bp, 8 predicted proteins | sample MGYA00580632_ERZ773050 | MGnify/ENA primary metagenome ERZ773050 (study PRJEB29015, sample SAMEA2738123) | human oral metagenome | biome: human oral; feature: human-associated habitat; material: saliva | place: China | collected 2166 ... | reverse complement strand
CCGCGATGACAGAAAAAACATCAGAATGCATATAGCGATTATGACATATAAAGTGGCGCCTCAAGCTTAGAATGAGGGTGATACAGAAATTACCTTCAAAAATTCTGAAAGACTACTGAGTGCTAGCTCAATATGGAGCCCTGAAAGGGAGAAAAGCATGAAGCGTCTATCACATCTCGTGGTGATTTCCTGTATCTCATCCTAGGCATATGCGAGCCAGCAAACCCCTCAATACTTATATAGCTAACACAGAATATATAGTTTTCGTGGTTCCACCCACAAAACCAGCCGCACGCCTTCTCCAAGCTCACATATTTACCCCCAAACCACCAGAGCCTCAACCCCCTCAGCAGGCACCCGGCGCGATACACTAGAAGGCGTTAAACACAGGCTCAAACCACCGCCCAACACATCAACACACCAACCCCCAGACACTCGCTGAAGGAGGCGCATGGGACGCATCATCCGCCGCACCCGGCGCCGACACCACCACCCCCAGGGCCAGCTCAACCGCCGCTGGGACACCCTCAGCGGTGCCACCTCCGAACCCCAAAAGCAGCAGGTTCGCCGAAGCCGCCGCGACCGCCGCGAAGCTGAAAACCTCAGCATCCTCACCAGCGTGCCCGGCATCGATCTTGACCGTCTGCCTACCCTACGTGACCACGAAGACTCCAAGACTCAGCGCAAACGAACCCCGCTAGAGTTCAACCAGAAGACTCTCGAACGCTTCCGCGACTTCATTGATTCCTCGGTTCTGGCGTCCCCCTCACGCACCGCAATCAGCGCGTTCTTTCTAGTCATTAGCTTCTTCACCATCATGCTGTCCCTGCCGATTTCTTCGGCAGACGGGCAGCGCGTCGCGCTACACCACGCGGTCTTCACCTCAACCAGCGCGGTCACCGTGACCGGTCTGACCACCGTCTCCACAGCAGATCAGTGGTCAACCTTCGGTCAGGCAATGATTCTTCTCGCCTGCCAGGTGGGTGGCCTGGGCACGCTGACCATCACCTCCCTGCTGGCGCTGGCTATCGGCCGCAAAATGGGTCTGCGCACCAAACTCATCGCCCAGGAAGACCTGAACATCAGCCGACTCGGTGAGGTCGGCGGCATCATTAAAGCGGTGGCGTACGCGTCTTTCTCCATCGAAGCATTCATTGCCATGCTCCTCACCCCGCGCTTCCTCGCGCTCGGCGAAGCACCACACGAGGCTCTGTGGCACGGCATTTTCTACTCGGTTTCGGCATTCAACAACGCCGGATTCACCCCGCACTCGGACGGCATCGTACCCTACGGCCACGATCTCTTCCTGCTCGTACCCATCTGCATCGCGGTGTTCCTCGGCTCGCTCGGCTTCCCCGTGTTCATTGCGATTCAGCGCAACCCCTTCCGTCCCTCACACTGGCAGCTCACCGCAAAACTGACCGTGGTCACAACCCTCTTCTTCTTCGGTTTTGGTGCCTTCTTCTGGGGTCTTTTCGAATGGAATAACCCCGCAACCATCGGTTCCTACTCTCCCGGCGATAAAATCCTCAACGCCATTTTTGCCTCCGTGATGATGCGTTCGGGCGGCTTCAACCTGGTTGACATGGACGCCATCACCCCCGTCTCCACCCTGCTGACGGACACGCTCATGTTCATTGGTGGCGGCTCCGGCTCGACCGCAGGCGGCGTGAAGGTCACCACCATCGCCGTGATTGCCCTGTCGATTCTTGCCGAGGCGCGAGGTGACCAGAAGGTCGTAGCGTTCAATCGCACCATCCCCGAATCCTCTCTGCGCATTGCCATCTCTGTGATCGTTATGGGTGCTACCGTGGTAGGTGTTGGCACCGCATCGATTCTCATCATTAGCGGCGCAGATCTCAAAGAAGTCATCTTCGAGGTCATCTCCGCCTTCGCGACCTGCGGCCTCTCAAACGGCCTCTCCGCCAGCCTACCTCCGGCAGGCGTGTACGTGCTCAGCGTTCTGATGCTCATTGGTCGTGTGGGTACAACAACCGCCGCAACCGGCTTGGCAATGCGTTCACGTCGCCGCCTCTACAAGTTCCCCGAAGAAAGGCCCACCATTGGCTAGTGCACATAACGCCCCCGTCCTCGTCATCGGCTTGGGACGCTTCGGTTCGGCTGTGGCTGCCCAGTTGCGACTGCAGAATAAAGAGGTTCTCGCCATCGAGAAGGACCCCGAGCTGGTGCAGAAGTGGTCCGGCGTGCTGACCCACGTGGTCTCCGCCGATGCGACCGATATCGACACCCTGCACCAGTTGGGCGCGGACGAGTTCGGTTCCGCCGTGGTGGGCGTGGGCACCTCCGTGGAGGCGTCCGTGCTGATTACCGCGAACCTCGTAGACATTGGCGTGGAGCGTATCTGGGCGAAGGCCATCACCCCCGCGCACGGCAAGATTCTGGAGCGTATTGGCGCGCACCACGTGGTCTACCCGGAGGCGGACGCTGGCCGCCGCGCCGCGCACCTCGTCTCGGGTCGACTGCTGGACTACATTGAGTTTGATGACGACTTCGCGATTGCGAAGATGCGCCCGCCGAAGGAAACCCACGGCTTCACCCTCGCCGAGTCGGATATCCGCTCCAAGTACGGCGTGTCTGTGGTCGGCATTAAGTCCCCCGGTGAGGACTTCACCTACGCGGACGCGACCACCCGCATTCACTCGCGCGACATTCTGATTGTGTCCGGTCAGGTGGACCTGATTGAGCGTTTCGCGGCGCGCCCCTAAGTGCACTTTTCCTCGCTGCCTTGAGGAACTCGCGTTTGAGGAGCCCGTGTTTGATGAGCCCGCGCATAGACGTAGAAAAACAGCCTCTTCCCGTTCTGCCGGGAGGAGGCTGTTTTTCTGTAGTTTTACCCAGTTTTCTGTAGTTTCACCTAGTCAGAGCGGCGCTACTGAGCGGCATTAGTCCGCATTGGCTAGTCCATAATGACTAGTCCTCGTCAGCGGTGTACAGCTGGCTCATTTCCGCCGAACGGGCTGCGCAGGCGCGCATCGCGTCCTCGGTCAGCTGGAAGAGGCCACCCTCCACAAAGGTGTTCAGTGCACGCTCAGTGGTGCCGTTCGGGCTGGTCACGGCGCGGCGCAGGGCGGGCGCATCCGGGTTGGTATCCAGCAGGAAGCCTGCACCGGCAACGGTTGCGCTGGCAAGCTTGAGGGCGGTGTCTGCATCCAGGCCGAGCTTCTCGCCGGCGGCGGCCATCGCCTCCGCAAGCAGGAACGCGTATGCCGGGCCAGAACCGGAGACAGCGGTGACCGCATCCATCTGGTCTTCGCGGACCTCAACGACCAGACCGACGGTGCCCAGGACCTCTTCGACGAGCTTCTTCTGCTCGTCCTTCACGGTGTCGGTGGTGGAGATGGCGAGCACGCCCTTACCCACGGAGGAGGGGGTGTTCGGCATGCAGCGAACAATGGGCTGACCTGCAGGAAGGCACTCGGCGAGGGTTTCGAGGGTCACGCCGGCAGCAACGGACACCACAACGGCGTTCGGTGCGAGGGCGGGCGCAATATCGCGGGCGAGCTCAACGATGCCGTAGGGCTTCACGCCAAGCAGCACGACGTCTGCGTGGGCGGTTGCCTTGTGGTTGCCGTCAGCTTCGCCGCCGGTGGTGATGATTTCGACCTGGTCGCCGAGGCGCTGGGCGAGAGCGGCGCGGGATTCTTCGCTACGCACGGTGGCGCGGATGTGGGCGGGGTCGTGGCCTGCGGCGAGCAGACCTGCGGCGATGGAGCCGTTCATGGAGCCGGTGCCGAGAAAAGCAATAGTTGCGGTCATCGTTGATCCTTCCTAATGGGGTGCCTGCGCCCTGCGGGTGCGCGGTGTGCTGTGCGCGGCGGGCGTGTGGAGGCGTACCCTTCCAGCATAGCGGGTGCGGCTACGGGCATGTGACCTGGCTCGTGCTTCTCCGGGCTTTCTGGGGCGGCGGCTTCACCTCATGCTCCGTGACCCAATGGGCGGGGCTCCGCTTATCATCTTGTGGCATGCCCATGAAGCATAAAAAGCGCGGGCGTAGAATGAAAGCAGCTTCACCCAGCGCCCCTGTGGAGTGCCCCGTTGAAGCACACCAACACACGACAACCAAACACCTCATGTCTTCTCATACTTCTCAGCCCAAGACAGCTACTGCCCTGCGCGCCTTTTTCCCGCGCTCTTTTTCACCTCGCCTCGTCATCGCCCTGACCCTTGCCGCGCTGGTCACGGGCGTGTTCAGCGGCCTGGGTGCGATTGCTCTGCATTATGTTCTGGATTTTATGCAGGAGCTAACTTTCGGTCAGGCTGAGGGACATCACCCAATGGTGACTGACGGCGCTGACCCGGCGCGTCGTGCCCTGGTGCTGGCGGCGTTGGGCCCGTTTGTGGCGCTGGTTTGGTATTACCTGCAGTCGGGCGGTCGGCGTGTGGTCGGTGTGAAGTCGCAGATTGCGGGTGCTACTGAGGAGGATCGTGCGCCGTCGCTGTGGCGGCAGATTTCGCATTCGGTGATTCAGATTGTTGCGGTGGGTGCGGGTTCCCCGGTGGGTAAGGAGGTCGCGCCTCGTGAGCTGGGTGCGCTGGCTGCGGGTCGGTGCGCGCGTTTTCTGGAGCGTGTTGGTGGCACTCGCCCGGATGGTTCGCCGCTGCTGGGTAATCGTGAGCGTCGCCTGCTGGTGGCGGCGGGTGCGGCGTCCGGTTTGGCGGCGGTGTATCAGGTGCCGATTGGTGGTCTGGTGTACCTTGTGGAGGCGATGGCTGCGGGTCTGAGCTTGTGGTCGCTGTATGTGGGTGCGGTGACGGTGTGGACGGCGACGATCACGGCGAATCTGGTGATTGTGAATGAGCCGACGTACCCGGTGCCGCAGCTTCCGTTGGATGCGACGACGCTGACGGTGGCGGCGCTAACGGGTGTGGTGTTGACTCCGTTGGCGTTGGGTTTTAGGGCGTTGTCGCAGCGTGCGGAGAAGTTGAAGGCGAAGGACCGTTCTCTTTTGTGGCGTATTCCGGTGTCGTTTGTGCTGGTCGCGGTGGTTTCGCTGTGGCTTCCGGAGATTCTGGGTAATGGTCGTCTGCTGACTCAGCACACTTTTAATATGTCTTTGGATGCGGCGGCGGGCGGTTTGTCTGCGGCGGCGACAGTGTACGTGTTGGCATTGTGTGTGGCGAAAGCTGCCGTGGTGCTGTTGAGTCTGCGTTCGGGTTCGTATGGCGGTACGTTGACGCCGGGTTTGGCGTTGGGTGCGGCGGCTGCGTTTTGTGTGGCGGCGCTGGTACTGTGGGCGTTCCCCGGTTTGGACGGGGTGCCGGGTGGCGCGTCGATGGTGTTGTATGCGGCGGCGTTGACGGGTACGGCGGCGTTTCTGGGTATTTCGATGAATGCGCCGTTGTCTGCGTTGACGTTGTTGATTGGTTTTACGGGTCAGGGTGCGAGTGCGTGGCTGCCGATGGCGGTTGCGGTGGGCACGGCGGTGCTGACTCGCTGGGCGTGGACGCGGGCGTTCGGTTCTAAGAAGTAGGCTCTACCTTTTAGACCGAGGTTTTCGATAGGTTAGTGCCTTCGCCGTGGGTCTTTAACCCGCAGTGAAAACAGTGACCTATCGAAACGGTCAGTTACCCGCTGCCGGTGAAAATTCAGTCATGACTTAGCGTCTTTAGCGATGGTTAAAACCCCGACCCAGAGTCACTAACCCATTACCAGAAACGCTAAACCATGGCACAAATTCTGCTGAGGCAACACCTCCATAGGCGCAAAGATATTTGATGCATAAAGCAATGAAATATCCGAATAGTGATGATTCATCACCGTAGCTACCAAAAGAATGCAAACGATGGCAAACATGCGGTAGGGTGGTAACTGTAGTACTCAATAGCGCATTGATGCGCTTGATGGGCGCGCTACGGGGCTGTTTTCCTTCCGGCAGTCAACGCAACCTGTGAATAACGGCCCGACATGCGCATATTCACACCATCACCGACGATAGGAGCGTACCTTCTATGGACTCGACCATCTTTAATCGCCGCACCCTGTTGGGTAGTGGCGCACTTGTGGGTCTGGGGGCCCTGCTTGCGGCGTGTGGCCAGCAGGCAAATAACGAGGCGGCAGCCACCGCCTCCGCCGCGCCGAGCGAGACTGCTTCGGCATCTGATGTTGCTTCTGCTTCCGCTACTCCGAGCCCGCGAGTCACTCGCGGATATTCAGGACAATCCAAAGCCCCCGACGGTGAATACCGTAAGGCCGATGGCTATGGACCCGCACAGAACGTCCCCAAGCCTCGTAATGAGCCCGCCCAGTACCCTGAGACCGAAGAAGGCCTCATGAAGATGATGCAGGACTGGCTGGTTGCACACAATTATGGAATTCAGACTGGCGATTGTTCGTATGCTTTCAAATATGTCATGAAAGATACCGATGAATATAATTCATATAACTATACGGAATCGCTCTACAAACGTGGAGGATGGATTATCGGAGGTTTGGAGTCTTACCAGGCGGAAAGCGCTCTAATTTATGATGACCAGAAAAAGAATTATCGAATGAAGTTCAGCATTCTGTGGTCGACTGTTACGTATGTAAATCCTGACGGCCATCTTGAAATGGAGGCCAATACAGATACCACCAATGACTCTTTCTACTTCTTGTATACATACTCCGACGGATACTGGAAAATTTCCGGATCTGATTTTGGAGGATAGCATTATGACACCATCAAAATCTACTTCTAAAAAAATTTATATCCTCCTATCCGCATCTATCCTTGCTATAAATTCAATCTCTGGTTTTTCTACTTCTATGGCCAGTGAATGTACGCAGAAAAATTCTAGTGGACATTGTGTAAAGGTTCAGCGGGATAATCAACCTAAAAAGGATACTCATTCAAAGAAATCACCTTCTCACGACCAATCTAACGGAACAGATATTCCAAGTGAGGGATCATCTTCTGGTGCCTCGGTAGAAGCAGCACGCAAGAGTTGGGAGGATAACCACATCCCAATGCGTGATGGCACTAATCAAACAGTCTACGGAACTGTACCCGAAGCTCGAAAAGCTGGAGATGCAGAATGTTACACGAAAGTAGACCGACGTCCTGGCCATTACGTTATAGGGTCTCTACCTCAGGGAGATGAAGCTAACAGAATACCCAACCATGTTGGCGGCCGCTACTGCGTTCCCAATGACACCAAAACCTTCACTTCGAATGACCCCGCACAACCTAAGGGCCCTTCTCCTGAGGAAATGCTCCAAGAGATTGAGGACCAATTCGCTAAAACCGATATTCAGGCCCCTGTTTTGAAGCAGTCCTACAACCTCGGCACCGGTCTGGGTGAAGATAACCCCAACGTCTACAAGAACCAGGCCGTCAACTTCTACGTCGATGCACCCACCGCACGGTGGGAAGGCGACCTCATGATCGGCCACGTAGAGATGGAGTCCTACCCCACCCAGATGACCATCCAATACGGCAACGGTGATGAGGGAAGCTTCTACACGATGGGCAAGCCGGTTAGCAGGGCACGTGGCGAAGAGTCACGCAAGACCGCGACCAGTTATACCTACAAACGTTCAGGTAATTTCCATGCGTACGCGACCGTTTCTTATTCTGGCCGTTTCCGTGTTGACGGTGGCGATTGGCAGGCTCTGGATGTCGTTTTGACGAAGGAAACTGTCGATCCGCTGCTGATTCGTGTCTGGTGGGTTGATGTGGGTCGTGTCGGCGGCACCTGCGCCGAAGATGATACTCGTTGGGGCTGTAAGAACGATCCGACGATGGGTAAGAAGGATAATCCGAACCCGCGTCTGCGCAAGGCCGACATCCGTACCGGTCAGCGTTGGCACCTCAACGATAACGGTGACGGGGACACGGAGTATTCGCTGCACCGCGACTGGCCCGACATGTAAATCATGTTCTAACCCAATATATAGATAACCGCAGCAGGCGGCCCCGGACATGTAAGCGTCCAGGGCCGTTCTGTTTTGTTTGGGCTGCTCGGGCCGAGTGGAACCCGGTCATGGGTTATGGATTTGTGCCATAGGTTAGCGTCTTTGGTCGTAGTTAAAAACCATGGTCAAAGACGCTAAACCATGGCACAAATTCTGGACGTGTTACAGCCCCATAGCGAGAAGCCACATGTGTTTCCAGAAGCCACTTATGATGTGGCTGTTCGAAACACATGTGGCTTCTCAGGTCTCAATCCCAAAATAAGGATATTATTTAAATCGCCTTATTTTTTCTTTTTAATAATTTGAATAGCTTAGTCCATAATTCTCGCTTCGGTTTTTCCTCTTCATCAAGCCCAAAAGCACTGAGGCGATACGTTCCATACATTTTCCATTCCCCGTACTTACTCCAACTAAAGAGGCATAGAACCCAATAAACAGGAAAGAGGTTATAGACAAATAGAGTTACCGGAATAATAAATCGCCAAATCGGCCTTCCCCGAAGCGAAAACCCTGGATAATATATCCATTCACGATACTCACTCTTTAAGGAAGCGAAACGTACACGACGCCTATTCGCGACGTATCTTGAAAAAGAACCAGTTAGCTCTTCTCCATGTGATTCAGTCTCTGCGGTACGTATTTGAATACAGTAATATTCAGTATCCATTTCCCCATAGTCCGCAGAAAGAAGGGTTAAAATATAGCTGAGTATATATGCAATAAACACAAACGAAAACACATTAACAAAAAAATCTTGCTTGTTTTTTACCCCCTGAAGACACTCAATAAGTATCACAGCTAGCCACACTGTAATAAAGACAGAGAATATACGTTCAAGAATCTTCACAAGCCTAGATTTAAGCCACGGCCATAATGTGAAGAAATCAATTTTCTTCCCTAGTAGAATTACATAAGGAATGTTCAGAATTCGCCTCTGTACATGAATATCAGGACAGGCAGAAATCACCTTCCGTTCCCATACGGCTCGCTGAAGAGCAGCTTTTCGGGATGCTTTAATTTCTTTATATTCCTTTTCAGAACCTTCGAAACTATTGCCCCTCTCGAATTCCATGAGATTTTTATATTTTTCAGATGCTTCGACCCATGTTATATAACGAGTTAGCTCTGGTGGTGTTCCTTGTTTGGAGAGCTCAATCTGTTGCGTTGTCCGACGAGCAGTCAACCAAACGCCAATAATAGCAATCAGCGAAGCAATAACGGTCGCGGAGGCGGGAATAATAGCCTTCCAAATATCCGGGTCGTGGGTCCAATGCCATAGATAGTCCCAGCTGGACCCCTCAGCTAGCACCTGCGCTAAAAGTAGTTGGTTCGTCATCGGTGATTGTTCCTTTCCTAGCAGGCGGCCCCGGATGCGTGTGCGCGTCCAGGGCCGCTCTGTTTTGCTTGGATTGCTCGGTGCCGGGTGGAAATTCGGTCATGGGTTAGCATCTTTGGTCGTAGTTTAAAACCATGGCAGAAGACACTAAACCATGGCACAAATTCTGCGGGGGTACGGCGGTGCTGACCCACTGGGCGTGGACGCGGGCGTTTGGTGCTAAGAAGTAGAGCGTAGCTTGAGATATATTAACGGATATAACCTCGAATTGATAGATGCGTGTTTCCCTGGAGTGAAAATCCAGGGAAACACACATCTATCAAACACCAATCCCGGCCAACCATTCTATACCCAGAACTCATCATTTTATATGAGCTCTCCATAATTATAAGACTAACCAGAATTGTTACAACTAAGATTTAAGAATACTTTGGTAAGCGCTACTCCTTGTTACCCATCTTAGACTTGTAATTAGAGTACACTTTTTCAATATCCAACATCAAGTAATAAAAATATGGAATAAGCAAGTAATTTGGTTCCTTTGAAAATTCCCCCTTGGAGGCATTAACAAACTCAGAAAATTCCTTCTTTAAATATTTTCTACTTCCATCTTCAACGAGCGATCTAAGAATACGCTTGATTTTGCAAACAAGATAATAGATTACACCCATAGACAGTAAATCAAGTACTGCAACTACAAGAAATTCAGCCTTTTGGGGAGACCAGCCACCTTCCAAAGCAAAAACCTGATATATTAGATACGCAGAAAATAAAGCCACTGGAGTTGCCATCAAGAACCGCATAATCAACGCAATAAAGGCATTCTCCCCATTGTAGATAAAATATTCATAAATTCTCTCACGCCGCACCATGCTCTTCTTTCTAGAAGCATATATCTCCCTATATAAGTAATTAATATTCGCAAAAAGAAGCGCTACCTCACCAGCTAACACAAAGGCAATTGGAATCCAATTTATTCCAATCGGATAATCTTTGCCAAAGAAAATTGAGCCGATGAAGTCTGTCGAGACCACGAGAAATAGCAGAACATAGACAAGCCTAATAATAGAAACATTCCATAAAATGTCACTCGCCTTTAGATTAAATTTAAATCCCGAGTAAATATACTGCGCAGAGAGGGTCAATGAAGCCTTCTGAGAATTTCCAGTAAAAACATTTTTCAGACCCTTCTTAAAGGGGTCTTTTTCGGGGGACTCAAAGGACTCCTTGGCCAAATAATATGAGAATAATATACTTTCATCCCCTAAATTTGAAACTTGGTTATATTTACGAATCTTTGAAACATTTCGAACCAAAATATCTTCCTCACTATACGTCAACATCAATGCTGAAGATATAGTAAACCAAGCAAAGAATATGAGTATCCATAGAGGCATCTCACCATACCGAGACAAATCCATATTTTCAGGGACAACTTTTTTGCCCCAGTCAGGAGATCCTATTAGTGCCCTAAATGGAGCTGATACAGATAATCCACCTTGAAAATACCCAGCAAGCAGGCCATGCCAAAAATTAACGACAAATACCGAGAAAACAATATAACCAACAATCTTTGCAAAATTTCTATACGCAGCTCGGCGTGCCGTTACGAATATCTCTTTAGAGTCGTCAGCATATTTTCCAACACTTACATACAAACTTAAAAGAATGCTGGCGATAGACATAATAACGCTAACGCGCAGGTCAAAAAAATAGTAAGGCGCATTAAATATTGCTGACACAATTTCCCAAGGTGCATCCAGAACCTTATTTGGCGAAAATAAAGATGGTGTCATAAAAATAAAAAATGGCGATAGATAGACAATTGACACAAATAGAATTAACAAAATAGGATTCACAAGAACATTATCTATTATTATCTTTTTTCGCTTTTCTTCATGTTCCTCACCCCATTCACGATTTATGCTACCAATAATATTTTGAATACTTCTAGATTCATGTTCCTCACCCCCTTCACGATTTATGCTATCAATAACATTTTGAATCTTTCTAGATTCTTCTTCCGCACCCATAGGTACTTCCTTTCCGACAACTTTGTTGGTGGATAAACTTCCTAGACAGCCGCGTTTTACATCGCTGTACAGCCGTCAACGTTCACAGATTATCACGAAACAATAAAGTACAACTTGAACCCCGCAGGCTGTGCCCATTACACACCAGCCTGCGGGGTTCATCATCATGGGGCTATGCGCCCAGGAGGGTTTTCGGGTTGACCGGAGTACCCGTGCCCTCCGCCAGGTGCTCAATACGCTTCAGGATCAGGCCCTCACGCAGCGCCCATGGGCACACGCGCATCGTCTCAACCCCGAACGCCTCCATCGCCGCCTCCGCCGCGATAGCGCCCGCCAGCATCTGCTCCGCACGTGCCTTCGAAACACCCGGCAGGTCAGCACGCTCAGACACCGTCATCGCCTCCATGCGACGAGTCCACAGGCGCAAATCCTGCAGGTGCATCTCACGCTTCACATGCGGGCCCGCCGAATACGGCGCCGCACCACAAATAC
>ERZ773050.1756-NODE-1756-length-11812-cov-35.109977_pt1 | contig 11812 bp, 9 predicted proteins | sample MGYA00580632_ERZ773050 | MGnify/ENA primary metagenome ERZ773050 (study PRJEB29015, sample SAMEA2738123) | human oral metagenome | biome: human oral; feature: human-associated habitat; material: saliva | place: China | collected 2166 ... | reverse complement strand
TTACGGCCGACGGTATCGGTCAGCTGAACCGGTTTGGCAAAAGCGGATACGGAGCCGACTGATAAAGCTGCAGCGGCAATTAAAGCAGAAAGTTGCGTAAATCTCATGAACTATTCCTTTAAAATATGATGATAACTATTATCTTTTATAAATTTACAAGGTATTGAATCTTTTTTCAAGTGAAACATGAGAATAGACATATTTTAGAGTAAAAAGTTGCATTATTAAAACAAAGGGATAGTGTTTGGTTGCACTGAAGACCTAGTGAAAAGGAATGATATGGGTGCCTAAAGCCATAGTGGGCAGTAGCTGGAAGAAATAGGCAAAGGGTCATTTATTGCAAAAAATAAAAGATATACGGTTGAATACAGCAGGCCGTCTGAAACCTTGTAATCGGGGTTCAGACGGCCTTTGGGGTGGGTATAAAAGCGTTTATTTCACTTGCGCCATCTATTTTTCAGACGGCCTGTAAGCAATATTAGGAAAAAGTGAAAAAGGTTGGTTTTTGAAATGGCGAAATAGGGAAGAAGGGGGCTTGAGGGAGAATCGGGTGTAAACCCAAAATGGGGACGAATAAAAAGGGCGTGTTTCGATACACGCCCTTGCCGGAGGTTCAGACGGCCTGTGATTCCGCCTGTTCGCTTTGGTTGAGGATTTTAATCAGCTTCTCGGTTTTTTCCGGATCTTCGCAGCGCAGGATTTTGGCGGCATCGTTTTCGAGATGGCCGGTGTGGCTGTGCAGGATGATGTTTTTAACCGAAAGCAGGTTGTTGGGGTTCATGGAGAAGCGACGCAAGCCCATGCCGAGCAACAGTCGGGTGAAGACGGTATCGCCGGCCATTTCGCCGCAGATGGATACGCCTTTTTCCATGCGGTTTGCCGTGCGGATGATGTGTTGCAGCGTTTTGAGGACGGCAGGGTGGCCGGGTTGGTAGAGGTGGCTGACGCTGTCGTCGCCGCGGTCGACTGACAGGAGGTATTGAATCAGGTCGTTGGTGCCGATAGAGATGAAATCGACGAGCTTGAGGATACTGCCGACGGTCATGGCGGCGGACGGGATTTCGATCATGCAGCCGATGCTGACCGGGCCGAAGGTTTCGCCGCGTTCGGTCAGTTGGCGTTGGGCCGTGTCCAGATGGATAAGGCATTGGCGCACTTCGGAAATAGACGTAATCATCGGCCACATCATGCGCACGGGGCCGTGGACGGCGGCACGGAGGATGGCGCGCATTTGGGTGCGGAACATGACCGGCTCGGCGAGGCACAGGCGGATGCCGGTCAGGCCGAGTGCGGGGTTGAGGCTGCCGTTGGGCGTGCTATTTTGGCCGAACCAGCGCGGATTTTTATCGACGCCCAAATCGACGGTGCGGATGGTGATGTTTTTGCCTTTGAGCTTTTTGACGATGCCGGCGTAGACTTCGTATTGTTCGTCTTCGGTCGGCATGTTGTCGCGGTTGAGGTAGAGGAATTCGCTGCGGAACAGGCCGACGCCGTCTGCGCCGAAGTTGTGCAGGGCTTTGATGTCTTCGGCGGATTCGATGTTGGCGAGCAACTCAATGTTGATGCCGTCGGCCGTGGTGGCGGCGGTTTTTTTGATTTTGTTGAGTTCGCGCTTGTGGCTGCGGTATTCGCGGGCGAGGCGGCGGTATTCGTTGAGGACGACTTCGTCGGGATCGATGATGAGGATGCCGTTGATGCCGTCGACGATGACGATTTCGTTTTCGGTGATGAGTTTACGGGCGTTGTGCAGGCCGATGACGGACGGGATGTCGAGGCTGCGGCCCAAGATGGCGGTGTGGCTGGTCGGGCCGCCGGCATCGGTTACGAAGGCGGTAATGTGCTGCTCTTTGAACAATACGGTATCGGCAGGCGAGAGGTCGTGCGCGATGAGGACGGTGTCGTCAAACAGGTTGCCGGCGAGGTTGATTTCGTTGCTTTGGCCGACAAGGTTGTTGTGGATGCGGCGGACGACTTGGAGCATGTCCTGTTTGCGTTCGCGCAGGTAGTCGTCGTCGATGCTGTCGAACTGGGCGGCGAGCTTGTCGCTTTGCTGTTTCAATGCCCATTCGGCGTTGATTTTCTGTTCGCGCAAAATGTCGATGGGTTCGCGCGAGAGGGTAACGTCGGTCAGCAGCATCAGGTGCAGGGAGATGAACGCGCCCAATTCGGTCGGGGCATTTTCGGGAATTGCGCCGCGTAACTGTTCCAATTCTTTGCGCGTGGCTTTGATGGCGTTGTCGAAACGGGCGACTTCGGCCTCGAGTTTGTCGGGATCAATGTCGTATTGGGGGACTTCCGTTGTGCCGCGCGTGATGAGGTGGGCGTGGCCGATGGCAATGCCTTTGCCCGCGGCCACACCGTGTAGGACGATGCTCATTATTCGCCCTCGCCGAAGTAATCGTTGATGAGGTCGGTCAACGCCTGCATGGCGGCGGCTTCGTCTGCGCCTTCTGTTTCCAGCTCAATCACGGTGCCTTTGGCGGCGGCCAGCATCATCAGGCCCATGATGCTTTTGCCGTTGACGCGGTTGCCGTTTTTGGTGACCCAGACTTCGCTTTGGAATTGGGAGGCGGTTTGGGTGAATTTGCTGGAGGCGCGCGCGTGCAGGCCGAGTTTGTTGATGATTTCGATTTCTTGTTTGAGCATGGATGTCCCCTAAATGTTTGTAAAGTGAATGTTTTCAGACGGCCTTAGCCGTGTTCTTTGCACACCAGGTCTTCAGGTGCGGATGTAATGGCGAAAATGCCTCGGATGGCGGCTTCTTTGACGGTTTCGGTGAAGTCGGAGAGGTTTTCGGCTTGTGATGAGTATTGGATGGCTTTAATCATCATCGGGGCGTTGAGGCCGGTCAGGATGGCGGATTTGTTTTCGCGCACCAGTCGGCGTGCGGCGTTGCACGGTGTTGCGCCGAAGATGTCGGTCATGATCAGCACGCCGCGGTTGTTGGGAAATTCCTGCAATGCGGCGATGGCGTTGTTGATGATGTCGTTTTGATCTTCGTCGGGCTGTACGCCGAGGATGTGGAGATTTTCGGGGAAGCCGTTGGGAAAGAAATGGTCGGTCAGACCGCGATAGGCTTCACCTATGGTTTCATGTGTAATGATTAACAAACCTATCATGATGTGTTCCTAGCATGGGGGTTGAGGTCGTCTGAAGATTTTTCAGACGGCCTTTGTTTTATTTATTGTTTAAGGCGTAGATTTCGCCGAGGTTGCGCCAACAGCCGGCGGCATCCATGCCGTAGCCGAAGACGTAGCGGTTGGGCACGTCCAAACCGACATAATCGGCTTTGGTCGGTTTTTCTTTGTCGATCAGTTTGTTGGCAAATACGGCCGCACGGCAGCTTGCCGCGCCCATTTCCAACAGTTTTTCCTGAATGACGGCCATGGTGTGGCCTTCGTCCAGGATGTCGTCCAAAACGACTACATGACGGCCTTTGATTTGCTCGGGGTCGGGCATGCGTTTCCAGTTGAACGCGCCGCCTGCGAGTTTGTCGCCGTAGCGGGAAACGTGGACGTAGTCAAAGTCCAAAGGAAAGCGCAACAGCGGCAATAACTGCCCGGTAAACACCACTGCGCCACCCATTACAGGCAGGAGCAGGGGGTATTTGTCGCCCAAGTCGCGGGTAATGTCGTCGGCAACTTTTTGCAAGGCTGTGCGGCATTGTTCTTGGTCAAACAGCAAATCGGCATTGTCCAGCATGGCTTGGGTTTCAAGGCGTTTGGTTTCTAAGTCGGTCATGATAGGTCGTGTTGAGTGCGGTTAAAAACAAATTATATAGCGGATTCAATCAATTTTCGATACAAGGCGCGGCAATAGTGTAGTGAAAGTGAAGGGAGTTTGAGCAGACCATGTTCAGACGGCCTTTTGCCCTTCCGCTTCGTCCACCAGCAAAAATGCCGTCAAAGCCAAAGCGGTCAATACCGCCGTCAATACCATCGCCCGTCCGTAATTGTCCGCACCGGCGCGTCCGAGATAATCGTAAATCAAAGTGGTCAGCGTCTGCCATTCGGGGCGCGACAGAAACAATGTGGCCGCAAATTCGCCGATACACGTTGCCGAAGCCAAAGTCAGGCCGCGCCGCAAGGCAGGTTTCAATAAAGGCGCGGTTACATAACAGGCCGTCTGAAAAGCGTTTGCGCCCATGGTACGCGCCGCTGCCGCGTAATCTTTGGGCAAGCCGTCCCACGCGGCCAATACGTCTTTGGCCACAAACGGATACGCCAACAGCGCGTAAGTCGCGGTCAGCAGCCACAGCGAAGCCGTCCACTGCGGATAGAGCAACAAAACGCCAAACGCGATGCACACGGGCGACACCATAAACGGCAAAAACATCAGCGCGCGCAACCACGCCATTTGCCGTGCCGCCGCCGCATACAGCACGCCCAAAACCGTCGCTGCCGCCACGGCTGCCGCAGAGAAACGGACGGTGTTCCACACAGCCGCCCAGGTTTGCGCTTCCAGCAAGACTGCCCAAGAAGAGCCTGCCGATACCGCCTTGAGCCATACCGCCGCCAAAGGCAGCAGGCAGCACACTGCCAACATGGCCAATACCGTTGCCGTCAACCATTTTTCCCAAGCCCATATCGGCGCACGCGGAGGCAAAGGCGAGACCGACTTATCCACAGCCACGCGCCTGCTCCAATACGCATACAAACCGCCTGCCGCAGCCGTAACCGCCAGCACCAGCCACACCAACACCGACGCACGCGCCATGTCCAACTCATACGCCACCAGCCGGTAGATTTCCACTTCCACTGTTGCAAAACGTTCGCCGCCGAGCAGCAAGGCCAGCCCGAAGCCTGAAAAACAATATAAAAACGCCAGGCACGCGCCGCCGGCAACCCACGCACGAACCACCGGCCATTCGACCCAGATAAACCGCCGCCACGCGTCCGCGCCCAAAGATTGCGCTGAGAGCAACCGCGCCTGCGGCACTCGCACAAATCCCTGATACGCCGAGCGCACCAAAACAGGCAGGTTGAAAAACACGTTGCCGTAAATCAGCAGCCACGGCGTGTCCTGCCAACCTGCAGCCAGCATGCCGTGTGCGCCAAACAAGGCCAGCACGCCCATGCCCGCCACCAAAGTCGGCATCACAAAAGGCAGCATCAGCAGGCGCAAAACCGTGCGCCGTCCGGCGAAGTCCATCCGTGCCAGCACCCACGCCGCAGGCACGCCCAAAGCCGTGACCAAGACGCAGGTCAAAACCGCCTGCGCCACCGTCCAGCCCAAGCGCAGGCGCATATAATCATCAGCCACCACTTCCACCCAAGCGCCTTCGCCGTCGTAAAATGCCAGCGACAGTAAAGGCGCAGCCACCATGACCGCCAAGAAACCCAAAGGCAGAAGCAACAGCGCAAACCGCCGAATCCAAACCTGCATCGATGCGTACCCGAGAATAAAAACGCCTATTTTAGCCCGAGTTCGGTATAGAAGGTGGTATTCCTGCCCTTATTTTCAGACGGCCCGGGCAGCCTTATGAATAAAGCCGCCGTTTCTTCAAATTTTCCAAACATTTACGAAATTTCTTCAAAAAGGCAACATAATTGGTTAGGCATTTTTGTTACAATGCCGCCGATTCAAAAAACCAAACAAATCAAAAACAAGGAAACATTATGACCGCTACACGTCCACAAACCTACGATGCCATCTCGCGCGCGTTGCACTGGCTGACCGTACTCGGTTTCATCGGCATCCTCTCCACCATTACCGTTTGGACCATCTACGATGGCGAAGAATGGGCAAAATCGCTCTTCGGCGTGCATAAATCCATCGGTTTCATCACGCTGCTGGTGATTGCCGTGCGCATTGTTTGGGCTCTGCTCAACGCGTCCAAACGTCCTGCCGCCGACAGCTTTGCCGCCAAAGCAGGCCACCTTGCCCTTTACGCCCTCATGCTTGCCGTTCCCGTTATCGGCATGATCCGCCAATACGGCGGCGGTCGCGGCCCGTTGAAAGTGTTCGGTGTCGAAGTGATGCAGGGTTCGCCTGAAAAAATCGAATGGATGTCCAACCTCGGCAATATGGCGCACGGCAAACTCGGCTGGCTGCTTTTTGCGCTTGTCGCCGGCCACATTGCCATGGTTGTTGTTCACCGCATTCAAGGCCACGACGTTTTGTACCGCATGATCGGCCGCCGTTCTTAAGTGTAAAACGGTAAACAGCCAAGGCCGTCTGAAAACAGTTTGACCAAGCAAAAACTGTTTTCAGACGGCCTTTTTGTATTTGTGTTAATCTGCAAAAGTAGGGCAGGCGTTTTGCCTGATGTTGTCTAACATACTGTAAACCGTACTGAGAAACACCATGACTGCTCCCATCCTTGCCATCACATCCGGCGAACCGGCCGGCATCGGCCCCGACATCTGCCTTGATTTGGCTTTCGCCGACCTTCCTTGCCGCCCCGTCGTTTTGTGCGACAAAAACCTGTTGGCGCAAAGGGCCGAACAACTCGGCAAATCCGTCATCCTGCGCGACTTTCAAGCCCAAGCGGCTGAACCGTTGCCCAAGGGCGAACTCGAAGTCCTGCATATTCCTTTAGATGCCGAGTGTCAGGCGGGCGAACTCAATCCTGCCAATGCCGCGTATGTGCTCCGACTGCTGGATACGGCGTATCAAGGCATTTCAGACGGCCTGTTTGCCGGTATGGTTACCGCACCGCTGCATAAAGGCATCATCAACGATGCCCACGCAGGCAACGGCTTTTTCAGCGGCCATACCGAATACCTCGCCGAAAAAAGCCATACCGAACAAGTCGTCATGATGTTGACCGGCGGCGGCCTGCGTGTGGCATTGGTGACCACTCATCTGCCGCTTAAAGACATTTCCGCCGCCATCACGAAGCCTTTAATCGAGTCGGTTGTCCGCATTCTTGAACACGACCTGCGCCATAAGTTCGGCATAGCCAAACCGGTCATCCTCGTTACCGGCCTCAATCCCCACGCCGGTGAAGGCGGCCATTTGGGACACGAAGAAATCGACACCATTATTCCGGCGCTTCATGCCCTGCAGGCCGAAGGCATAGACGCACGCGGCCCTTATCCGGCCGATACCGTGTTCCAACCCTTCCTGCTCAAAGATGCCGATGCCGTCCTCGCCATGTATCACGACCAAGGGCTGCCGGTGCTCAAATATGCCGGTTTTGGCGAAGGCGTGAACATCACCCTTGGCCTGCCCTTTATCCGCACTTCCGTCGATCATGGCACGGCCTTGAACTTAGCCGGTACAGGCAAAGCCGATTCCGGCAGCCTGATTACCGCCGTCCAAGCCGCGCTGGACATGGCGCATAATATGCAGAAACAGGCCGTCTGAAGCGTGGAGGTTTAATCATTTGCAGGCGTAATGTGTTCCCGTAAAAGCATCATCAGGGGATATTTGCCTGTCGGTTTGATGAAGCCGATAAATGTTTGGGTAATAATCTGCACTTTATTGGAAAAACCATATAAAAAGGCCGTCTGAAGCCCTAATTGGGTTTCAGACGGCCTTTGGGTTTTTTGGTTTACCAAATTTCAGACAAAGTTTCTTTGACTTTGGCCTTCACTTCCGCACCGAAGCGGCGGCTGAGCATTTTGCTGAAATCGTCTTGCGGCGTGTAGTTGACCAGCTCGGGGGCTTTGACAACATCGCGGGCAACGCTGTAAATGCTGCCGAAGTCGTCAATCAGGCCGACCTGTTTGGCTTCTTTGCCGGTGTAGATGCGGCCGCTGAAAACATCGGGATACTGTTTGTCTTTCAACCTTGCGCCACGGCCGAGTTTGACGGCTTTGATGAATTCTTGGTGGATATCGCCCAACATGGTTTCCCAGATTTGCGTTTGCGCCGGTGTTTCAGGCGTGAAAGGGTCGCCCATACCCTTGTTGCTGCCGGCGGTTTTCAGACGGCGTTTGACACCGGCTTTGTCCATCAGGCCGGTAAAGTCGAAACCGCCGCCGATCACGCCGATGCTGCCGACGATGCTGGAAGGGTCGGCGTAAATTTTGTCGGCTGCGGCGGCAATGTAGTAGCAGCCGGAAGCGCACATGTCTTCGGCAACGAGGTAAACAGGGATGTCTTTGTGTTCGGCTTTGAGGCGGCGGACTTCGTTAAAGGCGGTGTTGGACACGACAGGCGAACCGCCGGGGCTGTTGGCGCGGATGATGATGGCTTTGGCGTTGCCGTTGTTATAGGCGGCTTCCATACTGTCGCGCAGGATTTGGACTTGGTCGTCGATGTCGTTGCCGATTTCGCCGGTCAGGTCGATAACGGCGGTGTGTTCGCCACGGGCGTGGATGCTCGTGGTTTTTCCTTCTTCTTCTGCAAAGCCGAAGATCAGGCTGAGGAAGATGAGGACGGCGACGCCGCGCCAGATATTGCGCCAAATGCGGGCGCGGCGCTGTTCTTGGTAGGCGGTGAGGAGGACTTCGCGCAGGGTATTGCGCTCCCAGTTGTCGACGGGTGTGGAGGCTGAAGATGGCGTGTTTTGGGCATCGCCTTCACGGTGGATTCGGTATTGCATGATGTGATGTGCTTTCTTGTGGGCCGTCTGAATGTTCAGACGGCCTTATCGGTTTTAGTTGATGGAATAGCCGCGCAGGTATTGCGTACGTTCTCGGGTCATGCGGGTTTCACACTGTAAGCGCAGGTATTCTGCTTGCGCAGCGTTGTCTGCGGATGCGGCGGCTTGTTGGCAGTTGAGTTTTTTGCTTTGAATCCAGGCGCGTTGTTCGCCGAGGATTTGTTGTTTGACATCGCTGTCCATGCCGCCCCAGAGGTCGTTAATCTCGCCGTCTGCCTGACGGTTTTGCGCGCGCGCGTTGTCGAGTTCGCTTTGACTGAGGCCGGGCGGCTCGTTGCGCGAGGTTTCATGGTCAGGACGCAGGACTTCGTAGTCTGAATTGTCGTCATCATCAGTCAAGCCGACGGCTTGGCTGGCGGCGTTGTTTTCAAGGATGTCTTGCGGATTGACAGTCGGCGGTTCTTCCGTGTTTTGGTTTTGCAGCAGCTTGATGGCCTGCTCTTTGGATACTGGTTTGCCGTCTATCATGACGATGCTTTTTACGCCGTAGGGCAGCAGGGTGGCGGAAAGGGTTTGGGCGGTGGAACTCAGGGTATTGTCTTCGAAAACCGGTTTGCCGTCTTTATCGGGGGTGTAGAGCAGGGTGGTGCTGAACGTGTTGTTTTCAAAAGTCAGGTTGCTGCCCATTAGTTTTTGTTCGAGCATGTCGGACAACGGGGTGTTGCCGTAAATCAGCGGGCTGTTGTCTATGGCTGTTTTGAGGATGGTATCAGGAATGCGGATTTTGAGGTTGGCGCGGCAGATGGCTTTGCCGTTGTCTTCGGTTTCTTTGGGGTCTTCAAGCAGGGTTTCTAATTCGAGGCCGGCGGCGATGATTTTGTCGGCATCGACGAATTGGCGGTTGTCATTGCGGGCAAAGGAGCGCGCTTGTTGTTTGAGGGTGTCTTCGATGGTGGTACGGATGTTTTGCAGTGTGGCCGGTTGGGCGCAATCAAGCGCGGCTTTCGGTTCTTCTTTGCTGCATGCGGCAAGAAGAATTGTGCTTAAAATCAATACGGAAGCGGTTTTTTTGTACATGGGTACTCCTGAAGATGACGGCCTTTCAGACGGCCTGACGTGCTTATCATAACAAAAGCACTTGCAGCAAGTAAATGCGGCAAGTGCTTTTCTATGTTAGACGTATCAGCCTTTGATGACGCTGATGAAGCCGGAGAGGATGGCGGCGTTGAGCAAGTCAACGAAGAACGCACCCACCATAGGCACAATCAAGAAGGCTTTGTGAGACGGGCCGAAAGTTTGGGTAATGGACTGCATGTTGGCAACGGCAGTCGGGGTGGCACCCAAACCGAAGCCGCAGTGACCTGCCGCCAATACGGCAGAGTCGTAGTCGCGACCCATGAAGACGTAGGTAACGAAGGTTGCGTACAGAATCATTACGACGGTTTGTACGGCCAAGATGATGGTCACAGGGCCTGCGAGACCGGTCAATTCCCACAGTTTCAGGTTCAGAAGAGCCATAGACAGAAAGAGGGACAGGGAGGCGTTACCGAATACGTCGATGGCACGGTCAAACATATTGACTTTGAAAGCTGCGGTCAGGACGTTGCGGATGACCACGCCTGCAAACAGACACCATACGAATTTAGGCAGGTCGAAGAAGGCTTTGTCGTAGCCGTCGACGATTTCGGCAAAAGCCAAACATGCGGCAAACATCGCGAGCGTTTCGACAGCGGAGTCAGCCGTAATCAGGCGTGTACGTTGTGCTTTTTCGAAGATGTCGTCGGCAACATCGTTGTCGTCGGATTTGGCAGTTTTGACGACAGGTTTACGACCCATTTTGTTGATCAGACGGCGTGCAACAGGACCGCCGATCAAACCGCCGAATACCAGGCCGAATGTTGCAGAAGCCATACCCAAACCGGTTGCGCCGGTCAGACCGAATTTGCTTTCAAAGTCAGGACCCCATGCGCCGGCTGTACCGTGACCACCGGTCAGGGTAATCGAACCGGTAATCAGGCCAATCAGTGGATCCAAGCCCAATGCGCTCGCCAAGCCGACACCGACGAAGTTTTGGACGATGATGAATGCACCCACCACGGCGGTAAAGATAACCAAAGGCAAACCGCCTGCTTTCAAACGGGAGAAGTCGGCACTCAAACCGATGGATGTGAAGAAGATGAGCATGAACGCATCTTGCAGCGGTTTTTCAAATTTGAAGCTGACGCCGTAGGCTTCGTGCAGGGCGAACAGGACGATAGCGGCAATCAAACCGCCGGCGACCGGCTCGGGAATATTGAAGTCTCTTAAGAATTTGATTTTTTGAACCAGAAATTTACCAACCAGCAACACGAGCGTGGCGGCAATCAGTGTGTAATAACTGTTGAATTCCCATTCCATGTTGTTTCACCTCCTAGAAATGTTTTTCCGAGCATCCGTTTTTGTTCCGGATGCAGTGTGTTTCAACGCTTGGCGTTATCCGCCGAGTGTCATGGTATTGATGCGCGGACAAGGCAAGGTGTTTTCAGAAAGAAATGAAAACAATGATGTGTCCGTGAAAAATAACTGGCAAATATTAGGGGAATAGTTAAAGTTTGTCAAAAAATGCGTGTGTAAATCTTTTCAGACGGCCTTTTGCCCGATGGCATGGTGCACTTCGCGGCGCCATTGTTCTAATAGGGATGTTAATGATTCGGCCGAAGTGTGGCCGTTGCTGATGGCGGCCTGCAGCCAGTAGCAGGCGGTCGGAACATGACAGCCGACACCTTGTCCGTGATAGTAAAAACAGGCGAGGTGGTATTGGGCGGAAGGGTGGTTCTGCTCGGCAGCGATGGCGTACCAGTGGGCGGCTGCCCGAGGGTCTTGCGCCGTACCGAGGCCGTAATGGTAGATGCGACCTAAGGCTGCCGCCGCGTTTTTATGATGGAACTCGGCCGCTTCCATGTAATTTTTGCGCGCGGCATTGTAGTCGGCGGGACGGCCGATGGCGTGGGCTTGTGCTTCCGCCAAACGGTAGATGGTTTCGGTTTGTTGTTGTTGCAGGGCGGCTGTTTTGATTTGTTCGTATTGTTGCGGATGGTACAGCGCGGCGTCGCTGATGAGTTTTTGTGCTGCGGCGGCAGAACCCAGCGCGGCGGCACGGTGGTAGTAATCATGAGCGATATGGTTGTCGGCTTTGATGCCGAGGCCGTAGCGGTAGAGGTCGCCCATGATTTTCAGGGCTTCGGGATGGTCTTTCTCGGCAGCGGCTTTGGCATAGCGCGCCGCTTGGAACGGATCGCGTTCGGAAAGTTCGCCGGTCAGGGCGTATTGGGCCAGCTT
>ERZ773050.1755-NODE-1755-length-11815-cov-6.496684_pt1 | contig 11815 bp, 9 predicted proteins | sample MGYA00580632_ERZ773050 | MGnify/ENA primary metagenome ERZ773050 (study PRJEB29015, sample SAMEA2738123) | human oral metagenome | biome: human oral; feature: human-associated habitat; material: saliva | place: China | collected 2166 ... | reverse complement strand
TCAAGATCCTTATCATGGCGACAACCAAGCACATGGTCTTAGTTTCTCGGTACAACAAGGAATCGCACTGCCGCCTTCATTACTCAATATTTATAAGGAACTTGAAAGTGACTTAGGTATTCCAGTTGCGAAGAGTGGGGATTTAACCGCTTGGGCAAAGCAAGGCGTGTTATTGCTGAACACGGTATTGACGGTTCGTGCACACGAGGCGAATAGCCATCGTGGTCAAGGTTGGGAGACGTTTACCGATGCTGTTATTTCTTCTCTAAATCAAATTGACCATCCAATCGTCTTTGTATTGTGGGGGAAACCAGCACAATCAAAAGAAAAGCTGATTACTAATCCCAATCATTTGATTTTAAAGGCGCCACATCCAAGCCCGCTGTCGTCATACCGCGGATTCTTTGGAAGCAAACCGTTCAGTCAAATTAATGAATTTTTAAAGAAAACAGGTCAAACGCCAATTGATTGGCGAGTAGAGTAAGTGGAATTCTTCCTACTTGCTCTATTTTTTTGCCTTTAGTATGAAGTTTGTGGTACGATAGTGAAAACGGTTAAAAGAAAGAAGGGTTTTTATGAAGAAAAAGAGTAAATGGTTTGGTTTATTCGCAACTTTATTGGTGATTTTATCATTGGTGTTTTTAGGAAACACTTCAGCAAAAGCAGCTGAAGGAAAAGAACTTCAAAACGTAATTTCAGGGTTAGAACTTCTTGATCAATCGGATACAAAATTAAGTCCAGATGCAAATGGAGTCTATCAAATCCTTACAAATAGAGCTTATAAATTAAGAGCGCTATTCGACCTAGAGCATTACAATGGAGATATTCAAAATGGTGATTTCTTCAAATTAGAAGTTCCTGCTGAGATTACATTCTACGATAATCATGATGTGGAATTAGTGGATTTAGCAACGAATGTTCCAATTGCAGATGCACATTTTGAAGGGCACGGGGATAACCAAGGTGGAACAATTACAGTAACATTGAAGAACCTTGACCAATATTTAGCAGCAAAAGGTGCGGATACAGTAAAAGAGGTCAAAGGAACTTTGGCACTAAACTTCTTATATAAGAAGAATGTTTCGAACCAACCAGTAACATTTGATTCACCTTCAATGCAAACAACAATTACGCAAACACATAATGTCCAAACTCTTTCAAATGAAACAGATCCAATTGGCAAAGAAAACTTTGCGAAAATTGGTGGACAAGCAGCTAATAAAGCTTGGACATCAGCAAAATTAGAAGCTGCTGGGTCAAAAGGTTCTGGCCAATATGTTTCAGAGTGGAAAGTACGTGTAAACACAAGCGGAGACAACTTAGGAGAAAACTTAGTATTAAATGATACTTTACCAAGTGATCCTTCAACAGCCTCTATTCAATATATTCCTGAATCATTAGTAGTGTACAATGCACCTTCAATGAACGAGACAACATCTGGTAAAGAATCGGATTTCGTACAATTAGTAGAAGGAACTGACTACACAGTAAACTGGAATGAAAACTATACTAACTTTACAATCACATTCAAAGATGGAACTAAAAAATACTATGTCACTTATGACACAACAACTCCAAATGATGGAAGTAAAGTTCAAAATATGGTTTCTGTAACAAAAGCAGACGGTACACCAGTCACTCGTCGTACAAATACGACTGAAACAACATTCACAGCAAGTGCAACTTCGCTCTTCTCAGGTACAATCGAAGCAACTAGTGCTTATACAGTTAAAGTAAGTAAAGTCGATGAGAAAACATTGAACCCTGTAGCAGGGGCTGTCTATGTGATTACAGATCCAGATGGAAATACAGTTGAAGTGACAACTGATGCAGAAGGTCATGCTGTTTCATCACAATTCGATGAAAAATATGCTGGTAAAGAATTCAAGATTAAAGAGAAAACTGCTCCAGAAGGTTACGAATTAGACGAAACTGAATATACAGTAACTCTTGGTAAAGATGGAAGCATCTTACATGTGAAAGATACTCCTAAAGAGGAAGAAACAACAACAACGACAACAACAACTACCTCTACAGAGGAAGAAACAACAGTTACAACAGTTGAAGAAACTTCAACAACTGTAACTGAAGAACTTCCAAACACAGGTACTGGCAACCAAACAATCTATATGGTGATTGGTGCACTTTTAGTAGTTGCAGCAGTTGGAGTGTTAGTATTCGCTAAGAAAAAAGATTCTGACGAAGAAAGCAAAAATTAATTTAAATAAGTAAGACTGGCAGGTTCTCTGTCAGTCTTTTTTTATTTCCAAAATGAATAAGAAAATGAATGATTGAAGTCCGCTTTTAGGAGGAGTACAATAGAAGTAGATAGAAGAGTTGAAATGGAGGGATAATGATGAAAAAACTGATGTTGATTTACTATAATATCGTCGCTGTTTTAACCATTCTCTATTTAGTGCTAACAGCAACCTTAATGAACTTAGGGAATGCTTTTATTACAACTCAAGGATGGCATGTTGTCATTCTCAGTATACTGATTTTAGTCATTGTATTTGGAATGGAATTTGCGAAGAAGAAATTCCCGGATGATTTCTTTGAATTTATTATTGAAAATGCGGGGCTACTTTGTATCGCATGGCTTACATTAGTCGTTCGAGCGTTTGGTGTTACTGTTTTAAAATACGCAACAGATTTAGCTCTTGATGAATGGATGCAGCAAGTCATCCAACGAGCAGGCGTTGTGCAGATAGTCATCTTTGCCATCGCAAATGGAATCGTGGTTGCCAAAATCATTCGCTATTTTGCAAGAAAAAGAGTCATAGCAAATAATAAATAGACCCAAGCGGAGTGCCAATGTGCATTCCGTTTTTATTTTTCATCAAAAATCGATAAGATAGAGAAGAAACGTTGATAGAAAGAGAGGGAAATCGATGCGGAAAATTTTACATGTAGATATGGATGCGTTTTTCGCATCGGTGGAACAAAGGGACCATCCTGAGTGGAGAGGAAAGCCTGTGATTGTCGGTGGGAAACCTAACCAAAGAGGTGTTGTGTCTACTTGTTCATACGAGGCGAGAGCTTTTGGCGTGCGTTCTGCGATGCCTACAGCAAAAGCCATGAAACTCTGTCCACAAGCTATCCTCACGCCTGGACGATATCAGTTATATAAAGAAGTTTCTGCTCAGGTGCATGAAGTGTTTCGAACCTACACAGATTTAATCGAACCGCTCTCGATTGATGAAGCCTATTTAGATGTTACAGAGAATAAGAAAGGAATCAACTCTGCAACAGTGATTGCTCATTCGATTCAAAAGGATGTCTACGAAAAAACAGGACTCACTTGTTCCGTTGGCGTGTCCTTTAATAAGTTTCTCGCGAAAATGGCTTCTGGTTATCATAAGCCTTCTGGAGTGACAGTCATTACACCGGAAAATGCTAAAGAGTTTATTCGAACAATTCCTATCGAAGATTTCTATGGAGTTGGAAAAGTGAGCGCTGAAAAATTGAAACAGGCGGGGATATTAACAGGAGAAGATCTCTTTCCATTATCTAAGGAAGAACTGGAGAAGAAGTTTGGCACCCTTGGCCCACGATTGTACTTGCAAGTACGAGGGGAGTCAAATGACCAACTGACGCTTCATCGTGAACGCAAATCTATCGGGACAGAGCGAACCTTAATAAAGGATACGACCGACCATGGTATTCTAACGGGATACTTGGAGGAGTTTGCACAAGAATTAGAACGAATGTTGAAGAAAAGAAGTTTAGCTGCTAGAACCATCACGCTGAAGTTAAGAGATTCGGAATTTAATACAATCACTAAGAGTGTTACATTGCGTGATTACTTTAATAAAAAAGAGGAAATCTATCCGATTGCATTACAATTATTCGAAGAAACAATGGAGGAAAGCCCGATAAGGCTGATAGGACTTACCGTTTCGCATCTTGAAAATACAAATAGACTTTATAAACAATTAAAACTGTTTTAAAATAATAGTACAGTTCTCACGAGAGGACTAGTACAGTTTTATTGTGAAAATAAACAATTTCGTTACTGAAAATAAATGAAAACAGAAAAACGATTGAACAAATAAGAATAAAAGAAGACTTTATTTAGCGTAAGATAGTGGTAGTTTTTTCACAAAGTTTACAAAAACGCTCTATAAAGTCTTCTTTGCTTGCATATTTCACAAAAGTTTGTTAAATTATTATACGATAGCAGAGGGAATAGTACAGTTTTAACTACCTGTTTTGTCTGTTAAGCACAATTTCTTATAGAAAAGGGGAAAAAAGAAGTATGGCAACGAAGAAAAAATTCAATCTCGATGCACTTTTCACACCAAGTAACACGAACTTCGAAATGGTTCAAGTGTTAGACGCAGAAGGAAATGTTGTAAATCCTGACTTAGTACCAGATTTGTCTGATGACGAATTAGTTCAATTAATGACTGACATGGTATGGTCACGTATCTTACACGAACGTTCAACTGCATTAAACCGTCAAGGACGTTTAGGTTTCTACGCTCCAACAGCTGGACAAGAAGCTTCACAATTAGCTTCAATCAAAGCTATTGAGAAAGACGACGTTCTTTTACCAGGTTACCGTGATGTACCACAATTAGTAAAACACGGTTTACCATTATCACAAGCATTCTTATGGTCTCGTGGACATGTTGCAGGTAACATGTACCCAGAATCATTAAAAGCTTTACCACCACAAATCATTATCGGTGCACAATATGTTCAAGCAGCAGGTGTTGCATTAGGTTTACAAAAACGTGGTAAGAAAAATGTTGCAGTGACTTATACTGGTGATGGAGGATCTTCACAAGGGGACTTCTATGAAGGAATTAACTACGCTGGTGCATATAAAGCTCCTGCAGTATTCTTTATTCAAAACAACGGTTGGGCAATTTCAACTCCTCGTGAGTTACAAACAGCTGCTCCAACATTAGCTCAAAAAGCTGTTGCTGCTGGTATCCCTGGTATCCAAGTAGATGGTATGGACCCATTAGCAGTTTACGCTGTAACTAAAAAAGCTCGTGAATACGCAGTTGCTGGAAACGGTCCTGTGTTAATCGAAACAATCTGCTTCCGTTATGGTCCTCATACATTATCAGGTGACGACCCAACTCGTTACCAACCAGAAGGAATTCAAGATGAATGGGCTAAGAAAGATCCATTAATTCGTTTCCGTAACTACCTAACAGCTAAAGGCTTATGGTCAGAAGAAAAAGAAAACGAAGTAATCGAAGCAACTAAAGAAGAAATCAAAGAAGCGATTAAAGAGGCTGACAAACAACCTAAACAAAAAGTTTCATTCTTCTTAGAAACAATGTTTGAAGAACCAACAAACGTTATTAAAGAACAAATCGAACACTTTAAAGCAAAGGAGAATAAATAATTATGGCACAAATGACAATGATTCAAGCCATCACTGATGCATTGGCTGTTGAATTAAAACGTGATGAAAATGTCCTAATTTTCGGGGAAGACGTTGGTAAAAACGGTGGGGTTTTCCGTGCGACTCAAGGGCTTCAAGATGAATTCGGTGAAGACCGCGTGTTCAATACTCCTTTAGCAGAATCTGGTATCGGTGGTTTAGCAATCGGTTTAGCATTAGAAGGTTACCGTCCAGTTCCTGAAATCCAATTCTTCGGATTCGTATTCGAAGTAATGGATAGCGTGGTAGCTCAAGCAGCTCGTACACGTTACCGTATGGGTGGAACTCGTCAAATGCCTATCGTATTCCGTTCACCAATGGGTGGAGGGGTACATACTCCAGAATTACACTCAGATAACTTAGAAGGTTTAGTAGCTCAATCACCAGGTTTGAAAGTGGTTATCCCTTCAAACCCATACGATGCAAAAGGGTTATTAATTTCAGCTATTCGTGACAACGACCCAGTTGTTTACTTAGAGCACATGAAACTATACCGTTCATTCCGTGAAGAAGTTCCAGAAGGAGAATACACAGTTCCTCTAGGAGTAGCTGCAGTAACTCGTGAAGGTAAAGACGTATCTGTAATTACTTACGGTGCAATGGTTCGTGAAGCTGTTAAAGCTGCTGAGAACTTAGAAAAAGAAGGAATCTCAGTAGAAGTTATCGACTTACGTACTGTTTCTCCATTAGACTTAGACACAATCTTAGCATCAGTTGAAAAAACTGGTCGCGTAGTGGTTGTTCAAGAAGCACAACGTCAAGCTGGTATCGGCGCAATGGTTATGTCTGAAATTGCTGAACGCGCAATCTTAAACTTAGAAGCTCCAATCGGACGTGTTGCAGCTCCAGATACAATCTTCCCATTTGGTCAAGCAGAAAACGACTGGTTACCAAATGCTAGCGATATTGAAGCTAAAGTTCGCGAAACAGTGAACTTCTAATTCAACAAATTTCATTCTAAAGAGCCTCTCGCGTGAGTGTGCTCTTTAGAGTTTTATAAAAATAAGAAGGGATGTACAAGCATGGCTTTCCAATTTAAAATGCCTGATATCGGTGAAGGTATCGCAGAAGGCGAAATCGTAAAAATCGACATTAAAGTCGGAGATACAATTCAAGAAGATGATATTTTATTCGAAGTACAAAACGACAAATCTGTAGAAGAAATTCCTTCTCCAGTAAGTGGTAAAGTATTAGAAGTTAAAGTTCAAGAAGGTACAGTAGCTCGCGTAGGCGACATCATCGTAGTTATCGACGATGGTTCTGGCCCAGCAGAAGCTTCTGCACCAGCAGCGGCTCCAGCGGCAGCACCTGCACCAGCTGCACCAGCAGCATCAAACACTTTCCAATTCAAATTACCTGACATCGGTGAAGGAATTGCAGAAGGTGAAATCGTTAAAATCGACATCAAAGTAGGCGACAAGATTGCTGAAGATGACATTTTATTCGAAGTACAAAACGACAAATCAGTAGAATCTATTCCTTCTCCAGTAGCTGGAACTGTTACAGCAGTTTTAGTATCTGAAGGAACAGTAGCTCACGTTGGTGATGTAATCGTTGAAATCGCAACAGAAGGCGGTTCTCACGCACCAGCAGCAGCAGCTCCAGCAGCATCTGCAGCACCAGCAGCAGCTCCAGCGGCACCTGCAGCTCCAACAGGAGTTCCTGCAGCAAGCAACCCTGGTAAATTAGTATTAGCAATGCCTTCAGTTCGTCAATATGCACGTGAAAAAGGTGTTGATATTACAGCAGTAGTTCCAACTGGTAAAGGCGGACGCATTACTCGTGAAGACATCGATAACTTCGGTGGCGCACCAGTAGCAACACCTGCAGCTCCAGCGGCTGTAGAAGCTCCAGCAGCACCAGCTCAAGCATCTGCTCCAGCAGCTCCAGCTCAAGCATCTGCACCAGCAGCGGCTCCAGCTCCAGCTAAACCATTCGTTGGATCAGCTGAACGTGAAGAACGCGTTAAATTAACTCCAATGCGTAAAGCAATTTCTAAAGCAATGGTTAACAGCAAACATACTGCACCACACGTTACATTACATGACCAAGTTGAAGTTTCTAAACTTTGGGATCACCGTAAGAAATTCAAAGATGTTGCAGCTGCACAAGGTACTAAATTAACATTCTTACCTTACGTTGTTAAAGCTTTAGCAGTAGCAATGAAGAAATTCCCAGTATTGAATGCTTCTATCGACGATGCATCTCAAGAAATTGTTTACAAAAACTACATCAACATCGGTATCGCTACAGATACAGATTTAGGTTTATTCGTTCCAAATATCAAAGATGCGAATACTAAGAGCATGTTCGGTATCGCAGATGAAATTAACGCATTAGCTGCAAAAGCTCATGAAGGTAAATTAACAGCTGCAGAAATGGGACAAGGAACAATTACAATCTCTAACATCGGTTCAGTAGGTGGCGGTTGGTTCACTCCAGTTATCAACTACCCTGAAGTTGCGATTTTAGGTGTTGGTACAATCGTTCGCGAACCAGTTATCAACGAAAACGATGAAATCGTAATCGGACGTAACATGAAATTATCATTAAGCTTTGACCACCGTATCGTGGATGGAGCAACTGCTCAAAAAGCTATGAACGAATTGAAACGTCTATTGAACGATCCAGAATTATTATTAATGGAAGCTTAATTCATTAAATTGTTAGGAACGGCGTAGACATGGGTTTACGTCGGTTCCTTATTTGAAAACTTTTAAGAGGTGAAAAAAATGGTAGTAGGCGATTTCGCTATTGAACTAGATACAGTCGTAATCGGTGCCGGCCCTGGTGGATATGTTGCAGCTATTCGTGCAGCTCAAGAAGGTCAAAAAGTTGCGATTATCGAGAAAGAATATTTTGGTGGTGTCTGCTTAAACGTTGGATGTATTCCATCTAAAGCGTTAATTGCAGCTGGACATCATTACCAAGAAGCACAACACTCAGAAGTATTTGGTGTGACTGCTAAAGAAGTTGTTTTAGACTTCGCTAAAACTCAAGAATGGAAAGATAACCAAGTTGTTAAGAAATTAACTGCTGGTGTTGAGTACTTATTAAAGAAAAACAAAGTTGAAATTATTAAAGGGGAAGCGTTCTTAGTGGATGAACACACTTTACGTGTTGTTACTGAAGACAGCGCTCAAACTTATTCTTTCAACCATGCTATCGTAGCTACAGGTAGCCGTCCAATCGAAATCAAAGGTTTCAAATTTGGCGGACGCGTTATCGATTCAACTGGTGGTTTAGCACTTAAAGAAGTTCCTAAAAAATTAGTTGTTATCGGTGGTGGGGTTATCGGTTCAGAACTAGGTTCAGCATATGCTAACTTAGGTTCACAAGTAACAATCCTTGAAGGTGCTCCAAGCATCCTTTCAATGTTCGACAAAGACATGGTTAAACTTGTTGAAGACGACATGGCTAAAAAAGGCGTTACTATCGTAACAAATGCAATGGCTAAAGAAGCTGTTGACAATGGTGATAGCGTAACTGTTAAGTATACAGTAGACGGCAAAGAAGAAGCTGTTGAAGCTGACTACGTAATGGTTGCTGTAGGTCGCCGCCCTAACACAGACGAAATTGGTTTAGACGTTGCTGGTGTTGAAATGACTGACCGTGGTTTAGTTAAAGTTGACAACCAAGGACGTACAAACGTTAAATCAATCTTTGCAATCGGTGATATCGTTCCTGGAGCAGCTCTTGCTCACAAAGCAAGCTACGAAGGAAAAATCGCTGCAGAAGCAATCTCAGGTAAAGCAGTGGCTGTTGACTACCGTGCAATGCCATCTGTTGCCTTTACTGATCCAGAATTAGCTTCAGTTGGTTACACTCAACAACAAGCTAAAGATGCTGGTTTACAAGTTAAAGCTTCTAAATTCCCATTATCAGGAAATGGTCGTGCATTATCATTGAACGCTACTGAAGGTTTCGTTCGTTTAATCACTACTAAAGAAGATAACGTAATCGTTGGTGCACAAGTTGCCGGCGTGAACGCTTCAGACATTATTGCTGAATTAGGTTTAGCAGTTGAAGCTGGAATGAATGCGGAAGATATCGCATTAACAATCCACTCACATCCATCATTATCAGAAGTAGTTATGGATACTGCTGAATTAGCATTAGGTATGCCAATTCACGTATAATTCTATTGAAGTTTATAGAGGACTCGAGTTTTCGAGTCCTTTTTTTGTTGCAATCAAAAGAAAGATGACACAGTTTACGTTTTAAATCCGAACAATTATCCGAATGAACTTTGAAATATTTGTGGTTTTCTCCTGGATAGCTTGATTGGAGTAGGGGTTATCGCGTATAATGAAGCGTATAAGACCGAATGAAGGAAAAGCTTCATCAACCTCCATTCATCGAACCTTTTTGTATACGAAGGGGGATGTTTCATGTCAGAAGAGAAGAATTTTAAAGATTCCTATGTACTTTGTATCGGCGGAATGAACGTGGATAAGAAAGTTCAATTGCTCGAAAATCTCGTGCTTGAGACGAGTAATCCAGTGGTCTCATCGCTGAGTGCCGGTGGTGTTTCAAGAAATATTGCTGAAAACCTTGGTCGTCTGGGGCTGCCTGTTAAGATGTTGTCAGTTGCAGGCGATGATGAAAGTTTTACTTGGCTTGAAAAAGAGACGGAAGGCATTATCGATTTTTCACTTGTAGACCGCTTAAAAGGAAAAACAACGTCGAATTATACAGCGATTTTGGATCTTCAAGGAGATATGTGTCTAGCTTTAGCCGATATGTCCATTTGTGAGGAAATGACGCCTGACTGGCTTATTTCGCATGAAGAAGCGGTGAAACAAGCATCTCTAGTCATTGCGGATCTAAATCTTCCACAAGAAACATTACAAGCACTCATAGAACTAACTAGTCTTGAGAAGATTCCACTGGCCATTATCCCAGTGAGTGGACCGAAGATGAAACGAATCCCAGATAATTTACAAGGAGTGACCTGGATTGTCGTCAATGCGGACGAGTCCAGGACGAGGTACGGAGAACATACGCTAGCTGAATTAGCTGCTTTATGGCAGAAAGATGGTGTAGAAAACATTGTGATTACTAAAGGAACGAAATGTGGTGTCTTTGTAGATGCTACAGGAGTCGTAAAAACTTTTACACCAATAAAAGCAGAGCATGTCTGTGACGTGACAGGAGCAGGAGATTCATTTTCTTCTGGAGTGCTCTATGGAGCTCTTAAGAAAGCAAGCTTGGAAGAGTCGATTGGGTATGGATTAACGAATTCGTACTATACAGTCCAAGCTATTGAAACCGTTCGAAAAGACTTAAACGCTAAGTCATTTGAAAAAGAATATCAACAATTAAAGGAAAGAGGTTTATCATGAATCCATTATTATCAATCAGCAAGGAAGTACAACACGCATTAGACAACAACCTACCAGTCGTAGCGTTAGAATCAACAATCATTTCACACGGAATGCCATATCCACAAAACGTTGAAATGGCTAAAACGGTAGAACAAATTATCCGCGATAATGGCGCTGTTCCAGCAACAATCGCTATCATGGATGGAAAATATAAAATTGGTTTAGAAGAAGCAGACTTAGAACGTCTTGCGAAAGAAAAACCAGTTGCAAAAGTATCTCGCCGTGACTTAGCAGAAGTGTTTGCTAAAGGTGTTTTAGGAGCAACTACAGTAGCGACAACAATGATTGGTGCGCACTTAGCTGGAATTAAAGTATTCGTAACTGGCGGTATCGGTGGGGTTCACCGTGGCGTTGAAGAAACAATGGATATCTCAGCAGACTTAGATGAATTAGGACAAACTCCAGTAACAGTTGTCTGCGCTGGTGCAAAAGCGATTCTTGATTTACCACGTACTCTTGAATATTTAGAAACAAAAGGAGTGCCAGTAGTTGGCTATCAAACAGACTACCTACCAGCATTCTACACTCGTACTTCCGAGTATAAATTAAACAGCCGTGTAGACTCAGCAAAAGAAGTAGCGGAAATGATTCGTTACTCTGAATTATTGAACCTTAAAGGCGGTATCTTAGTTACAAACCCAATTCCTGCAGAATATGAAATTCCACACGAAAAAATCGATGCCATTATCGATCAAGCGGTTCGTGAAGCAGACGAAAAAGGGATTCATGGTAAAGACAGCACTCCATTCTTATTAGCGAAAATCGTTGAGTTAACAGGCGGGGAAAGCTTGAAGACGAATATCCAGCTTGTTTACAATAACGCGAAACTTGGTGCGCAAATCGCAAAAGAATACCAAGAAGGAAAATAATTCAGTACTTAAAAGTACTCTTATGGATTACTCTGTATCCTTACGGATATCTTCATATTAGCGATAACGGGGCATCGGTTCGAGCCTAAGGTCTCTCACCTTTAAAGCCTCAAAGAGGGCGTATGGATTAAAAATCCTACGCCCTCTTAGCACAG
>ERZ773050.1750-NODE-1750-length-11831-cov-6.403448_pt1 | contig 11831 bp, 13 predicted proteins | sample MGYA00580632_ERZ773050 | MGnify/ENA primary metagenome ERZ773050 (study PRJEB29015, sample SAMEA2738123) | human oral metagenome | biome: human oral; feature: human-associated habitat; material: saliva | place: China | collected 2166 ... | reverse complement strand
AGCGTAGTAGAGCCCACTCAACCACTGCGTCTTGCTCGACAATCAAAAAACAATTAAGAGGCTAGGACTTTTGTCCCAGCCTCTTCTTGCAACTATTTCCAACTAGTGAGGAAGTTGCCCCAGTCGAAAAATTTCGGTATCATGGTAGGAGTTAACTTGTAGAATTAAACCATTAAGTGGGACTTTTAAGTGACTTATTTTAAGACAGAGCAAACAAATACCAAATCACAACAATCTAATAACTAAGGAGATTTATGGTGAAAGATTATAAAGAACTAAGAAGACGTTACAATATCCCGGTATTAGTCATACTGGTAATTCTAGCTCTACCATTTTTATATGCAGTGCAAGTGACCCAAAGTAAAAGGATCGCGACCATTTGTTTTCTGATTTACTTAATGATTGAGCTGATTCTAGTTATCATTAAAGATACTCTTTTAATCAAAAAGTTGAATAGTCTTATCTATAAGGGCATAAATCTTGACTTGATGGCAAGCTATATTCTGAACCAAAAAAGAAAGAGTATCAAAACTATTAAAGCGCGTGTACAGGTTGCCACTATTTTCTATTTCTATAGGATTGGTGACTTTGGATCCATTGAAGCAGTTTTAGACGAACTCAAAAAGAATCAAAAGTTTACGGATGTTGAACAAGTAAAATTAAACGAAATTCTATTGAATGCAAACTTATTTTCTAGACCTGATGTTAAGGAAGATGAGTTTGAGGAGTTACTCTCTAACTATTTGGCAGATGTTGAACCACTCAAGATGGCATACAGAGCTCGCTATGATATACTGGTCAAAAAAGAGCCCAATGATGCCGTTCTAAAGGAAGTGACAAACAACAAGTTCTCACAATTGGAATCTATGTATCTGAAGGCAGTCAATGAGTACCTCAAAGGGAATAGAAATAAGGCAATGGAGGTCTTTCGTACCATTGCGAAAGAAGATGAGGGATTGTATCTAGTCCGACTGGCTCAGGCCTATCTAGATAGTGAAAACTTGGGAGAAAAGAGTGTTTCACTTGATGAAAGACAAGAAGAAGTCACTGTGAAACTATTGCGAATGAAGCTGATAAAAGTGAAGCCGGTCGAATCAGCCAAATCTAATAAAGGGCTTGCTTTTTTCAGAGGCTGGAAAATTGCTTTCCTTTTAATCCCGCCATTTTTATTGTATGCGATGGTTTTAATCGTAGTAGAAGTCGTAAAAAAATTGGTTAAGTTCGTCCAATCGAAATTTGAAGACAAGTAAAGGAACGTTTTCGTTCCTAAAACATTGTAAGCAAACCGATTGAAAACAAAAGGTGAAAAATATATGGAATTAAAGTTTAAAAATTCAAGGATGAGTTGTTTTCAAATTGTTCAGATAGATCAAGAATCGAAGAAGTATATCATGGATACAAGTACAATGAGTCCAAAGAGTTATTACTGGGGATTTAAAACAGATACGATTACAGTGGATATGGTGGAGATTGAAAAGAATAACAATCAGTTCGAAATTAAGCCTACAACACCTGTAAGTACAACAATGGCAGCCATTATCGTACAACCAATCGTCAAAGTTGGTTACGATGTTATAAAGCGGCTTTTTATTAAAAACAATCTTAGTGAGCAAGTGTTATTAAAGTTATTACTCTTTGCAATTTCTATGCTTATTTCTTACTTTGCCATTCTGATTTCATTAAAGGTGGCTCATATAAAAGCAGAAAAATGGATTTCTAAAAACAGCCATAAATACACAGTTACCTTTAAAACTATTAAGAAAAGTAACGGAGGAGTATATCCTTTGGTTGGAGCAATTCTCATTTGTTTACTTTTCTTTCTTGGCGAAAATAATGGAACTGAAGGAGCTTTTTTGGTAATCAATGGAATCATATCCTTGTTCTTTTTCATGTTTACTCTAGGAAGTTTCCCAATTGCTTTTCCCTATAAGCACGGTCAAATTGTGGTTGAAAAGATCGAGAAAATATAGAATAAATGATTTCGTAAATAGCATCGATTCAGGTATTAAATCAATTCAGAGAGTATTCGGGTGGTAATTATGGAAATAAAGTTTAGAGCATTGGATGTCTATTATTTGGGCTTATCTTTATATTTGGATCGAATCAGGTAGTATTCCACTGGAATATGCCTATAGAAAGGGACGGATTGAATTTGAGAGGCTGGAAGCAGTGGATGAGGATGCATGTGCTAATAAGAAAAAATAGAAGGAACTCTACATGCTAAAAAAAGCAAAAATAGAACAATTATCAAAAATCAATCTTCGTTACCGGATCTTACAAATGGACGGAGAGTCTTATTTAGTCGATCCCGATCGTCCGTTTCTCATCAGCTATTTCTTTCCATGGATTTTAAGCTTCATCCCTCATCTAGCCTATCCTTTAACCAGGGAAGAAGTGCAGTCTCTAGCTCCTTCGGATCTTTCTAAAGCTCTCAATAAAAAAGATACTCAGAAGAAAGGTCTTGCTACAGCTTTTGGTGGGGGTGCAACTGCCATGCTTTTGTCCAAAGCCTTTCCTATTGAAAAGTATCTCTATTTTTCTTCGCATGAGTTAAATCTGGAAATCTTGCTTCTAGTATATAGCCTTGTAATAGGGATTCGTATATGGATAAGCATTCGGAAACCGATGACCAACATTGTGAATAGCAACCACCCTATAAAGATATACCTCGTCGCAAATGATAGAAAGCATCGATTATTATCAATGATGGCTCCAACTTTTTTTGCTGGTTTGGTTGTATTTTCATCTTGTGCAATATTTAGTAATATTTCTCCAAACTTTATCCTTCATATAGTTTTGTTGTTATTTTTATCGATCTTCATGTTTTCAGGTAATGTGCTATTTTTTTCACCAGTGGTGGATTACAAAGTGAAAATAAAATCTCCTAGAAAGTCTCTGTAAAAACTCTGAATAAAACAAAGAAAAAATTGATGCTAGCCTTACTGGTTTTGCTCTCGCTCATTGATGGGATTTGGGTCTATGTGCGTTTTTCAACTGAGAGTTATTACAAGCAATTTCAGGAATATAGTGGAAAAGCAAAAATTGAGGACTATGAGATGATTGCGGATGGTGCAGGCATTATTACTCACTGGAAATCAACCGATCCCAAGTAAGATCGGTTGATGAGAGCATATGGGTCTTATTATTATTTTGATCCTGTCAGAGTCGGTTCAAAGCATATTTTGCATATGAATGTAAAATTTAGAGAAAATTTTTACTATCGTACATCTTCTCCAGAAAAGGATGAATATTGGACTGTTAGTGTCTACAAGGTTGAGGGAGAACGATTAAAAGAAGAGGAAGAGATTGATTTGTTTAAAGTTGTTGAACAGTTTGATCCGGATTATATTCCTACAGAATTAGGTTCAGTGTATTCATGGAATGGACGTGAGTTAGCTGCATTACAAATTCGCAGTACCAAAGACAACTCGGTTCCGGCTTTCAATGCACCAATTGATCGTGAGAAAAGTAGTATTGAAGAATTGAAATTTTTTGAAAATTGGATTTCGATTGATCCTAAGAATCTCTCAAAAACCCAATTTAAGAAATCTTCCAAGGCCTATCAACTCTTAAATCAAAAAGATACCGAAGTCATAGTAATAAAACCCCAGAATAGTGCGGATCAATATGCCAGAAGTATTGCTGTATTTGAACTCTTTATGAAGAAGGGTGTGAATCTCTATCAAGATGTCACGATCCCAGTTGAGGTATCTAAAGATGGTCAAGTTCATACCACGCAGACAAAAGAAGAATTTGATCAGTATTATGATCTGGAAAAGGCTCGTAAAGCCTACCATGAGATCGATTGAAGTAAGAAACTATAAACTATAAAGGACAAGAACGATGATCGAAGAACGAATTTTTGCTGCTAAGCAGTATGTTAAAACCTTATTTGCTGATCGAGCGGATGGCCATGATGTGGCGCATACCCTCCGCGTCTATAACAATGCTATGAGAATCGCACAAGCAGAAGGTCCATGTGATCTGGAGATAGTGGGCTTGTCAGCTCTTCTTCACGATGCTGATGATGATAAATTGTTTCAAACAGAGAATAATGCTAATGCTCGTAAGTTTCTAGAAGAGATTTGTACTCCTCAAAACCAAATCGAACAGATTTGTCGGGTGATCAATGCTGTTTCTTTCAGCAAAAATCGTGGTAAATATCCAGAAACGTTAGAAGGCAAGATTGTTCAGGATGCAGACCGCCTAGATGCGATAGGAGCTGTAGGAATTGCGCGAACTTTTTCCTATGGTGGCCACAAAGGGAGGCTCCTTACTGATACCATCCAACATTTCCATGACAAGTTGCTCCTCTTAAAAGATGAAATGAACACGGAGACTGCCAAACAAATGGCAGAAAGTCGCCATCAATTTTTAATCACCTTTCTAAATGAACTAGAGAAGGAATTGGACTGAGTAGACTATTGAAATGAACTTTTATAAAAGACTCATTTGAAAGGAAGATATGCTAAATCAACTATTAAAGAAACCCATTTTAAGTTGTTCAATGATATTTATGATCTGTTCAATAGCAAGGGTAATCGAATATTTCTATATGAGGACAGATGAAACTTTTTTATCGGAGAATTTTCTACACAAGTTATTTGGAATACTTATATTGTGGGGAATTCTTTCAATTAGCAAATTAGGATGGAAAGATATTGGTTTTACTTCTAACGGAATCATGAGTGGTGTAGGAAAGGGACTGCTCTTTGGTTTAGTGTGTGCCATCTTTGCGTATGTAGTTGAATGTCTTACCCTCTTTTTTCTTCATGGAAATGTTTACTTATCGTTTTACGCCAGTGGTTTTTCCTTAACCAATGAAAAAGGATCACAAGCAGGAATCTTTTTTATTCTCTTAAGTGTTTTATTTAACCTGATAAATGTCTGGATGGAAGAAGGAATATTTCGTGGCCTTTTCACAAGAATTCTTGAAGGGATTTCGTCCTGTCGAAGTATATTCTTTATAGCCTTTTTATTTGGAATATGGCATTTGGTCATGCCGTTTAGAGATTTTCTTCAAGGAGAATCTTCCCTCACAAATCTTATTGTTATGGGAATTGGATATGTCATCCTAGCGGGAATGATGAGCATCAAATGGTCCTTACTTTACAAAATGACAGGTTCCTTGTGGCTAGGCTTAGGAGACCATCTTTTCAACAATCTTGCTTCAAATCTGGTTCATGTTGTCTCAAATTCTGAATCGGATAGTTTGCAGATAGTAAGAATTCTTCTGTGGCAGTTGTTGTCATTTGCAATTGTTTTGAGCATCTATAAAAGAAAGTCGAAGACGATAGCTAATCAATGATGAAGCTCTTTTAGGAATTTTAGAATCCTATTAGAGTTTATGAACCGACGGTTTAAAAAGGAATTTTTGATAAGGAACTAACAAGAACCCCTGTCTGAAACAATGATTTCAGACAGGGGTCTTTCTTTATTCTTGGATCATGGCTAGGAGCTCCTCTCCTGTAGTGGTGGGAAGAATCCGAACTCGTTTGAGGGAATAGAGGCCATCAGCGGAGCTGGCGAGTCCATTTTTAGTGGTGAGGCCTAGCTTGTAGTCAGCTTTCTTTGCTTGATCGATCGTGACCTGGCTGTAGCGACCAGATGGATAGACGATAACGCTGGTATTTTGATCCAGCACCTTATCTAGCAGGCGTTTAGAAGCGACGAGCTCATTCTTTTGAGTCTCAAGACTGGAATTGGCTAGGTCTGGATGATTGACCGTATGGCTTTCAAAGGTCAAGCCAGCTTTTTTCATCTCTTTGATTTGGTCAAAGGTCAGGACATTCTCTTTTTCCTTTTGGGTAAAGTCTGTGATGATATTGTTGGTAGCGGTCATCTTGTATTTCTTAAGTAGCGGATAGACGATGGTATAGAAATCTTCCACGCCATCATCAAAGGTCAGCCAGACATATTTCTTTCCTTTTGGAACTTCGTTCTTTGCAAGGATCCGATAGGCTTCCTCTGGTGTCAATGTGTAGTAACCCGCTTTTTTCAGGGTCTTTAGTTGGCTTTCAAAGGTTTCTGGATCGACAATCAGATTGGCATTGGCAGCTTCGGACTCAGCCATATGATGAACGGAGTGGTACATGAGGATGGGCAGTTTGACCGGCTTTTTCACCCGAGTCCACTCGATAGAGGAGCTGTTTTCTTCTAGAGAGCGCGTCATGGCAGTGCCACTTGCATTCCCGTCACTCGGCTGAGTGATCCGTTTGATCAGAAGAAAGCTACAAATAAAGATACAGACCAGTAGGAAGGCGTTAATTCCAAGTAGGGTTTTGATTTTTTTAGGGACTCTTCGTTTACTCATGGTGTCACCGCTTTCATTGTTTTCTTTATTGTACCACAAATTCTATGTTTTTTTCCAGAACTTGCTACAGGCTGGTCCTGTCATGAAAATTCAGACTTTTTAAGGCAATTGGCTGTCAAAAGCCCAAGTTTTTGTTATAATGGAGCTACTATAGAAAATTCAAGGAGACCCATAGGATGTCTGTTAAGATTGCCTTACTAGGATTTGGTACTGTTGCTAGTGGCGTACCATTTTTATTAAAAGAAAACCATGAAAAAATCACCCAGGCAGCTCAAGATGAAATCGAGATCGCTAAGGTCTTGGTTCGAGATGATGCCGAGAAGGAAAAATTGCAAGCGGCTGGTCATGACTACAACTTTGTGACCAATGTCGATGAGATCATTGAAGACAAAGACATTGCCATCGTGGTTGAGTTGATGGGCCGGATCGAGCCAGCCAAGACCTTTATCACCCGTGCGCTTGAAGCAGGTAAGCATGTGGTCTCTGCCAACAAAGACCTTCTTGCTGTTCATGGAAGCGAGTTGCTAGAGATTGCAAAAGAACACCAAGTAGCCCTTTATTATGAAGCTGCCGTAGCGGGTGGAATTCCAATCCTTCGGACCTTGGTGAATTCCTTGGCTTCTGACAAGGTGACCAAAGTTCTCGGTGTGGTCAATGGTACTTCTAACTTCATGATGACCAAAATGGTCGAAGAAGGTTGGACTTATGAAGATGCTTTAGCAGAAGCGCAACGCCTTGGTTACGCTGAAAGTGACCCAACCAATGACGTTGAAGGAATCGATGCAGCTTATAAGATGGTGATTTTGAGCCAATTCGCCTTTGGGATGAACATCCAATTTGACCAAGTAGGTCACAAGGGAATTAGCCAGATCACTCCTCAAGATGTCTCAGTAGCTCAAAGCCTTGGTTATGTGATCAAGCTGGTCGGCTCCATCGTTGAAACAGAGTCAGGGATCGCGGCAGAGGTGACACCAACCTTCCTTCCAAAACACCATCCACTTGCTGGCGTGAACGACGTCATGAATGCCGTCTATGTGGAATCGATCGGGATTGGTGAGTCTATGTACTATGGACCAGGTGCAGGTCAAAAACCAACTGCGACTAGTGTTGTAGCCGATATTGTTCGCATTGTTCGTCGTCTAAAAGAAGGAACGATCGGGAAAGCCTTCAACGAATACAGTCGCCCGCTTCAATTGGCTAAACCAGAAGATGTGAAGAACAATTATTACTTCTCAATCAAGGCACCAGATGCGACTGGTCAAATCTTGCGTCTGGCGGAGATCTTTAATGCAGAAGGAGCTTCCTTCAAGCAAATTCTACAAGAAGACACAGATGGTCAATTTGCAAGTGTGGTTATCATTACCCACCAAGTCAACCAGACACAATTCAAGAACTTGGTTGAAAAACTGGATTCAGAGCCGAATTTTGAACTCTTGAATACCTTTAAAGTCTTGGGAGAATAAGCATGAAGATTATTGTTCCAGCAACCAGTGCCAATGTAGGGCCAGGATTTGATTCTGTTGGGATTGCCGTGACTCGCTATTTAACCATTGAAGTCCTTGAACCAGCAGATGCTTGGTTGATTGAGCATGATCTAGGGGCAGGAATTCCGACAGATGAGAAGAATCTCTTGCTTCAAACAGCCCTTTCAATTTCAACAGAGATGCAGCCCCATCGGGTCAAGATGACCAGCGAAGTGCCTTTGGCGCGTGGTCTTGGATCCTCTAGCTCTGTTATTGTAGCAGGAATTGAATTGGCCAACCAGTTAGCCAACCTCCAGTTGTCAGATGCTGAAAAATTACGCATCGCGACCGAGATCGAAGGTCATCCGGATAATGTAGCCCCAGCTATCTTTGGGAATATGGTCATTGCCAGCTACATCGGTGAAGATGTCCAATATGTGACAGCTGACTTCCCAACTTGTGATCTGGTAGCCTTTGTACCAAGCTACCAATTGAAGACCAGTGATAGTCGTAATGTTTTGCCGACAGAGTGGTCTTATAAGGAAGCTGTTGCGGCTAGCAGCGTGGCCAATGTTGCCATTGCCGCTCTCTTAAAGGGAGACTTGGTAACTGCTGGTCGCTCTATCGAGTCAGATCACTTCCATGAGCGCTATCGTCAATCCTTGGTCAAAGAGTTTCCACAGGTCAAAGAAGTGGCTCATGCGCATGCTGCCTACGCGACTTACCTTTCAGGAGCAGGTCCAACGATCATGAACCTTTTGGCACCGGAGCATACCGCAGCCTTTGTCGCAGCTCTCGAAAAACTCGGGCTAGATGGCCAGATTTTCCAACTTAAAATTGACACATTTGGTGTTCGTGTTGAGAAATAAGACAGAATGTAACACAAATGAAAAAAGGATGTATACGAATGTATATGTCCTTTTTAACTCTCCTATGGTAGAATGGAAACTGTATGGGGAAAAGCTCAAGCTTTCTCGAAAATCTAGGGGGAAACATGAAACCAGAATATTTATATAGTATTGCTACCGATCTTGGTCTGCAATTTGATGGCGAAGCTTGTGTGATGTACGGGGAGCGTGAAGGCTTCTTGTTAGTCATTGAAGGAACGGAAACCAAAAATGTTTTTAACATTTCATTTAGTGCTAAGCAAGGATCAGAGGGAGATTTGATCGAAGACGGTGAGATTCTTTGGAATGAATTAAAAGAACCATCAAAAGCCATTAATGCCATCTCTTTTGATGGTTACTTGACCTCGATCGTCGTCAAAGGTGGGATGACCAAAGGGAAGGCTGTCGAAACCTTATGGACAGCTATCCAAGATATTGTTGATTTCTTACTCAACCACCAATTCGTGCAAGTCAATGCGGCAACGGGCGAGCAAGAACCGATCGGTTTGTACCAAATCGGTGATGCCATCTTTTTAATCGACGATGCAACCTTTAGAGCCTACCAAGCAGAAGTGCAAGACACGGTGGAGGCTTATGAAGCGCGGGAAGAAAACTTCCTCTTGGGAATTATTGGGGCCGTGATCGGTGTGATCATCGGTGGAGCAGTTGCCCTCTTGGTAGCGCGTCTCGGCTATGTGTCTGTTTTGGCAGGTGCAGCCCTCGGTTTTTGTACCATTAAAGGTTATGAGATCCTTGGTAAAAAATTGACTAAAAAAGGTGTGGTAGTTTCTGCAATTTTGATGGTCTTGACAGTCTTTTTGGTCAACCAATTAGATTATACTTTGGCGCTTATGAATGAACTGGATTTGCCATTTGGTATGACCTGGACGCTTCTCAATGAAGCGACATTCCAAGGGGACGTCCCAGAAAACTTTTACTTGAATCTAGGTTTGCTAGCTGTCTTTACTCTTGGTGGTGCTTGGATTTCAGTCAATTCAGCTCTGGATGGACAAAGGAATCGTACCATCGCACGTAAAATTGCATAATAAATGGTAAAAGGAAGGCCTGAATACTATGGGCCTTCTTTTGTTTTTTAGGGTCGTAAAATAGTCAAAAATTTGGTATAATAGTTTGTATTTTATATAGAGAGAGAACAGACAGAAAGATGATTGAAGAAATGAATCAAATTCTTGAAGGGATTGATATCCGTTTTCAAGAACCATTAAAACATTATACCTATACAAAGGTTGGGGGAAATGCTGAATTTCTGGCCTTTCCTCGCAACCAATACGAATTAAAACGCATTGTACGCTTTGCGAACCAAGAACAAATTCCATGGATGGTCCTGGGGAATTCTTCTAATATTATTGTCCGAGATGGGGGAATTCCTGGTTTTGTTATTATGTTTGATCGCTTGCGAGATATCAGTGTGGATGGTTATGTGGTCGAAGCAGAAGCAGGGGCTAAACTCATCGACACCACCCATGTGGCCTTGCACCATAGTTTGAAAGGCTTCGAGTTTGCTAGTGGCATTCCAGGCAGTGTTGGTGGTGCTGTCTTTATGAATGCGGGAGCCTATGGAGGAGAGATTGCACATGTCCTTGTATCCTGTAAGGTTTTGACCAAGGAAGGGGAAATTGAAACCTTGTCGGCGAAAGAGTTGGCTTTTGGCTACCGTCACTCAAAGATTCAAGAGACAGGTGCTGTCGTCATCTCTGCCAAATTTGCTTTGTCTCCAGGCAATCACGAGCAAATCAAACAGGAGATGGAGCGGTTGACCCATCTTCGTCAGTTGAAACAACCCCTTGAATACCCTTCTTGTGGATCAGTCTTTAAGCGTCCAGTGGGCCATTTTGCTGGTCAATTAATTAGCGAGGCCGGACTAAAAGGCTATCGAATCGGTGGTGTTGAAGTCTCTGAAAAGCATGCTGGCTTTATGGTCAATGTCGACAATGGAACAGCTAAGGACTACGAAGACCTGATCGCCCATGTCATTGAGGCAGTAGAGGCTCATTCAGGTGTCCGTTTAGAACCAGAAGTTCGTATTATCGGTCAAGCCTAAGAACGTTAGTATTGTAGAACAATTGATAGTGTAAACATCGATAGCATCAGTTGGAGAGGGGGTGAGTGCCTATCGATACCGTAAATAGGTGGGGCAGTCTAGTAAGTCCCCGAGAGGTATTGGTGGCCTGACAGTTTTTCCTGTCAGCCGCTGCGTTTTCGTTTGAAAAGCAGTTTGGTAATCGTAGTAAAGAAGGAATTTATGTGAATTGAAAAAACCAATTATTGAGTTTAAAAATGTTTCAAAGGTCTTTGAAGATAGCGGTACAGTTGTCCTAAAGGATATTAATTTTGAATTGGAAGAAGGGAAGTTCTATACCCTGCTCGGTGCTTCTGGATCAGGAAAGTCGACCATCCTGAATATCATTGCCGGTCTTTTGGATGCGACGACTGGGGATATCTATCTTGATGGGGAGAGAATCAATGATGTCCCAACCAACAAGCGGGATGTCCACACAGTCTTTCAGTCCTATGCTTTGTTTCCTCATATGACGGTCTTTGAAAATGTGGCTTTTCCGCTTCGTTTGAAAAAGGTGGACAAGGCTGAGATTCAACGTCGGGTTTCAGAAGTATTGAAAATGGTCCAGTTAGCAGGATTTGAAAAACGTTCGATCCAAAAATTATCTGGTGGGCAACGCCAGCGGGTAGCGATTGCACGGGCTATTATCAATGAACCGCGCTTAGTCCTTTTGGATGAGCCCTTGTCTGCCCTTGACTTGAAACTTCGGACAGACATGCAGTATGAGTTGCGAGAATTGCAACAACGCTTGGGCATTACCTTTGTCTTTGTCACTCACGACCAAGAAGAAGCCCTTGCCATGAGTGACTGGATTTTCGTCATGAATGATGGCGAGATTGTCCAGTCTGGAACACCTGTGGACATCTACGATGAGCCGATTAACCATTTTGTTGCGACCTTTATCGGTGAGTCAAATATCTTGCCAGGAACCATGATTGAGGACTACTTGGTTGAGTTTAACGGCAAACGCTTTGAAGCGGTCGATGGTGGGATGAAGCCAAATGAACCTGTTGAGGTTGTCATTCGTCCAGAGGACTTGCGCATTACCCTTCCTGAAGAAGGCAAGCTCCAAGTTAAGGTCGATACCC
>ERZ773050.1748-NODE-1748-length-11835-cov-2.739728_pt1 | contig 11835 bp, 10 predicted proteins | sample MGYA00580632_ERZ773050 | MGnify/ENA primary metagenome ERZ773050 (study PRJEB29015, sample SAMEA2738123) | human oral metagenome | biome: human oral; feature: human-associated habitat; material: saliva | place: China | collected 2166 ... | reverse complement strand
TGAAAAAACGAAATATGACAAGAAGGATACGGTGCACGAGCACGCAAATACATACCAATACGACGGACAAGGTCCTGCAACGGAAACGTTGGTTACGGATGAACCTGTAGAAGCTTCCAATGTATATACGTCAAGAGGTGACGAAACCCTTAAAGCGGTCGGGACTTATACACCTGCGGCAAATTCGACCGTAAGGATTGAAGTGTATAAGGAACCGAAATTTAAGGACAGGGAAGCAGGGAAGCTCGTGCACAAGGAAGCTCAAAACGTGAAGTTTGCGGGATTTCATAAGTTAAAATTGAATAAAAAGATTCCATTATCTAAGGATGAGAAATTTTCCGTACTTGTATCCACAAAATTTAAGAACGAGTCCGGAGAAGAGCAGTATTACATGCCTTTCGAGGCGGCTCGAGATTACGGACTTTATTTGCCATGGGGTGTGCGCTTAGAATGTGAACAGGGACAAACGTATATCAGAAGGCGAGATATAGATAGAGCCAGGTGGAATGACATAAAAGATGTGAGTAAACTTGATAAACAGACCGTTCTTGGGAACGCTCTTATTAAAGCATATACGAACGATGGTAATGAAAAAGAAGATTTTGATCCTAAAAAACTTAAAAAAATCAGTGTGAAGGCTAAGATATTAAGAGCCGGGAAGAAAGCAAAGAAACGAAAGGTCATATTTAAATTTTCTCCTCAAAAGAAGGCCATAGCCTATGAACTCGAGATAGCGACGGACAGGAGCTTTAAAAAATGGAAGAAAAAATTTGTTATAGCAGGAAATAAAAGGCAAGTTCTAAAGAAGTTAAAGCGGAAAAAGAAGTATTATGTAAGAATAAGATATAAGGTGAAGGTGGACGGCAAGACGTATTACAGCTTGTTTGGAAAACTTTGCATATTTAAGCTGAAATAGTTTGATTTAAGATAGAGTGTCGTGAAACCACGTACGGTTTGTATTAAGGAGGGTAAGATGAAAAGGTATTCAAGAGTAATGGCGGCAATTTTGTCTATTGCACTTGTAGTGAGTTCTGCATTTTTTGGAAATGCATTTGCAAAGCAGCAAGGAGGAAAGCAACGGAAAAACACTGCAAAGCGTAGCATACAGTATATAAATGGTGTGCACGAAGGTACTGCGGACGGTCATGGTAATACCTATGCCAACTATTCAAAAATAAAGGTTCAAGCAAATAAAATCACGAGTATAGACGTATATACAGATAGATTCTTAGAAGAGGGAGACAGCCCTTCATACGTGATCCCTAAAGCCGATCAAAAAGAGATCTATAACAATGTTAAGAAGATAATCACAGAAAAAATCGTAGATAGCCAAAACGTTTCATACAGCAAGGATGAGGCCAAGGCGCTTGTAAAAGACTATATAGAGAATTATAAAAAGAAGTATTCCAAGGAAGATTTTAAGACTCAAGCCGAATCCATGGCTTATAGCGATGCATACGGCATAGCTAAGGCGACTGAATATGGAGCACTTGCGCCTGTTGATGATGCGGATACCGTATACATAAATCAAAAGTACGGTGATGATGAAAAAGATGGTAAAACTGCTGAAAACGCAGTAAAAACCTTCCCTAAAGCTTCTGAATTGCTTGCAAACGGCGGAAGAATAATAATTGCTCATACATATACCGTAAAGGATCGTGAAACGCTCGACCTTAAGTCTAAAGATGCTGATAAGCGTTTGAAAGTTGTAAGAATGCCGGGATTCGATAAGGATATGTTTAAAGCAAGGGGTAACGTAACCGTAGAGAACATAGATTTAAGAGGCAATCAAATCGATTCAAACGACCCTGATAAGTATCCTCAAAATACGGCGAGGGCATCGGTAATATCGGTGTCTGACGATGCTCGTTGTACCGTAAAAAAAGGCGCAACAATAGAAGATTCAAAAAGCTATATGTCGCCGTTATATCTTTCTGCCGGTGGAAAACTTGTCTTAGATGGCGGTATCATTCAAAATAACGTTACTCTTGGGCACGGTGGAGCAATTACAAATGATGACGGAAAGTTTGAAATAAATTCAGGTGAAATAAAAAATAATACTGCAGAGGCAGTTAAAAAACCAAATGGAGAGTATGAGAACGCTACAGGCAGAGGCGGAGCTATATACAATATAAGCTCAAGCGCTAAAACTTCCAAGATAACAGGAGGCAAAATTTGTAATAATAAGGCAGAACTAGACGGCGGTGCTATTGCGTGTTCGTATTCAAAACTCGATATTATCGGAGGTGAAATTTCAGGTAACGAATCACCTAAAAGTGGGGCTATCTGTGATGCAGGCTATTATCCATATTGGGATCTTACGCTTTCCATAAGAGGCGGCAAGATAGTGGGAAATAAAGGTAAGGAAGCAGCAGTAAAGCTATATAGGAGCAAATCGGGAAATAATTGGAACGTACTTGAAGTTGCGGGATCACCTATAATCAAGGACAACGTAGATAAAGATGATTCAACTAAACAATTAAATTTAGATGCAAAAAATCCTATAATAACTTCATCCATAAAGGACGCAGAGCTTTGGTTTAACAATCAGGATGCAGAACTGTTTGGAAATGACGGAAATATAAAAAGCCCGCCGGATAGAGAGATAGAAAATTACAAGGTGAAAGAAGAAGATGGAAATGGTGTAATGTCGGATGCAGGGCTTATTGCTCTTGCACAGGTACTTGCGAATAAAATTTCATTCATACCTTCTCAGGATCCGGGAATCGGGATTTCAGATAAAAGACTTACACTTAAAATAGGCGAAAAGAAAACGATAACAGCAAATTCAATTCCCCCTATCGCTGGTGAAACAATCATATACAGTTCAGACAATCCGCAGGTTGCAAAGGTGGATGAGACGGGGACGATAGAGGCTGTAGGAAAGGGCATGGCTGTAATTACAGCGACAAACAGCAAGGGTAATAATGCAAAATGCATGGTGACCGTAATAAAACCTGGCTTCCCATCTAATCTCAAGGAAGGGGTGTATACCGGCAAGTCTAAAGATGAAAAAATGACTGTTAGGGTACACGTAAATAAAGAACACAAGGTAGAATCAATTAAGCTTATCAAACATGAACCCCTTACAGGTACGCAGCAAGCCATGATAGGAATAACAATAGATGCTATAATTAAGCAGCAGAGCACGGATATTGAACCTGACAGCGTTGTAAATCCATTGGGATATAAGGTGATAGAAGCTGTAGAGGATGCGCTTTCAGGCAGTCCGTATATACCGGTTCCGCTAAAAGTTGCATATGTAGATCCTAAAAACGGCAATGATGCGGGATTTGGAAATACAAAAGAAGAAGCTGTTAAGACTATCGAAGCTGCGCTCGAACTACTTAAAAAGGATGAGAATGCGAGCATAAAGACACTTGGGACTTTTGAAGTTTCAGGTGAGAAGCTGAAAATAGATGCTGCTAAAAGAACGGCGCCTGTTTCCATAATGAGAGATGAGAGCTTTACGGGCAGTATATTTAAGGTTACGTCCGGTGGACTTTCTGTAGGAGATAAGGTAGTGATTGACGGCGATTCTAAGGAAGCGGATTCTATCATAAATGTTGCGCAGGACAGCAATAAGAAAGACTTTAGAGTAGAGCTTCTAAAGGGAGCTGCCATAAAGAACGTTTATTCTAAAGACGCAAAGGGAAGCATAATACATAGCGACAATAAAAACTGCATAGTAAACCTCAAGGGTGCAAATATCACAGACAATTCAGCGGAAGCAGGAAGCCTATTCAACATCGATAACGGAGAGCTTTATATGAGTGGCGGAAAAATTATGAACAACACTACAAAGCTAGGGGTTATAAGTGCAGCGGATAATGCAACGGTGGCATTTTCAGGTACTGCGGCTGTCTACAACAATATTTCGCTAAACAAGAGTAAATTAAATATTAATCTTAAGAAGGCAGGATTGTCAGGTGCACTTAAGGCAACTAAAGAGGGTAAGGCAAATCTTCACTTTACGAATAAGAATGTTGTGATTACGGGTGTAGCTGAAGATAAATTTACAGGAGATATCTACAAGCTTTCCAAGAAGGATCTTGATTATATATATAGCGATGAGAAAGGACTTGCGCCTAAAATTAAGAAGGCCGGAAAAGAGCTTCAGATCGTATTCGCTAAGAAGACGAAGAATCCGCTTGCAGGCAAGGCACCTAAGATGAAGCTGATCAAGAAGACGAAGAAGATGGCTAAAATCAAGCTTTGGAAACTAAAGGGTGCAAAGGTTATAAAAATCTATATGAGGATAAATAAATCCAAGAAATTAAAGCTTGTAAAGACGATAAAGTTAAAAAAAGCCAATACGTATACCATCACCATAAAGCTTGGCAAAAAAGCAAAGTATACTATATTTGGTATTGCACTTAACGGGAAAAACAAATCGAAGGCATCTAAGCAGATCAAAATCAAAATATAATATCCTTAAATATAGATCTGATAAACAGCTTGCGTTTATGATCGGGAATTAGTAAAAAATCTTCAGTTGATATCGATTGTCGTTTGTATACGGATAGATGCAAAGCCGTGATTAAGTAAAATATTAAGAAGGGAGAGGCTTATGAACAGTGTATTTAAAAAAGGTGTTTCAGCGGGGCTCTCTCTTCTTTTGCTTATATCCGTAGTTTTTGTATTGCCACAAGAATTAAATGCTGCAGAGCCTACTGCCGTAAAAGTTCAAGAGGTTAAAGCTCGTAGTAGGGTGAGAGAAGGACGAGCATATGCCGGAAAAGGCTCGAGTGCCCAAAGGCAAACAAAACGTAGCGATGTAAGGGCCAGGCTTTCAGAGCTTGTAGCAGAGGCCGGCCTAGTAAGCCCGTATGATCTTACTCAAAAGTTTTCAGTGCACTTTGTAGTAACGCTGGATTATGCAAAGGAAAAGTTGGATGATCCCGATACTTCGGATGAAGTACTTAAGGAAAGAATTATTGAGCTCGAGTGGCTTTTGAAAAGGGTAGACCTAAGTAAATATATGCACACCGCGGATTTGCTTACGCCGAGCGACTATGAAAAGGCGAGATGGGATCTTGTGAAATCTGCAAGAGAAGATGCTGAATATGTACTTATGTTTAAAAGTACCGCAATTGTAAACACGATAGCCATAGAAAGGCGTATAGAAAAACTTGAGAACGATTTTAAAATTGCATTAGAACACCTCAGAAAGATGTCTGTAATTGAAAACGCTCAAATCCTCTACGGAGAAGAAAAGGTAGATCCTAAAACACTGGGGAACGTCCCTGATGACATCGCTCCTTATATGGCTAAGGTGAAGGTCTATATGAAGGATAAAAAAATTGTACACGTAGCGGATGACAATACGGATACAGGACCTGAACACAATTGGTTCTATCACGGATTTGCGAAGTCTGTAATGAGACCGTTTTCCGGCATGCCGATACAAAAGGCGAAGGATAGGGCCAGGGGGCTCTATGGCTTTGATGTGATAAGTGGAGCTACTGTTAGTTCTGTATGTATACAGCGTGCCATAAGCAAGGCGCTGAATAGATATAAAGAGCCTGAGATCAAAAAGGCGATAAAAATCAAAGGACTCAAGAAGGTTTACAGATTAAAGAAAAAGAAGTCTGTAACCGTAAAACTCAGAGTGGGACAGCAAGAAGTGAAAGCGCTAAAAAAAGTGAAGTTCATGCTTTACACAAAGAAGAACGGCAGGCTTGTAAAACTTAAGTCATTTAAAGTCAGAACTCTAATGAAACTGAAATTTTTGAAGAAAGGTTTAAAAGCAAAGAAAACAGTTTTTTATTTACGTTGCAAGGGTAGTAAGGTATACAAGGGATTCAATCTGAAATTTGTAGTGGTCAAGTAAAATTTCTATATTTTAATTCTGTATTATTATTCGCATGGTAACAGTACTTGTTGACGTAGCGGTGTTCATGTTATAATACCTCATGGAAAGTCGCAGTATAATGCGCTTCTCTGTAAAATGCAATTGGAGTTAAATTAATGGATGATATAAAGACAAACAATCAGGATAATAAGCAGAAAGAACCGGTGCTTAGAGTAGTGCTCATAATTGTTGCTGTTATGTTGTTGTTTGGGTTTGCGATATATAAGGGCTATAATTCCAACGAATTACAGGGTCCGGTGTTATTGACAATAAAAAATGATGCCAAGACAAAATTTAAGGCAGTGGGAATAATGTGGGATAACCATATTATTTTAGAAAAGACCAACACCGATTCCTTTGCTATTACGGATGATGTGTTGGCAGAGTCTTTAAATACGAATATAGCCATAGTAGCCCTAAAGGATAATGGTGAGTTAATAAAATCGGGACAGTTTCACATTGAGTACGACAAGGGTTCGCCCGTTATTATCCGGGCAATTAAGAATGGTGAGCTGGATCTAAACATCGTTACTGAAAAGCGAAAGATGAAGGAGATTAAATTCCCTAAAAAATACACATGGAAAATGGAACAGGTGCAAAGCAATACGCAGAAATATAACATAGAAGGTTCGTTCGCAGGGCAAACGAAGAATAACTATGTTTTTTATGTGCAAGGAAGAGGTGGAGTCATATCACAGTCGGATGAATGCAAGGATAACCAGACAGCGTTAGCGGCATGGGAAGCTCCGGGAGATATTAAGAGCAGTTGGGTACATATGTTTAAAGGCAATATGTCATCAGATGACAATGATGATAGAGACGATGTCGGTGGAAACGATAATATCAAAGTTGAAGACGAATAGAGGCGGGCAAGGTGAAATATAATAGTGCAATAAAAAACATCGGATATACGATATCGATTATCTTGGTATTTTTTCCGATCATATTAAATAAGATGAATAATCCTTTAGCTCCCAATGTGGCAAAGGTGGTTTTGGTACTAGGTTTGATAGTTGCAGCGGCAACTAAGATCTACTCATTATCTAAAAACAGGGAGAAGGTTCGGGTAAGCACGGCGATAATTGATTTTGTTACATCGATAGGACTTTTGGGCCTTGCTGCATGGGTGTTATTTTTTTAATTTAAAAGGAGGTAGGATATGGACGATAAAAACACAAAGCTATACGGTCAGGAAACTGCTGAGCACAATACGAAACAGGACATAATAAACCTTGTGTACGTAGCGCTTTCCGAAAGAGGGTATAATGCCATAGATCAGATGGTCGGCTACATTTTATCCGGAGATCCATCGTATATTACAAGCCACAGGAATGCAAGAAACATCATAACAAGAGTGGATAGAGACGATTTAATAGAAGAATTGTTAAGGAATTATTTAGGCAAAAAATAATAACATGAGAGTTTTAGCTTTAGATGTAGGGGAAGCAACTATAGGGGTAGCAAGAAGCGATGCCCTTGGGATCACCGCCCAAGGGCTTTTGACGATTTTTAGAGAATCTATAAAAAAGGATACTACCAAGATAATTGATATCCTAAGGGAAGATGATTATAGCGAAATAGTGATCGGCATGCCGTTAAATACGTACGGCGAAGCTAAGAACGAACAAAGTATATTTACGGAAAAATTTGCGGATAAATTTCAAAATAAGCTTAGAAGTAGCGGGATGAGCAACATAAAGGTGGAGTTCTACGATGAGCGCTTTACCACGAAGATGGCAAGAGACGTTCTTATACAAGGCGGCATAAAGGGTAAGAAGCAAAAGGACGTAATAGATAAACAAGCAGCTGTAATACTGTTGCAGTCGTATTTAGACAAGAAATCTTATAGAGATGAAAGGTAGTTGCGATGAATAAGATCAATTGGTATCCGGGACATATGAAAAAGGCAACCGACACCATAAGGGAAGACCTCAAGGTCATAGATGTAGTAATAGAAATTCTGGATGCAAGGGTACCGCTTTCCAGTAAGAATCCGGTGTTAGACAGCTTGCTCAGAAAGCATAGACGAATAATAATTTTAAATAAGTACGATCTTGCCGGGGATTCAGGAAACGAGAAGTGGAAGGGACATTTTAAGACGCAGGGCGCAGATGCATTCTTGGTAAATTCCATTACGGGGTTTGGAATAAAGGAACTTGAGCGCCATATCATGAAAATCAAATCTGAGCTCGATGAAAAGAACAGCTTTAATAAGCCTATGAGGCTGATGGTAGTGGGTATACCGAACGTCGGAAAATCTTCCTTTATAAATAGGATGACAAAAAAAAGAAGTACTGTGACGGGAGATAAACCGGGCGTTACTCGAGGCAAGCAAATTATAAGATTCCCGAACAATGTACAGCTTATGGATACACCGGGAATACTTTGGCCTAATTTTGAGGATGAGCTGGTAGCGCTAAGGCTCGCATTTTGCGGTTGCATAAAGGATGAAATACTGGATACTTCCACATTAGCCGTAAAGCTTATAGATTACTTAATAAAGGATGAAACGGGGGCAAAGGGCATAGAAAAAAGGTATAAACTACCCTTCGTAACGGATGATGCCGTGGCGGTGATGGATGATATAGCAAGAGCAAGAGGATTTCTCATAAGAAATGGCGAGATAGACTACGAAAGAACGGGAAGAACAATCCTTGATGAATTCAGAAAAGGACTTTTGGGGAGGATAACTCTGGAATATCCCGAGGAATTTGATGACTAAGCAGGAACGAGAAGAAAAACGCAAGAAAAAATTACAATCCTTACTGGCTTTTGATAAGGAGTATTACATCGGCGGTAAAATGCCTGTCGGTATGGATGAAGTGGGGAGAGGCCCGATAGCGGGGCCTGTGGTTTCTGCCTGCGTCTGCATGAAAGAGGATTCTGAGATTATCGGAATTGATGATTCTAAAAAGGTCACAGAAGCCGGCAGGATTAAACTCCTTGATAAAATCATAGAGGATGCAAGGGCTATAGGAATAGGTATAGTACCGCATAACATAATAGACAGGATAAATATACTAAATGCTACCAAGCTTTCGATGAGGGCGGCCCTATATGACATGCTATCTGTAAAAAGAGCAGTGGGAAGTTCCGGTATAATTTTGAGCTATGAAAGCCTTGTAAATACGCTTTCCGTTTTTGAATCGGATGCATTGTTTCTTTTAAACGCTTCTTCTTTAAGCCATGAAAAGTTTACACTTAGCAGCATCATCCTCAATACGGAACAAACTCATGATGATCGCAATAGAGATGATGGAAATTCAGCAAAATGCAGCGATGGGGTATTAAACAAGGATGAAATCACGCTTTTGGTAGACGCTGTAAAACTTGATGACGTAGGAACTCCTGTGCATTCTATAATACGTGGGGATGAAAAAAGCTACAGTATAGCCGCATCTTCTATAGTTGCTAAGGTAATTCGAGATGAGATGATGAAGAAGGCCAGTGAGATGTATCCGGGGTATGATTTTAAAAGTAATAAAGGCTATGGTACTAAAAGGCACTATGAGGGAATAAAACTTTACGGTATATCCGATATTCATAGAAAAACATTTGTGAAATAGTGGAGGCGATGATGACAGATATTGAAATAGCAAATAGCATAGAGGTAAAGGACATTAGAGAAATTTCTAAAAAGATCGGGCTCTATGATGATGCTCTCGAGTTGTATGGAAAGTATAAGGCAAAAGTTAGCCTTGAGAGCTTAGATGAAATAGATGCAAAGCGCAAAAAGGGAAGGTTGATTTTAGTTACAGCCATGACTCCCACACCCTATGGAGAAGGCAAGACGACCATAAGCATAGCATTAGCAGACGGACTTAATAAAATAGGAGAAGATGCAGCCTTGGCGCTCAGGGAGCCTTCACTTGGTCCTGTATTTGGAATTAAGGGGGGAGCTACAGGTGGAGGATGGGCGCAGGTAGTCCCTATGGAAGATATAAACCTTCATTTTACAGGAGATATACATGCCATAGGTACGGCGAACAACCTCGTATCGGCTTGCATTGATAATCATATAAAGCAGGGCAATGAATTAAATATAGACGTGAATAATATAGTGTTTAAAAGATGCATGGATATGAACGACAGGCAGCTCAGGCACATTGTATGCGGTCTTGGAAGCGATAAGGATGGAGTGCCGAGAGAAGACGGATTTGACATCACGGTTGCAAGTGAAATCATGGCGGTGCTCTGCCTCGCTACATCTATGCAGGATCTCAAGGAGAGAATTGCAAGAATCATAGTTGCATATGACATGCAGGGCGCACCTGTGAAGATAGCCGATCTAAAGGTAGAAGGAGCCGTGTCTTTGCTTCTTAAGGATGCCATCAAGCCTAATTTGGTGCAGACGCTTGAAGGCACGCCCACATTCATGCACGGCGGGCCTTTCGCAAACATTGCGCATGGCTGCAACAGTGTCATCGCTACGAAGGCAGCCATAGCGTCTGCACACTACGCAGTCACGGAGGCAGGATTCGGCGCAGACCTGGGAGCGGAAAAGTTCATGGACATAAAGTGTAGGCAGGCGGGGATTTTACCTAATGCGGTGGTTATAGTTGCAACGATAAGAGCCATTAAATATCACGGTAGGAATGAAGAGAATGAATCCAAAAAGATGGAAGCCGGAATTCAAAATCTTTTAAGGCATATAGATAATGTAAAGAACGTATATAAGGCAAACACCGTGGTAGCTATCAATGAATTTTCAGAGGATGAACCTTCCGAGATACAATATCTCAAGGAAGAGGTTTCAAAAGCCGGCGTCGAGGCGGTGCTTGTGTCTGGATACAAAGACGGTGGAAACGGAGCTAAAGAATTGGCAAGGGTGGTGGCTGATATTTCTCAAGGCGAGAGCTCTGCAAAACCCATATATGGTAGTGAGCTTGGCATAAAGGATAAGGTGGATGAGGTAGCTAAGAAAATATATAGGGCTGATGCGGTCAAGTTCAGTAAAATAGCGGATGATAAGGCGCAAAAAATTTCTGAATTGGATTTTTCGCATCTTCCCGTATGCATAGCAAAGACTCAGTACAGCTTTTCAGATGATGCTAATCTTTCAGGAGCACCCACGGGATTTGAAATTACCATAAACGACTTTAAGCTTTGCGCAGGTGCGGGATTCATCGTTGCCTATGCAGGAAATATCATGACCATGCCGGGCCTTCCCAAAAAGCCAGCAGCGGAAGACATGGACATAGATGAAAAGGGTAAGATCACGGGGCTTTTTTAACGGAGGAGAGATTAGATGTACGTAGATTGCAAACAAATTTCTGAAGAACTTTTAGGCGAAATAAAAAATGATGTAGCGCATTTGGGTTTTAACAAGGAAATAGCGATAGTTAAGTCAGCGAAAAATTCAGCAGGTACCGTTTATGAAAATGCGATAATAAAAAAGGGTATGCAAAACTGCATGCCCTTTTTTGTCGGTCAGTGCATATTGCATATGGATTTAATGGCTGCGATTCATATTGGGGACGGAGAAATTTTCAAAGTTCCGTTTTATATAATTATGGAAAGGCCGTCTGAATACCGAATCCGGTTTTCAGACGGCCTTTCCTTTGTTTGCCGGTTCTGCCGCAGGCGGCAAAGCGCGTTACAATACGGGCTGTCTTTAATCGGCAGCCCATCATTATTTTTCAGACGGCCTCAATCATGACACACACTTCTGCAAGCCAAACCGATTCGGCATCGAGCAGCCAACTCTATATCGGCATTATGTCCGGCACCAGCATGGACGGCGCGGATGCCGTGTTAATCCGTATGGACGGCGGCCGCTGGCTGGGTGCGGAAGCGCACAGTTTTTTACCGTATTCGGGCCGTCTGAAAAGCGAACTGCTGGCCTTGCAGGACCGCGGCGGGGACGAATTGCACCGCAGCAGGATATTGGCGCAACAGTTAAGCCGCCTGTATGCCGATACCGTGGAGCAACTGCTGGAACGGCAAGGTTTGCGGCCGTCTGATATTGCCGCAGTCGGCTG
>ERZ773050.1746-NODE-1746-length-11859-cov-14.319892_pt1 | contig 11859 bp, 10 predicted proteins | sample MGYA00580632_ERZ773050 | MGnify/ENA primary metagenome ERZ773050 (study PRJEB29015, sample SAMEA2738123) | human oral metagenome | biome: human oral; feature: human-associated habitat; material: saliva | place: China | collected 2166 ... | reverse complement strand
CTGATGGAGCTCAACCTTCAGATACAGTTCGCAACATCCTTTCAAAAGCTGGTGTTTTGAAGAAATTCCACGATTCAAAATACTCTAAATAATAGAAGTGCAGGTTGATATATGGACACGATTGAAAATCTCATTATTGCGATAGTGAAACCTTTGATTTCACAGCCAGATGCCTTAACTATCAAGATTGAAGATACACCTGAGTTTTTAGAGTATCATCTTGATCTTGATCCAAGCGATGTTGGACGTGTGATCGGTCGTAAAGGTCGTACTATCTCCGCTATAAGGACGATTGTTTACTCTGTCCCAACCGAGTACAAAAAAGTTCGCATCGTTATTGATGAGAAATAAGAAGCAGCGGGGCCATGTGTCCCGTTTTTCTATTTCTCTTAGCGAACTGAGTGCGTAGCACGTAAGTGAGGTTAGAGAAATTGATGCAGTTCGAGCTTCGCGAGAACTACGTTCCTTTTATTCTCCTTAATAAAACAAGCCGTTAGGCGTAGTTGAATTTAGGGCCATAGATGCAGTTCGAGCTTCGCGAGAACTAGGTACTTCATTTAAGATGGGAACGAATGCAGGGGCGAGTTTAGAGAAATTCGAAACTGGAGGACATATGAAGCCAGAAGATTATGCTTGGAATGCTCATGAGCGCAAGTGTTATGAGAATGATCAAGTGAGTTTACCGAGCCCTTACAAGCTGAAAATCCTGGATGATGGTGAGAAGAGATTGGAATTGGAGCTTGTTTTGGAGGAACTTCCTCAAGGGCAACTGGCTCGATGGGCTATGAAAATGGCGTTAAGCTTTATAGCTCTAATAGATACGGAAGATGAGGTTGAAAAGCAGAAGATTTTGACTCAGGTAAGAGAGGTTTTTCAGGCTCGACTTGATGGGAGGGCATCTGCTTATGAACTAAGGCAGGCTGGTTTCTTGGCTAACAAACTGTCGCAGCAAGTCCAATCACAAATTGGTAAATATGCTGCGAGTGTTTTTGCCCAAGGAGTCGCAACAGGTCACATGCAGGGCCATGCTATTGTCGCAGCGGATTATGCCATTAAAGTCAGAAACTTGCAGAGTCCAGATGATTTGCAGCGGGCTGTCAAGGAAAGAAAAGGGCAGATAGAGCTAGCCTCTGCTTTTATTAGATCAGGAAAGGAAACTTTATGAAGCATTTATTTTCACGCTTGTCACCAGCGCAAAAGATTATCTTGTCTTTTCTTCTGGTGATATTCTGTGGCTCCTTGCTACTCAGTCTCCCTTGGGTGCAGACGGCAAGTTCCCAAGCGGGCTATCTGGATCATCTTTTTACAGCTGTCTCGATGGTCTGTGTGACAGGGCTTTTTACTCGATCGGTTGTGGATACATACAATGTCTGGGGCCAGCTCCTTTGTATGCTGCTGATTCAGATTGGTGGTTTGGGAATTCTGACTTTTATCGGATTTTTCACCATGGAAAGTCGGAAAAAGCTCAGCCTCAAGGATCGCCGCATTCTGCGAGATAGTTTTAGTTATGGTCACAATCGTACCTTGGGTCAATTTGTCCGTTCGATTTTTATCACGACTTTTACTATCGAAGGACTGGGTGCGCTCCTTCTCATGATTCGCTTCATTCCCAAGTTTGGTCTGAGAAAAGGGATTTTTAATTCTATCTTTTTAGCCGTTTCTGCATTTTGTAATGCGGGCTTTGATAATTTTGGCAATGATAGCCTACTAGGCTTGCAGACAGATGTTTTGGTCAATATCACCTTGGCTCTCCTCATCATTACTGGAGGACTTGGCTTTATGGTCTGGTTTGACTTGGCTACTAAATTGGGAGGAAAACAGAAGGGGCTGCACTTTCATACTAAGGTAGTCTTACTGCTGACTGCTGGTCTCCTCGTTATTGGGACGGTCGCGAGTCTTTGGACGGAGTATAATAATCCTGGAACGATTGGCAATCTTTCCTTTGGCGATAAGCTACTGGTCAGCTTTTTCCAGACAGTCAGTATGAGGACAGCTGGCTTTGCTTCTATAGATTATACGGCTGCTCGTCCAGTAACCCTGTTTATCTATCTGCTCCAGATGTTTCTAGGAGGAGCTCCGGGTGGTACAGCGGGCGGTCTGAAAATTACGACCTTCTTAGTTCTTTTGCTTTTTGCCCGAAAGGAAATTCTGGGCTTGCATCATACCAATATAGGGCGGAGGACATTGGCTCCTCAGCTAGTGCAGAAGGCTTTTGGTGTGACAGTGATTTTTCAGCTGACATTTCTGCTCGGACTTTTAGCACTGGGGCTAGTGACCGACAGCAGTCATCGCTTTATTTATCTGATATTTGAGACTGTGTCAGCACTGGCTACAGTTGGCGTGACGGCCAATATCACTACCAGCCTCAATACAGCTGGTATGATTGTGATTATGCTGCTGATGTTTATTGGACGGGTGGGGCCGCTGACGCTTATGGTCAGTCTTAACCATTACCAACCGAAGAAGGCTGCAACCTTGCATTACAGCAAGGCGGACATTATGATTGGATAGGAGAAAAGAAATGGCAAATCAAACAGTTGGAATCCTCGGCTTGGGGATTTTTGGACAGAGTATCATCGAGGCCTTGATTTCTCAAGATGTAGAAATCATTGCGATTGATAATCACGAAGAGACAATCAATCAGTATGAAGACATGATTGCCGTTGGTGTGATTGGGGACATTACCGATATGGAGCTTTTGGAGGCGGCGGACGTTGGTTCCTGTGATACGGTCGTCGTAGCGACGGGAGAAAGTCTGGAATCCAGCGTCCTAGCGGTCATGCACTGCAAGGCATTGGGCGTAAAAAATGTCATTGCCAAGGTCAAGGATGAAGTAACCCAGCAGGTACTGGAAAAGGTGGGAGCTGATTTGGTTATCCTGCCTGAAGTGGAGGCTGGTATTTCATTGGCTAAGACCATTCTTTTCAACCATTCGATTGAGGTCTTCCAGTTGGATGACGATGTAGTGGTGGCTGAGTTTGAACTGCCTGCTAGCTGGGTCGGGAAAACGGTCCGTGAAGTAGACGCTCGTAGGCTTTATCGTCTTAATATTATCGGCTATCGTCTGACAAAAAATCAGCCTTTGGAAAGCCAATTTACCCCAGACTTTGTTTGGCCAGCAGGTGTCAGCATTATAGCTGTGACTGATAACCAGCATTTGGATAATTTACGTGAAATAGTGAAGTAGCAGCTAGGATAAGTTCTCTTCGCTGGTAGTCCAAGCGATTCTAACTAGGCTTTCGGCCCCTTTCTATTATATGAAGAAAATCGATACATAGAGAGTGGGACATAAATCGGTAATTCGTTAGAATTCGATTTCGTCGTCCCACATCCGCACAGTTGAGTAGGGCTGTAAAAGTTGATGAAATCAGCGTAGTAGAGCCCACTCAACCACTGCGTCTTGCTCGACAATCCAAAGACAATTGAGAGGCTAGGACTTTTGTCCCAGCCTCTTTTTTGAACCCTTTTGCAAAATTTGTTATACTATGACTAGAAAAGGAGTGATTTTATGAGCTTAACCAGCCAGATCATTACAGCAGATTTTCCAGATTTGGATAAGGTAGAGGCCTTGAATAATGAAGCTTTCCCAGAAGAGGAAAGGATACCGCTCAGTGAATTTTTACGATATGAGGATCAGGAAGATGCTAATTTTTTCGCCTTTTATCATGAAAAGGAGTTTGTTGGTTTTGCCTTTGCCATTTCCAACGCGCAAGCCTTTTATGTTAGTTTCTTTGCGATTATGCCGCATCTACGCAGCCATGGCTATGGCAGTGAAATCATCGAAAAGCTGGTCAATTTCTATCAGCGAACGATGCTTTTAGAAATTGAGCGCCTAGACGAGCCATGTGACAATCTGGAGCAGCGCCAAGCTCGCTGGGATTTCTATCACAGCAAGGGCTTCCGGTCAGCCAATGCCTTTCTGGAATATGAGGATCTTAGCTTTGAAATTCTGTATCGAGGGGATTCTTTTGACGAAGAAGCCTATCGGGACATTTTCCACCGACTTCAGGAGGAGAATTATTTCGACTTTGAAATCAAACATAGACGTTTCAGCGATTATTAAAATGAAATTTTATAGTAATCAAAGGATATTTGGAGCAATAAAAGATTGCTTTGTTTTTACTATATGGAGGTTAGAATGAGACTCTGGCATCAAGCACTGATTCCCAAGCTTCCCCGTCCGCAACTGCTTGGCCAGCATCGGGAATGCTGCGCTCTTCGTGGCAATGGCTGGGGTAAGAAACATGCGACCGTTGACTATGTTTTTACTCACTCTCCTTACTTGCTTTATCGCTACCATGAGCTGATTATGGAGGAGATGAGCAAGCGAGGTTATCGTGTGTCCCCAGAGTGGCTTGAGCGGGACTATCGTGGCAAGACTTGTCCGGCTTATTCTCATCTGGAAAAAGTGGCTGTGGCGAGCACTATTTACCCTGAGCATGATGCGGCTTACTATGAGGAATGCCTGCAAAATCTCAAAGAAAAAGGCATTGCCTTATAGGCTTTTCCGCTGTCTGAGCTAGCTGCCTGCCTTGAGAAAAAGCCAGCAAAATGATACAATAAAACGAATAGTAAAAAGATTAACTGGAGTAAAAATGAATTATTTTAATGTTGGAAAAATTGTCAATACCCAAGGTTTGCAAGGCGAAATGCGGGTTTTATCAGTGACAGATTTTGCGGAGGAGCGTTTTAAAAAAGGCAATAAACTGGCTCTTTTCGATAAGAAGGATCAGTTTATCATGGATGTGGAGATTGCTAGCCACCGCAAGGCCAAGAACTTTGATATTATCAAGTTTAAGGGGATGTATCATATCAATGACATCGAGAAATTTCGTGACTTTAGTCTGAAAGTGGCCGAAGAAGACTTGGCTGATTTAGAAGATGGCGAATTTTACTACCATGAGATTATCGGCCTTGAAGTCTATGAAAATGATGTTCTGCTAGGTACGATTAAGGAGATTCTCCAGCCAGGAGCCAATGATGTCTGGGTGGTCAAGCGTAAAGGCAAGCGCGATTTGCTGCTGCCCTACATTCCGCCGGTGGTGCTGGGAATTGACATCGAGCAAGGTCGGGTTGATGTAGAGATACCGGAAGGACTGGACGATGAAGATTGATATTTTGACCCTCTTTCCGGAGATGTTTGCGCCCTTGGAGCACTCGATTGTGGGCAAGGCTAGAGAAAAAGGCCTCTTGGAAATCAACTACCATAATTTTCGAGAAAATGCGGAAAAATCTCGACATGTGGATGACGAGCCTTATGGTGGCGGTCAGGGCATGCTGCTGCGGGCTCAGCCTATTTTTGATGCCTATGATGCTATTGAAAAGAAGCAGCCGCGCGTGATTTTGCTGGATCCTGCCGGACGGACTTTTGACCAAGCCTACGCTGAGGAGCTGGCCAAGGAAGAGGAACTCATTTTCATTTGTGGTCACTATGAAGGCTATGATGAGCGGATCAAGACCTTGGTGACGGACGAGATTTCGCTAGGTGACTATGTCCTGACCGGAGGAGAATTGGCGGCTATGACCATGATTGATGCGACAGTTCGCCTGATTCCAGAGGTTATTGGCAAGGAAGTCAGTCATACAGATGACAGTTTTTCGTCTGGACTCTTGGAGTATCCTCAGTACACTCGTCCTTACGACTATCGGGGCATGGTTGTTCCTGAAGTCCTTATGAGCGGCCATCATGAAAATATCCGCAAGTGGCGTCTCTATGAAAGTCTGAAAAAAACCTATGAGCGTCGTCCTGACTTGCTGGAAAACTATGAATGTACAGCCGAAGAAGCCAAAATGTTGGAAGAAATTCGATCCAATAGTAGGGATAGTGAGCACTAGTTCTTTCTATAAAATAGTAAAATTTAGATACCGATTTCTCAAAGCCACGTTTGTGGCTTTTTTATTTGGATGAAGGGCTGGAAAATTTTTGAAAAAATTCAAACTTCCTTCTTGACAGGAAAAATAAAAAGGAGTATTATCTTAACTAGTTAATAAACCAGTTAACAAAAGAAGCTATTTTTTAAGCAATTCTTGGCAAAGAATGTTTTGAAAATAGTTATTTCTTTGAATGATTGCTAAACTGGTTAAGGAGTTGAAATGAAAATCAAAAAAGTTTTGATAGGTTTAAGTCTAGTCTTACTGGGGCTTGCCCTTGCTTCTTGTAGCAAAAAGGAAGCAAGTGGTGCTGGCAGCAAACGTGGGCTCAATATTGTCACGAGTTTTTACCCGATTTATTCGATGGTCAAAGAGGTCTCAGGAGATTTGAATGATGTCCGGATGATTCAGTCAGGCGCAGGGATTCATGAATTTGAGCCGTCAGCCAGCGATGTAGCGGCTATTTATGAAGCAGATGTCTTTGTGTATCATTCACGGACTTTGGAATCTTGGGCCGGCAGTTTGGATCCTAGTTTACAAAAGTCTAAAGTAGCGGTCGTAGAAGCCAGCAACGGGATGCAGTTGGACAAGGTGGCCGGCCTAGAAGAAGTGTCTGCTGAGGAAGGGATTGATGAAAAGACCCTCTATGATCCACATACTTGGCTAGATCCTGAAAAAGTGGCAGAAGAAGCGCAACTCATTGCTCAAGAATTGTCCAAGCTAGATAGTAAAAATGCGGATACTTATCAGAAAAATGCTCAAAAATTTGCAGAGAAGGCAAAGGCCCTGAGCCAAAAATACCAAGGAGTCTTTAGCGGGCTAGATGAAAAAACTTTCGTGACCCAGCATACGGCCTTTTCTTATCTAGCCAAGCGTTTCGGTCTCAGGCAACTGGGTATTTCAGGCATTTCGCCTGACCAGGAGCCTAGTCCAAGGCAGTTGACGGAGATACAAGACTTTATCAAAACCTATAAAGTCAAGACGATTTTTGTCGAGAGCAATGCTTCTTCTAAGTTGGCTGAAACCTTGAAGAAGGCAACAGGAGTCAACCTAAAGGTGCTGAATCCTCTCGAAGCAGATCCTGAAAATGATAAGACCTATCTTGAAAATTTAGAAGATAATTTAGAAATTTTAGCCAAAGAATTAAAACATTGAGGTGATGTATGAAAAAGAAATCTATTATTAGTTCAGTTGCGGTACTAGCTACACTAGGTGTGTGTGGTTATGCGATCATGCAGTATCAAGCAGATAAGCCACAAGAACAAGCAACAAATCGTGTCGCTTATGTAGAAAAGAAATCTGCAAATAAGCAGGACAATAAATCTCAAAAAGCCGAGAAATTGACGCCTGAGCAGATTCAGGCCAAAGAAGGCATTACTGCTGAGCAGATCGTTGTCAAGATTACAGACCAAGGCTATGTGACTTCACATGGTGATCACTATCATTACTATAATGGCAAGGTTCCCTTTGATGCAATTCTGAGTGAAGAGTTGATTATGCGGGATCCAAATTATCAATTGCAAGAATCAGATATTGTCAACCAAGTGAAAGATGGTTATATTATCAAGGTTGCAGGCAAATATTACCTCTATCTGACCAATGCCAAAGAAACCAGCAATGTTCGTTCTGTTGATGAAATTGCACGGCAAAGACAAATTCATCCTAGCAAGGAAGAAGGCGGTTCAGAAGCTAAATCGACCCAAACTGTTAGCAGAAAAACGCAAGATTTCAGTCGTCCAAGTGCCGCTTATGCTGCAGGAAAGAGAACCTATCAAGCAGAAGGCACTGCATCGAGTCGGAGCAATGGCGCTTATACAACAGATGACGGCTATGTTTTCAGTCCATCTGATGTGATTTCAGATACAGGAGATGGCTTCCTTGTGCCACATGGCGGTCATATGCATTATATTCCTAAAAGTGATCTGTCGCCAGGTGAGTTAGCGGCAGCCCAAGCCTACTGGGATTCCTTGCATCGAGGCAAGCAAGCAGCTAGTCCAGCTGAAAATCCTAATACAGGGGGAGAAGCTTCTGCTCCTACAGCTAAAGCATCGGAAAATCAACATGCAGGAACTGGGACTAAGCCAGCGCATCAATCTGACAAGGGACAGACTGCTAAGCCAGCTCAACCGTCCAAACCTGCCCAAGCGGATGCTGGGCACGGAACCAAACCAGCTGAAAAAGCAGAAGATGCACCATCAAGTTACCAAACCTTACTTGAGAAACTCTACCGTACACCAAAAGAAAAACGCTATGTTGAAAAAGATGGTCTTGTCTTTGATCCAAGCAAAATCGTTAGACGGACCGCGGAAGGAGTGGCCATTCCGCATGGAAATCACTACCACTTTATCCCTTACAGCAAACTGTCTGCCCTAGAGGAAGAAATAGCTCGGAACATTCCTGTTGCTGGTCAGAAGACTTATCCTAAGGCTGCTGCAAGTACACCAAGCCAGCCTAGCCAACCAGCAAATCCAAGTCAGCCAGCCAAACCAGCTGATAAAGACGAGCACGACCATGGTTTCCATGCTGAACATGTTATCTCAAAAGATGAGGAAGGTTACGTTGTCCAACACGGCGGGCATGCACATTATTTCTTCAAAAAAGATTTGACCAAAGATCAGATTGCAGCGGCAGAAGCCAATCTGGCTAAGCACAAAGATTCAAGTCAGTCCAGTCAAGTCAGCACAGAATATGACCGTTTTTCTCGTGACGCAAGTGACGAAGAGAAAATCGCTTATATTTCCAAGACTTATGGCGTACCGCGTGAAGCGATTAAGATTTCAAAAGGTTTCTTTGTCTTTAATAATCCGGATCAAGACTACGATCCGACGCATATCCACCCCTATGCTGTTCGAAAAGAGCACGTTCGGATTCCTCTAGAAACTGGAAACCCAGAGCTGGACTTCCTAAACGAGCTTTATACAACAGCACTGCGTTCAGGTCTGTCTCCATACAGTATTCAGGTTGAAAATGGTCAGTTTGTCATTCCGCATGGCGATCACAACCACTACATCCGTGTCCAATCCAAAGGATTAAATCTGGGCCTGAAGAATAAAATTCCAGCCTTACAATCAGCTTATCAAGCAGGAGGCTATGATGAAAAGGCCGTTCTTGAAAAGGTGGATGCCCTCTTGGCAGCTAGCCGAACCATTTATGCTAAGGACTTGCTTATGCAACGTCGAATCGAGCTAGCTCTCGGTAATTTTGTAGAAACCATGAAGCAATTGCCAAGCAACTCAACAGAGGGATATTTGGCAAGCCTGGATCAATTTGATAAGCACTACATTCATGTTGATGAAAAAGCGAAAACGGAAGAGCTGACCGAAGTTGATAAAAAATATCAAGAATTGGTTGACAAGATCAAACGTTTGGAAACAGACAGCTACAATGTGAATAAAACCAGCTTGCTAGGGGAATTGCAGACAGCTAAGGTAGAAAAAAATGAAGCTAAGATGGCTGATATTGAGCAGCTATTGGCAAGTCTGCAAGATTATCAAGACCGGACAGGAGTGATTTCCGTCGAGTATCTTAAAGCTTTCTATCTTGCAGTTGATGATGCTCGTTTGCAGCCAGAACTTCGTAAGAAAGTTGCTGATTTGACGCTCAAACTTTATAAATCCCAAGCTTTTATCGAAGCGGTCGATCTGAAAGCTCTTTTCTTGGAACTCTATCAAACTAAGCTCGAAGTTGATAAGGCTCTGGCAAGTGGCGAGGCTGCTTCAGCCAAGGATAAAACGGTTCTGGATACCGAAAAGCTGGACGATCACAGTTATAAGACGGCTATCTATGGTTTCTTGAAAGAATTGTACGGAGAATTTGCACCACAGCCTACAGAGGAAATCTCAGAAGCAACTCTCCAAGCTCTCTTCCAAAAAGGTCAAGAACTTTTGGAAAAAGTAACGGATTCGACTCTGCAAGAAAATTATCAAAAGCAACTCGCAGCACTTGGTACTGATTTGCAAGAAGTACGAAAAGATAGAGAAACAATCTTAGCAGAAACAAAAACGCTCTTGACCCAAATCGTTGAAACCTTAAAGGAACAGCAGGCATCTGCAGCGCTCAAGGATAAAGAGATCTATCTTAAAATTTACAATTTGCTGATGTCTGCCCACAAGATGCTTGAGGAACAACAGGGGACAGATGAGCAATTTGCCAAGGTAGATGGTTTATTGGATAAATTATCCGATCCAAGTGTGGACAAAGCAGGCTTATTAGCCGAAGCAGAAGCGTTCTTTAATCAGCTTCAAGCAAACAAGCCAGCTCCGACTGAAGCCAAAACTGAGACGGAGGCCAGTCCGGCTGAGGAGACTAAAGAAGAAAAAACGAGCGAGGCTCCTAAAGAGACTGTGGAAGAGCCAAGCTCACCAGCCACTCCTGAAGTAGAAAAATCAAATTCAGCAGCTCCTTCAGAAAAAGAGGCCGAAAGTCAAGTGACATCAGAAGCAAATAAGCAGTAAAGAAATTTTTTCTAAATAAATGGAAATGAGGAGCGGAAGAGGCGAAAAATGCTTTAAATCCGCTCTATTTCTATATTCTTAGGATGGAGAGTTCGATTTTTGTCATAAAATTGTAATAAAATTTCTATTTAAATGATATGGTTTTGACTGGTTTAACCAGTCATTTTATGTTAGTATTATAGCATAGGACTGATTGTAAAATGATACATGTGCTATTAGAAGGAGATGTCTATGGACAAGAAAATTGGTAAATCCGTTGTAGCAACTGGCATTGCAGCGACAACGATTATTTCTGGTGCGCTTAGCCATCAGGTAAAAGCGGATGAACTCGTTGAGTCAACGGCTACGAAACCAAAGGCAACAGCAGTTACCGAGAAACCAATTACGACAGCGGATGTAGCAGAAGCGAAGGAAAAAGCAGATGCTGCCAAGAAAAATGTAAATCAGCAACAAGAGCAAACTAAGAAAGCTGAAGCAGACCTTGAAGGAGCCAAAACTGCAGTTTCAGAGGCTCAAGAGAAAGTAGCTACAGTTACTGAAAATGAAAAGGCAGCAACTGAAGAAAACATTTCTCAAGCAGAGAAGAGTGTTAAAAAAGCTGAAGAAGAAGTAACAGCAAAATCAGAAACTGTCAAAGAAGCAGAAACTGCAGTTCAGGAAGCAAGTCAAGCAGTTAAAGACCAAGAAAATACAATCGCTGGCCAGCAATCATTGGTAGATGTGGCAGAATCTGAACTAAACAAAGCTAAAGAACCAGTTCATGCAGAAACTGCTGCTGTAGAAACTGCTAAAAATCAGGAAAATCAAGCTCAAACAGCTGTGGAGCATGCTAAAAATGAACTAGCAAAAGCAGAACAAGAAGCAACTGCTGCGCCACAAAATCAAGCAGAAATCCAAAACAAAATCAATCAAACTCAGGCTAAGTTAGAGCAGACCAAGCAATTGATTGCTGCAACAAATACAGAGTTGGTGCATGAACAGAAAAATGCAAGTACAGCACCGGTTGATTTACGAAATACGACCTATTCGCAATTCTTAGAGAATCTTCGAGATAATTCGAACAACGAAGCTGTAAGAAATGCTGCAGCTGATGCTTTAGCTCTTTACAAACGTGGTCAGAATGAATTCAAGATCACGGTTGGTTCAGATCCATCTAGCCCAGCCAGCTTGGAAAATAACTTGCAGGCTTTGGAATTGGTTAAGGCTATCAATGCTTACCGTCGTAATGCGGGTCTCCCAGAGCTTTTGGTGGATCCATATGCCAATGTTGCCAGCCAAATTCAGACCTTGTACTTTGAAAAGGCTAACTGGCACATGGGCAAGCTGATTGGCAATGAAAACGTAGCCATCAGCTTCAATCCTCAAGGTGCGGTTAATTTCTGGCATAGTGAAAAAGCCTTGTATCAGAAGATTGCTGCTCAATACGGCCTGCCAACTGATGAAAGACAACTGGATGCCAATGCCATTTATATGAAGGTGGGGCCTAACGTCTTTGCGCAAATCGGTCACTATGTCCAAATGATGGATAACAAGG
>ERZ773050.1744-NODE-1744-length-11861-cov-7.890649_pt1 | contig 11861 bp, 10 predicted proteins | sample MGYA00580632_ERZ773050 | MGnify/ENA primary metagenome ERZ773050 (study PRJEB29015, sample SAMEA2738123) | human oral metagenome | biome: human oral; feature: human-associated habitat; material: saliva | place: China | collected 2166 ... | reverse complement strand
TAAGTAGCCAAGGTGAGAAAAATAACACTGCAAGTATATACATTAGCCAAAAATCTTGACGGAATATTGGCTTTTTATTCCTAATAGTATGCCAAAATAGGTAGGCGAAGTGAGTCAGCCAAATTACGATTGTATAATATAAAGTCAGCATTCCGACCGCTATTAATGCTGCATAAATAATCTGTAGGAAATGGTATTTTTTTATATTTTTCTCTTTTTCCATAAAGAAAAGTACCAAGGTTGCCAATACAGCAAGCATTGTCGCTAATGCGTACATCCTGATCTCAAAGCCATAACGAATCAACATTGGCGACAAGCAGAGTAAAAAAGTGGCAAAAATTGCAAAACGTTTATCGAATAAATGTTTAATCAATATCGCCATTAAAACAATTGCAGTTGTCATCATCATAACACTAGAAAAACGTAAGCTAAATTCACCAAAACCGAATATATCTCCCCAAAAATGGAGAAATAGATAATATATTGGTGGGTGGACGTCTATTGACGTTAAGTGTATTAATTCGCTCACCGGCTTTTTTGCAAGTGTAATCGAATAGGCTTCATCAAACCAAACACTTTGAGACAACCCAATTCCAAGAGAAAGACCAGCAAATAACAGGATTAATAAGCCAATAACTACCCAAAAATGCTTTTCAAGGAACTGGCTAAATGATTTTGATCTATTTTTTAAAAATGATATCTTAGATTTACTTTTCATTATTCCACCATGCTTGAGTTCTGTAGACTATTATTAGATTACTATCTTGCTTTAATTCTATCACTGGATAAAAAGAATTTGAAGTGAACGTTATAAAATATAGTAAAACTCTGTTAATTGTACTATAATACAACCATGCCCGAATGGCGGAATTGGTATACGCGTTCGACTTAAAATCGAATGGAGAAATCCATATGGGTTCAAGTCCCATTTCGGGCACCAGTCATTTAAAACTTCGCTCCTTGAGCGATTTTTTATTTACATACTTTTTTGATATTCTCCCTCTCAGAATCCGTTATCTTTTTATTTTGATTATGTTAAAATTAAGTAAATATGTTCATATCAAAAAAACAAAAAATAGTATCGGGGGGGTGCTACTTTATGCCAGAATAAAAAAATAAAAAATCCAAGTTTTAAATTATCAAAACTTGTAGTTTTTTATAATTTTTTATAAGAGCATCTTCATCGGTATTTTTTCTTAATGTGGTTATAGCTCTTGCCTGTAAAATATATACTTCACCATCTTTAATTGCCCACTCAATATCCATTGGCATTTTATAATGCTTTTCAATTTTCAAACCAGACTTTATTAGCTCTGATATTTCTCTATCATTTAATGCTCGTTTTTTTCGATCATTGTCATCTACCTTCACCTCTACCGTGTTTTTCTCTCCATATATAATCTGTGTTTCCTTGCTTCCAATAGCTACTTCAATAATTTCTCCATTTTTGTCAACAATATAACTGTCTGCTGTAACTCTTCCGCTTACAACACTCTCTCCTAAACCATAACTCGCATTGATTTGCATCTCATTTTCTTTTTTGCTTACCGGATTCACAGTAAACAAAACACCTGCTTTTTCGCTTTCTACCATTTCCTGAATAACAACGGCAATTGAAACGGAGCTTTGGTCATAACCTTGATGTAATCTATAGCTCACAGCTCTGTTACCCCATAAAGAAGCGTAACAACTACGCACCTTTTCTAATACATCATCTAAGCCTCGTACATTTAAATAAGTTTCCTGTTGCCCTGCAAAACTTGCATCCGGCAAATCTTCTGCTGTTGCAGATGAACGCACAGCAACTCTTACATTATCTCCAAGATTAAAATATTTTTCTCTTATTGCATTCTCAAGTAGTGTAGGAAATTTACCGGACTTTATCTTTGTTCTAAAATCATCAGCTACATTTAATAGAACTTTTTCATCATTCCCTGATTTTTTAATTTCATTTTCAATAAAAATATCAATACTATTTTCCTTTAAAAAATCTCTATAGTCATCTGCTGTAATTACAAATCCTCTTGGAACATTTATTTTTGCAGAGGTCATTTCTCCAAGATTAGCACCCTTACCTCCAGCAACTAATACATCTTCCTTTTTTATCTCATCAAAATTCAGTATCATAATGTTCTCCCTTTTTAAACTATATTTCTACATACCTGCTAACAATACTCTCTATGTAGATATGTAGTACTTCCTCAAATGTATCTTCATTGAAATGAATATAATTTGAACATAGAACAAAACTACCAACAAAAGCATTGGATAATCCTTGCTTGTCCACAGTTTTTACTGCATTATTTTTGTACCAATAGTCTATTAACCTATCTACAAAATCTCCATAAAGATTTTCTACTCTGTTTACTTTCTTTGAATCTTGACTTGCAAATATTTTAAATGCCTCTTGATAAATAGGCTGCGTTTTAATCTTCAGGATAATATCTATGGCATACTTATAAATCACATCTGAAAGAAATTTTTTAGGATTTGTTAATGAATTTGAGAATTCTTTTTCTATGTCATTCAATTTCTGTATGGATCTATATGCCATTAAATCAATAATGAGAGATTCTTTGTCCTTCCAAAAATTATAGAAGCTCCCTTGAGCTATCCCTACTCTTTTTGTCAGTTCTGAAATACTAAGGGATTTTTTCCCTTTTTCATGAAACAAATCAAGAGCCGTTTCCATAATATCTTCTTTTATTTTAATCTTCTCTTCTTCTGTAAATGCTTTTGCCATTTTAAGCCTCCAAATATTATAAATGCATCTATGAATTTTCCGTTTTTTATTCATAGATATCATAGCACCAGCAAACATAAAAGTCAATGAATATTTTATTTTTTATTCATTGACTCCTGAGATATATTATTCAATTAAAATGTTCTGCATTTCACATACCGGTATCCCCGTTCTTTTCAAACTCCTTAGCTTTAAGGTGTATATGTGCGCCCTTGTAAACAAGGGACTATTCCTCTGTGTTCATTTCTTCCTCTTGATTTTCTATGTTTTCTTCTTCCGTTTGTTCTCTTTTCTCTATGATTTTTCTGATTTTTTGATTGACTGCTTCTTTGATATTTGGAAATGTAATGAGCTGATAAAATTCATCTTTGGTTAAGTTCTTGCTTTCGGTAAAGATACTTTCAAAGACTGCTCCTTTTTCATAAAGCCGTCTATCTCTCTTTTTTCGTTCTTCCTGTTTCTGCTGACTGATGAGCTTTTTTCTTTTGTTTTGTAACTGCTTGATTTCTTCATCTGCCATTAAGATTTTTTCTTCAATGTTTTTCATTTTCTCGTTTCCTCCCTTTCTAATTTTGAGTAAAGAAAAACAGTAAACCTTTTTTGATTTACTGTTTTTATACTATTTTTTATTTAATTGATATTACTAAAATTAGGAATTTTACATGCTTGAGTAGATATTATATTTTCAGTCAATGCTTTATTCTTCATAACACAATCAAATATCTAATATCTCAACAATTTCTCCATTGTGCTGTTTCAATTCAATCTTCCGAATTATTTCTTCTCCCAAATATTTAATAAAATCGCTTAATTCTGATGAAACTTCAAATATAATGTTGTGTTTACTATCATTCTCCGGATTAAATGTTGAATTATAATTTCTTTCGCTTGACCAATAATTCCAATTTACATCTGTTCTTTCGTAATAAACATAATTCTGTTTTTTTGTAACATATATTCTTTTGTTAATCAATACCTTTCCATCTTCAGATTTAAAAATATCAGAATATATTTTTAAGCCCTCAAATTGCTTATATTCTTTAATTTTATTATTTGAAACATTAAGCTTTATTTCTTTATAATCCATAATCTTTCCTCCTTAAACTTGTTGCCTATACAGAAAATATTATACCGCTTTGATTTACCGTTCATTTTTTCTTTTTAGTTTTTATTGCCGGTAATTCTTTATACATAGAATTGAATAACCCTGTTAAATACTCTTTTGTTATCTACATCATCTACCAATAGCATTTCCTTTGCTCCCCCATAAGGTAATTCATATTCTGCATTTGGCATATATTCTATCGCAGATTTCACAGACTTTACCAAGAATCTATCATCATAAATTCCACCAATAATCTTCCCACGATAATAAATTATATACTCACCCATCATCGCACGATAAGTAATATCTTCCAATTCAGACAACTGCCCTAATATGAAATTTAAATATTCCTTGCTTGATGCCATATTACCCCCCTAATTTACCGTCAAAATTTTAGTAATCCATTTTCATCGTATTTGAAACCAGGTCCCCATGCAACTTCCCAATAATATCCATCTAAATCCGAAAAATATGCGTGGTATCCGCCCCAAAATGTGTCTTGTGGTTCTTTTATAATAATTCCGCCAACATTTCACACTAAATCAATTACACTATCAACATCTTCTTTATGTTCAACATTATAAGCTAATGCAATTACGGAAAATCCGTTTCTTTTTGGTGGGTTATTTACAGAAGACTCATGGTCGTTATTAGTTATCTAAAGCCCAAGGTACATTAATCGTGAAATATTTTCAAGAGTATACATAAACACGCAGATTTGCTGGGTTTATTGTATAATTTAAGTAATATGTATTATGGTCGATCAAAGAACTATCTATTTCACGCAATCGGATGGCACGAATGGTCAGAGAGTATTATTGCCGACGCTCGTCAAAAAGCCAGTAATATTGAAAAGAGTGTTTTTGAAGCAAACAGTCAGGAGCAAATAGTTGATCACATCGTGTCTGGCTATAACTTAGCCCCGCTGGTGCTGTTGGCGGACAACAAAACCCAGGACATAGAGGAGACCAAGATAGATGTCACCGGCAATGATATGTATATACAAGCATTTGACAATAGTCCAATCAGCGTGCCCGGCTATAAGGTCGTTATTACGATACCGTTCACTGGTTCCGCAGACCTATTCAAAGTCAGTCCTACTAGCATGCGAATGACGTATGATGATGCCGTGATTACTGGCAACGAATTGACTTTTGCGTTGGAGTTTACTGAATCAAACACCACTGCGGAGCGGATAAAGGATGCAGTAGACGGAAAGATAGCATCAATACAACAAAACATAGATTACATAAACAACGACTTATCTGGGTTTGAAGAGCGTGTTAAAGGCGTGGTAGCCGAAGCAGTCGCCAAACGTTTTGAGCAGATAAACAAACTCGACTCGATAAAGACTGCGCTGAATATACCACTTGAAAAATCAGACAATCCTAGCCCATTAAATCAAGTTAGGATTTCAGTGCAAAAGCTGACTCCACTCTCAACCAAAAAAGATGAACCTGGTGGAACAATATCAAGCAAAGATTACGAAACGATACTTGAAACCATACGAAGCATGGGTGCATCTATGGAAACCAACCGAGCGTCAGAATCAAAGGACGAAGAAGCGCTCCGGGACATGCTGCTGGTCGGCTTGTCTGCGAGCATAAAGAGTGGCGCGGTCGGCGGCGAGCTATTCCATAAGAGCGGCAAAACAGACATCTCAATACCCTTCGACAATAAAGCGACTTTTGTTGCTGAATGTAAGCTATGGAAAGGTCAGAAATATATAGACAAAGGCATAGACCAGCTTTTGGGTTATTTGACTTGGCGTGACGCCAAAACCGCACTCGTTATATTCAATAAAGACAACGCTAACTTCTCTGATATACAAAGTAAAGTCGAGCTCATATTTACTGAACGAAGCGACTATGTGCGCACAATCAAGCAACGCGATGGTGAGTGGCGCTTTGTTATGACCAAACCTGACGATAACGGCCGACAAATTGAAATTCACGTCATGTTGTTTGATGTATATGAGACAAAGTCATGATGTGTCACGGAGAATTTGCAGATGGCCAATAAAATCACGAAGATAACCAGGCGCGCCATCCTAGAAGTTCTGGACACTTACATGTCCACCGACTTTTATGGCAGGTTAAACGAAGTAGAGTTCTGGGAGCGCATATTCAACTTAGAAAAGCTACCATCTACCGACAGCCGTTACCCTGACATGAAAGGCGACCTGTGGCAGCACCGCATGAATAACAATGATTGGGATGATAACTGGTACATTGATAAGTTTGACCTGCTGGGAACAGAAGACGCCAAGTTCCTGAAATTCCTGGCCGAGTTCTTCCATCCGGAAGTTAGAGATATAAGCTGGAACACCAAAAGAGTCTTGGCGACCATCAACAAAAACTTGGCACTTGATGGCGTAGAGTTATATGCCAAGTCAAAAGTATCAGGCCGCGATATACTGGGTGCTAGAAATATCACGCCCGCCACACAGATAGATGAAACGCCGCTCGCAATTATAGACAAAGACTTTATATCGCTACAGATCAACAAAAATGTTTACGACCACATCAAACAGTACTTAAACAACGAGGACTACTTCCACGCGGTGGACGAAGCATACAAGCTGGTACGCCACAAACTGCAAGAGATAACTGGCAACGAAAAAGCCACCGAAGTGTTCAGTATGAATGCCGAGAACAAAAAATACTACACGCAACTGTTTGGCAAATCGGACGGCACAACCCAGACCGAAAAAGACTTCTTCCGCGGTGTCGGTTACCTAAACCTGACTATACAATTTTTACGCAATGAAAAAGCGCACACACTGGCAGCAGCTCTTGAGCGTAACCTGGCTATTCACTACATATCGCTTTCTAGTTTGGCCTATGATTTGATTACTCGCAATGAGACAGAACAAGATGACAAGGTCTGATAAAACCCCGATGAGCCAGTAGCGACAGTCAAAGAAGATAGGTTGGTCGCACTGATTTTGCTAAAGGTCTAGCTGAAGCGCTCGTTAAAGTACTAAACTCTGAGTCATTCACGGTCGGGCTATATGGCGCTTGAGATAGTGGCAAAACATCCGTGGATAAAATAACCGAAGAATGTCTGACTCAAAAAACATCCAAACGATGTCGAGATTATGAACTTCAGTCCGTGGCTATTTACTAGCGTAGAAAACCTGCACATAGCGTTCTTTGGCGCACTAGCACATGGACTCAGTAAGAAATCAGTTACGCCGAGCTAACTGGCACAGCCGGCGCCACTATTTGCTCGTATAGCATCTGGAGGTCTATCAGCCTTGAGTGGTAACGAAAAAGGCCGTAAGTGCCGAAGCAATGCGCCTCAAAGTATATGATAGATTGTAAAATTAAATGCGACACCTCTAGCAATTAAAAAACTCATACTAACTTCGTGTAAAATGTTAGTAACAACAAAAACACACACGGAGGTTAATATGATTCATAGTTATCTTACCTTAAACGATAGAAATAAAATAGAGGTAAGGAATTTACTTGTTATGAAAAAGTAAAAAATAAATTAAACGTAGACTTTTATTTCGCAGATCCATATAGCACTTGGCAAAGAGGAACTAACGAAAATAGTAATGGCCTACTTAGAGAATTCTTTCCAAAGAAAACTGATTTAGCTAAAATCAAAAATAAAGAACTAGTAGATGTTATATATAAAATAAACTCCAGACCGAGAAAATGCCTAGAGTTTGATACGCCATTTGAACTTTTTATGCACGAATTAAATTTGTTAGGAGAGGTGTCGCAATAATTATTGCAATTCAACATAAAATAAAGAGAGTCTTTAGGGACCCGTAACCCTTATATACTTGGTGCGGATGAAAGGACTTGAACCTTCACGCCGTGAGGCATATGCTCCTAAGGCATACGTGTCTACCAATTCCACCACATCCGCATATTTGATATTGTGAAATATTTCTGTAAGTAAGTATATCAGTAAATAAAATAAATTACCACACTTTTTAGTATTATTTCACAGGAATCTTCTTTGCTAGGTTCAATAATAACTCAATCAAATGAACTAATACGAAAAGCTGGTGAAACTATCGTAAAAAATACAAGACACCTTTTGGAGTGAGCATTGTGCATATTTTTTAGGACGTTTTTTATTTTTTGCTTGACACATTGTCTTTGTATTCATCCGCAAAATCAGTAATATACATATTTTTAGGAACTTCTTCTGGAAGTGCGGTTTCTTTCTTAAGTTCTCTTAAAATCGAAGTTTCGTTCGACAAAGTAGCACCGTCGGTAAAATATCGTTGTATATAATTAACGAGATTATTTTTTTCGGCGTCTTGATTTCTAATCCAATCAAAATATGATATACGATAAAAATCCCATCCAGCAGTCTCTAAAGCCCCTTGTCTTTCCCAGTCATTCTTCACGTACACCTGACCATCACCATCCTCAAAATGACAAGGTCCATCCATTTCAATAGCTAGTTTCTTATTGCCGTGATAAACTACCAGATCAATTCTAAACCCAAGGGATTCTACCTGAGTTTCTAAAACATATTCATTGGCATCCAACTTATTTGCAAGGTAATCGTAAACTCTTCTTTCAAAATCGGAATCAAATTGTTGTTTCGATTTATCATGTCGACGGTTTACTGCGCCATTCTTCTCAATATATTCTAAATATCTTTTTATCCATATCCCTTCAGGCCATAACTCAGGTGCCAAAGATGTGACAGCGTGAACCTGTGCTCTGGCGCGACTAAATGCGACATTTACGCGACCAGCTGCTATATCTTTACGTATTTCACCCCCCTCACCGGTTAAAGCAATATAGCGCTTCTTATCGGCAGGATCTTTTATAACGAATGAGTATATTATAATGTCACGTTCATCGCCCTGAATACCGTCAATAATAGATACTTTAATAGTATCGTCCTTTATAGCACGCCGCATCAACTCAGCCTGTTCGTTAAAGAAAGTCAAAACAGCAATGGACTTATTTCTTAATACATGATCATTCTTTATGCAACTGATTAATTCCTGAACTTTACGAATTTCGGCTGAATTAGTTTTATCGGACGTGTCCTCTTTAAGGTCTGGTGTAACAACATGTACAAGAAGGACTCGACCCGTATCTTTATACGGTATAATATTATCGTTTACCGCTTCGAGTCGACGACCGATCGGCTCATAAAAAGATTCATTAGAAAATCCTATAAGTTCTTTCGGTGAACGATAATGATATTTAAGCGTCACCGTCTTGAACCCGTTGAGACGAGCGATATCCATAACAGATTTTACTGTATCTTCTTCGGCTTTAATCTGATAAAGCTCTGGTATTTGATGCTTCTGAGCTATAGCATTTAGTTGGTCATTTGACTTAAACATGATGTTATCATCACGCATCTGCAGAGTATCTCCAAAAAATATTGTATGTTTAGCACGAAACATAACAGGAAAGGCATATGCAAAATTACACTGTGATGCTTCATCAATAATTACGTAATCAAAAATATTTTTCTGAAGCGGTATTATCCGGCTAATATCATCTAGACTCATCATCCAGATTGGCAGAACTTTAGACATAGCGCTAAAATTGTCTGCATTATGTTTTAATCTATCGAATGTCTTATTAGCCTTCTTGCTTTTTGTAAGGCTTCTCGCGACTTGGGCGAGAGTCGCCCGTATATTTTTACTATCATTCGCCTCACTGACTTTTTTCAAAATACGATTACGTATATAGTTCGTAACATTAGTTTTGTAAAATTTTCGAATATCTTTGATTTCTCGATTTAATTCATTTGTTGAATATAATTTTGTTTCATCTATACGTTTGGTAATTGCGTCGTATTTAGCTAAATCTTGGAATACCTTATCTTTACCGCCATTATTTAAGATAACTTTTTTAAATGAAGCGTATACTGATAACGGCATTTCTTTACCAGACAATAATTTATCTAAAGCATATCTATCATCTGATATGGTCTGAAGTTCACTCGCATAAATAAAATAATCTGATAAAGAGTTCAATAAACGCAACCGATTTGACTTTGTAGTTTCTGAGGATATTATCTTTTCAATTTCTACATAAATCTCTTGTAAAAGATCACGACCATACTCATTTAACGCACTGCGCAATTTTATCTTATTAACCTTACTACCTACCCAACCTGCCCGCTCAGGCATATTATCTTTAATATATGACCGTATTTTTTCTATTCCATCTATTACAGCCTGATACTCAAATTCTAAGTCTTCAAACTTTTTACCTGTAGTACTCAAGAAATCTCCATAAGTCTTTTCGTAATTATTAACACTAGCCTTGAGCCTACTAATAGTGTCCTCAAGAGATACACATTGACTATACCATTCATCATTAATCTTATAAGTGTAAAAAGCATCAAGATAGTTCAAGCTCCTACGCTCCTCAAGTAAAGAATAAATTGAACGCTCATTATTTAAGTTCTCTGCAAAGAGACTTGAACGATCGGCAAGCAACGTTAACGGCTCTTTCAAATCGCCCACTTTTTTCTTTTTAAACTCTCTATTCAACGCAAGCAACGTATTTGCAGCACTATCTTTTTCGTCATCTTCAGTATACAGTTTGGATGTTTTATCTGGGATATATCCATACAAAAAAGGCACCTCTAAAGTCTTTAGTTTATCTTTTACGCCACGTATTGCCTGATCTTTCTGACTGGCGAACAAAACACGTTTACCTGTAGCCGCCAGATGTACAAGCAGATTGGAGATCGTCTGAGACTTGCCCGTTCCGGGAGGACCTTCGACAATAACGGCCTTATTTGCCGTGACACCCAGAACCTTTAACTGGTACTTATCATAATCAAATGGGAAAAGTATTTCAGTGCTACCATCATCAGTTACTTCCTGCTCAATATTCATATTTTCGTCAGAAGCCCAACTACTCAATGATGTTTCAAGTAGCTCTTCATCTTCTAGCGATGCTATATTTTTAAGATCTTCTGCAAGGAAGTGATTCGTTTTACTGGTAATTCCAATAAGACTAGTCGCAAAACTAGGTGTCTCAGAAATAGATCTCGCGTCAAGCCTATTTAGCTGGACTTTTATAATCGACCACAGGTCTTTAATAAACTCATCTTCAAGAGGAGTAATAGTTCTTTCTTTTGCCTCTGCATCTGTTATAAACTCAAAGATCTTGCTGAAATATTCTTGAGGTAAAAAATTCCTTAGCGATCCACTAAGTATTTCCACGTAGTTGCTAGACAGTTCAATCGTTACTACCACACCTTTCGGTGTATATTTGAGTTTTAATGCAGCGACCGGAACCTGAAATAATGGAGTTTCATAACTTTCATACTCCTCGTTAAGTTCATTATTGATATAACTATAACGTTTTGCTTCAAAAGAGACAAAACCAGTCTGCAGAACTACCCGTTTCGTATATTCATCAGTTTTAATTTTTGCATCTATTTCTTGAAGTTTATTTAGAATATCTCTATCACGTGCAATTCGTTCTTCGGCCTGGCGCTGTTCATTACTTTTCTCCTCATTTGGTATATTTGGGTTAAACTGTTTATCTAGAGAAGTAATTAAATCAATATCAACAGAATCAATATCTTTTTTAAATATTACATCTAGAACAGGCAATAAATTAGTATCTAATTTATCGGTTTTCACAGGTCTCCCTCTAGGAGCGTCACCAGAAACCAGACTTACATAATCAAGTCCATATTGAGCTAACTGACTAATCGATACTGGTATTTTTGTCATAATTTAATAAATAATTTGATCAACTCTTAACGAAATTATACAGCAAAACAATACGTTAGCATATAGATTCATATAAAGGCACTTTAGCCGCTACGCTGTAGACAGCAATAATATCTCCTCTTCGAATACTAATTTGTCAATGAACAGCCAATACTTCTTATTATTAGCAACTTTGTTTTAGGCTATTAAACCTAAAGGCAGAGGGCTTACTTATTCAATTTGGTTAATTAGACTCCGCCCTAGACTCCAGAATTGACTACTTGCGCCCCGTACAATAACAAACAAAAACAACGAGTTAGAACTCTTATATCATT
>ERZ773050.1739-NODE-1739-length-11881-cov-6.444529_pt1 | contig 11881 bp, 12 predicted proteins | sample MGYA00580632_ERZ773050 | MGnify/ENA primary metagenome ERZ773050 (study PRJEB29015, sample SAMEA2738123) | human oral metagenome | biome: human oral; feature: human-associated habitat; material: saliva | place: China | collected 2166 ... | reverse complement strand
GGGACAGGAGGATTATCCCCTACACGTAGTTTGCTGGGAAGATACTCTATAAGGTTTCGGACTTGGAAAAGATGCTGAAAGAGAATTATAAGAGCATAGAAAAGTAATACAAAATAAGGGAAATAAGAATGTTAATGTATGAATTGACTCAAGTAGGCTTGTTGATTCTTTTCCTAAAGTGCTTGTCCAACAAGCACTTTTTAGACTATCAAAAATGATAAAAATCATCATTGGAGCAACGGGAAACCTCACTCAATATGTGATTGAAACTGCTCAAAAATTGGAAAATACGAAACTGAGCCTATTGGAACGAACTACCGATAAAATTCCTGCCTGACTTGCCGAAAGAACACCCTCGTACAAGACATACAATGAAAATCAATGATTTGAAAACCACCATTGCAGGACAAAACATCGTTTATATGAATTGAGCGGAAGATTTAGACAAAATGAGCCAAAACATCATTTCGGCAATGAAAGGAACAGGTGTAAACGATTCTATTTCTAAATTCTTCTGGAAATCAGCATGTTACCCATAAATAAACAAAAATAGGTAACACTTTGGAAACAAGAGGACTTACATATTCCTACACGTTTTACACAAATCCAAAGAACGCTCTTTCTAGTTGCAATGGTACAAAAATAATTTTCATATAGCCAAAGAATCTGAGTGCTTTTAGCATTTTGTTTCGACACACACATTCTGGCTATAACTGATTATAATTGGTCGTAATTGGTTATAACTGGTTGAAGGTGGCTATTCTGTAGCTATCCAAAATCTGCTATTAGGACGAACAGAATTCTCTTGTTGCTTCTAATTTAGAATGTGTCCCAATAATCTCAAATGCTGTTCTTTACTCTTGTTTCCAGGCATTGCAATCCCCCCTGAAATCCATCCTATCAGTTTCTTTCATTTCATCCCTTTTCATTTATCTGCAAAGTTAGGGTGAATATCTTATTCACGGAAAGAAATATCGCTGCGGTGGATGAGATGCCGTGTGGGCTGTATGAAATTGCAGTATAGACAGATTAACTCTTACTTTCTACTTATGAGTATTCTGCTCGCCGGATGTGCTCATCAGCATTACTCTTTGGTAACAACCTTTTTATGCTTTTTATTCACGCTGAACGGGACAGGATTGGTTATACTAACGAACTTCCCCGTAGCATCGCTGAACACTGCGAAACGAACTGCCATCGTTTTATTATCTGTATATGGTTCCAGCAGATAATTGGGAAAATAAAGATAGATATTGAAAATGGTTTCTTCGTCAGTAGGAGGTATAAGGTTTTTCGAGACGACAAAGACGTTTTTCGTTCCTTGTACGACATAAGTACCATATTGATTCGTAAGAAACGCATATACCCTCACAGGAGTGCCTCCCACACCAGAGATACCGAATCGAACGTTTCCGCATAGGCAGGGATTACCAGTATACTTCACATTATGGGATAGCTGCACAGAATAGAAGTTGGCAGATATCTGATAGGGAGCACCCTGCTGCTTTACGCTAATGGAACAACATGATGCCCCTATCTTCACATTGAAAGTGCCATAACGTGCTTCGTGTGAGAGATTGCCCGAAACGTCTATGGCAAGCGTCGTGTTGTTCACTTTTCTCACCGTGTACCAGAAATTTTCGTCATCGGAAATCCACCATCGCTCCGCATCCGTAGAGATATCTACATATTTGGTTTCGCATTCATTCCCTACCGCTATGGTCGCCATATAGCCACCATTTGCATAGATATAAGTGCCTCTCTGTATATGTTTCTTCTTGTTGATGTATTTTCTCGTTTGTACCACCCACTTACGGCTACCAGCTGTTGGACTTTGGGGCAGTTTGGTCTTTTTTGCAGGAGCTGATGGTGAAAAAGGGCGAGGAATTATACGCACAGAAGGCTGTATGCGGTCTTTACTGACATCCCGCTTAGGCTTTGCCTGCGCCATTGCGGCCAATGGCATTAGGAAGAACAATACAATACAGGTTAAAAAACTTAGTCTATCTTTCATTTGTGTATCCTACTGTCTGTGCCTCTATTTGTTTATACCATATTCCGTTGCTGGGTTGGTTGTTCTTAAAACTGCCGACAAATGCAGCTCCATCAACATCTGTAAATCGCCCATTCTGCCACTTGTCGTTTCTCATGGAACCTTTGAAATAGGAACCGTCGCGATAGAACATAATGGCATTGGTATCTACACGTTCGCCGTTGACGAAATTCCCATAATAGTATAGGCGTTGGTCCTTGTCCTTGTCCCGATAGATAGCCACACCGACTCCATCCGGTTTACCATTGTTTATAGGGCCATAATAGAGAAACTCGCCTGCGTCATACTTGGTAACTTCGCTTGGAAACAAAACCTTGTTCCACACGATGAAGCCAAGAATCAGTGCAACGATGGCCAACAGGCTTACCCATTTCGTGTTTTGTTGTTTTCGTCGGTTCTTCATCAAATCGCTCTGTAACTGCCGGTTGCTTTGCTTCAAATCGTTTATTTGGCTGTTCAACTTCTGCAGACGAGTAGAATAGGCATTCATGTTTGCCGTGTCATAGTCCTTTGACTTGTAGATTACCGTATATCCATTGGTATAGCACGACTCAAAAATCTTATCGGCATCGTCCTGGATGCTGAACGTATGAATAGCATTGCTGCTCGATTGGTAGCTGACAGGTGGTAAGGGCTGGTATGCCAGCTGGTTGAAAGCATATATCAAGCTATGGTTGATAGTGTCAATATACTCTTTCTCTGCATAGAGCTTGTCTACAGATGTCGTTATCTCTCCGTTGTTGTCATAATGAATCAAGCAACCATTGCAAACCATTCTTTCTACAATCATCTCGAAAGTAGAGAAAAGTGTATGAGGCTGTTTGATACAGCTGCCATTCAGCACGGCACATAGCCCTATATAGTAGCTGCCTTCCAGTTTGCGTATGTAGACATAGTATATCAAATCACCCTTACGGTGAACGGCTATCTGGGTTTTCGCCTTGCAATTGTTAGAGAAGGTTTGGAAAACAGTCTGCGTATAATCAGTGGGAAATTGACAATAGCCCGACTTGAAGTTTCCGAAAAAATATGTTGTTATGTTCATCTTAACATAAATCTAATGAGTTTGTTTTCGTTGTCAACCGAATAGGACGGCACGCGATTCAATACTTCATTGCCCAACAGCAAAGGTGCTTTGGCATTTTCTGCAACAGTTGCCGTTACGTTGTAACATACTATCTTGTCGGATATGACAAGCTCACGAAGATTTACAACCATATTCTCACCAATACTGCCATCAGCTATCTGTGTCTGAGTAACCCCAAGGAAATCGTCCTCGGTGATACATCCTTTCTCATACAGGTATCGCGCCTCGGCAATCGATATCAAGGTGGTAGAACAACCACTGTCAAGTATCATCTTGACCGTCAGCTGTCCATTGACAGTAACATCTATGTACTTCTCGCCGTCCTGCTCGATAAAGGGCACATCCACCTCGTTGTCATTTTTTACCTGTAAAGGCTCCTGTAGGTCTTCTGGGGGAACAGCGACGGTGTCATTGGTTGTTACGGTTTCTACGGAGTCTCCCTGATTTGAACCATTCTCGTAAAAAACAATGTTCTTCTTCTGCTCGCCACATGACGAGAGAAAGAAAAGCATACAGAACAAGGACAAACAGGCTCTTGCAATATACCTGCTATTTCCGAGACTTTTTTGCATTTCTTTGTTTCTTTTGAGGCTTCAACAAGGTATTCATCTTTCCTATCTCGTTTTGCTGCTCCTTTACTTGGGTTGCTATTCTTTGTATGTCCTCTCCGATTTTATCTACACCAGCCCCTACGCTATGTACGGTAAAATAGAGCATGCATAATGCACCAACAATCAATATGGACAACAAAAAATGGATGACTTTTCTCCATGTCTTGGGTTTCCTCTTTGGTTGGTCCGACGGCCTGTTTGGATAGCAAGTCGTAGGTGTTGTCGGTGGGCTTATTGGAATGGAAACAGCATCCGAACTACTTGTGTGAAGCAGTTCTGAAGCCTTATGAAACTTCTGTTTGTAGTTCTCGATTTCATTTTTGTAATCGTTGCAGGTCTTTTGTGCCTTTCTAAGTTTTTCTTCTGTTTCCGCAAGCCTTTGGTTCAACGCATTCAGTTGCTCTTTTTCTCGTTTGGCACTATTAATCTTTTCGCTTTCAAGCTGACGTTTGAGGTCATTCACGGTTTGCTGGTTACTGGATTCTATTTTGTTGATTTCAGCATCATACCTTGTCTGAACCGACTTCAACTCTTCAGCATGGAGTTGATCCCGATTCTTTTCTCTGAAAGAAGCATAGAACTCTGATACAAGGATGGAACCATTGGTACGAATGAGTTGAAGTGCAGATTCAGCGTCGCAGTCTGACAGGCAAATGGATTTCGTTTCCCCTCCAGCAAGCATTTGTTTATCCAAAGGCTTAATATCCGAATCGTGGGAGAAATTGGACACATAATCAGAGATTGATTTTTCCAATGCAAGTAGTTCCTCGTTCTTGTTTTGGAAATCGGGAATAGCAAACTGGACAAAGTTCTGACGGTCAGTCAGCAACAGCCCCATACAATATTTATAGTACGCAGCCTTCAAGATGGTATAGATGTTTTGTATGTCCCTGTAATAGGAATTCATCTTTAGCGTAAGCGCAAAATAAGAGCCCTGCCGGCCATCATAGGCATTGATGTTCTTACCTACGATGAAAGTATAGAAAACGGATGGATTTCCTACAATATTCCGACATTCTACTTTCATATACTCTTGTATGTCCTTGTTGCCTTGATAGAATTGGTCAAGATAGAGCTGATCTTCCTTGCAGAACTTTCCCCACTGTTTCTTCCCGGCAGGCACGCCATGAACGAATAGCTTTACTGTTAATGCCATAATTTTCAGCCTTTAATGAATTGTAAGATTGCATTCCAGAGATTTCTTGGGTATTCGTCCCGACTCGGAGTGTAAGTAAAGGTGCCATCCATAGTTGGGGCATAATTTCCTGTGGAGAACGTAACAAAACCGCAATTGAATTTTCTCCACATTTTCGTTATTGGATTCTGATTCACAAAGGACTCGAAAATGCCAGGATACTGGTCGGAAACTTCTTTGATAGAGGTTGACAAAACTCCTCCACTGGTAAGGCTCTGGTCTATCTTGTTATAGACAAAGAGTACCTTGTCCTGTGTCTGCATATCAATGTTCAACTTGCGTACATTGTCAACATATCCTTTCTTTGCAGATGCGTCTGTCCATTCCGCGTCAAGAATGACAGCAAAGAGTTTACGGTTCTCAGCATTAATAATCTCGCTAATATAAGGTGGTCTTGGCTGGTTGTTCCCTGGGTTGTAATAATGCTCCCCCGGGGCCTCCAATATCTGACAGATGGTTCTGCCCTTATCAAGTATCTTTACCAGCATAAAACTGATAAGGTTAGTGCTTTTGGCAGCATCGTTGGAGTCGATGAAGCTGTTGAAGTTGTCGCAAAGTTGCTTATAGTCGGGGTCTTTCGATCCACGGAAATTCTTGTTTGGAACGACTTGGAAACCATTTTTGTTCAGCCATCGTGCCAAACGAATGAGCGTCATGGTTTTTCCACAAGAAGGAGGACCATAGAGAACTACTATCGGCGATTTGTTGTCATCGATAGTAACTTTGATTTTGTTGGGGTCAGTCTCGGTTAGGAGCGTAGAGGTATCTTCTTGCGCAATGGAGGTTGACTCTTGCACAGGTGCATCCATGGATACATTGTCCTCAGAAGGCTGGGAAAGGATATTGCTATCCAATTGTACGTCTTTTAATGCCATTTTCTATGTATTTAACTAATGTGTTATTAATTATCTTTGTTTGCAAAAGCGATGTCGAAGAAAATAAAGGCTGCTACATCTACGAGAATGGATATGAGAATCCAAAAAATGAACGACAGTCCTCCTTGTTGTCCCGTAACGAAGTCTCTCCAAACATCATACACGCTCAGTAGTCGGGCTACCTTGGTTTGCGGAGAAGGTGCAGTATAGTTGGCCTTGTCCTCGACATTCTTGAAATCGACAAACTGAGCATACATCTTAATCGTACTGTAACCCTGATTAATTTTGTCACAGATTTGCTTTATATCGTTGGCATCATTCACATCCAGATTTCCTTCGTCTATATTGCGCTTGATTACGTCCAAATTCTTCCTGTCCACCAGTGCTTGCTGCTTGTAGTTGCTGTTTGCTGGGGTCATGGAAACCTTTATGTTTTCTATTTTCGCATCCCGAAGCGTATAAATCATTTTTCGATACTCGTTGCAAAGCACCTGTCTGTCTTGGGCAGAAGTCCCGACAAACGAAAGGGGCTTAATGACAGGCACATCGAGCAGATTGGCAAAGTCTGCCAAAATCGCTTTGGCACGAGGCCCGTTGCCGGGATTGGCTTCATTCTTGATTTCAGCCTCCAACTGTCCTAACTTCATATTTACCTGATTGATAAACTCCGTGATACGCGTATTCGTCCTGTCAGCTGTTACTACCCCATTAGCAATTTGGTCAAGATAGCCTTTGGTCGTGGCTATCTCGTAAGTAACCTTGTCATTGATAAGATTCCGATAAAAGAATGTGTGTGTATTTGTCGGAAGACTGCAACACAGCCAGAAAACAAAAACGATGATAATGCCTAATAACAACTTCGCTCCACGGTTCTCTACGAAAATACGCTGGTTCAGACTGTCTGCTATCATCTTCGTCCCAAGGGATGCAATGATAAAGAATCCGATGGTGATAGCCCAGCAAAATGCGACAGGCCAAGACGATAATAGCAAATGCAAGGATTCTGCCGTAGCCCAGCAGCTGACGGCACCGAATACTAAGAAGCCTATGATTGACAGGCCTTTCATGTAGTTGTTCTGATTCATATAGAAGTTAATTATATTGTTTCTTTTTCAGTTTCTGAAAACAGCTTGATTGTTCAAGTACATATACAAAAAAAGCGTAGAAGTCTGTACCTGTTACTCGTTCCACATCAGGAGACCTTCGCATTGCTCATTGTCGTAAGAACGAGCAACGCAGAAGCCCACACCGATATGTATATAGCCAAACTGTATACCTATTTCTAAAAAGGCATACCATAAGGGCTACAAATACACACCCATGAGTATCTACCATTGCTATGGTCAAGACGACAATAAGAAAGTTGCGAAGTTTCCTGATGTCAAGAACAAAGCGTCAAGTAAACACCTTATCATATATATGATTCCCCTGTCAAAATGCTCCTCATGAGCAATTCTTCCCACCCTTGCGGACTTCTGCTATTACTAACTTTTGGCCAATACGGCTTCGGATAGGGTTATCGGTCACAAATTTACTAATTTATATGATATAAATCAAGTTCTTAACAGAAAAAGTGAAAGAAAATTAAATAGAAGACAAGGAGAACTGTTTCTTTTTGTGACTGTTGACCAGAAATCCTCTCATTTTTACGTGGACTTATTGTGTGTTTATGTTAGTTTCCTACCGATTTGGGTTAACAGTCTCTGCATACTCTAACACAGTATGTCAATTACAAAGCATTTCCCTATAAAAATAATTTTGCTGTCACTACTGTCACCCTAATTCATTAGTTAACTTATTATGTAACAGTAGGATTACACGAAATGTTAAATGTGACAGCAAAACGAAATTAAAATTATTCGTGGAATAGTGTGTATAAATTCCACACGACCTAACATTTAGACGATAAACTAACGGCTTATATTATATACGAAAAGACGAAAAACAGTAAAATTCAACAAAAAGGTTGTAACACTACAACCTTTTCTCAAACATTTTTCATAATTTTGCGATGTATTTAAAATAAATATGTCTGTATGAAGTATCTAAATATAAAGAAGGCATTGGCTGCTTGGCGCGATATTCAGCCATTGTCAGAGAAGGACAGGGATAGGCTCAGCCGCCGCTTCACCGTGGACTTCAACTATAATAGCAACCACATTGAGGGCAACACACTGACTTATGGTCAGACCGAGATTCTTCTGCTATTCGGCAAGGTGATTGGCGAGGCTGACGTAAGGGACGTGTACGAGATGACGGCAAGCAACGTGGGGCTGCAAATGATGACAGAAGAGGCTGCTGTCAAAGAAAAGCCTTTGACACAAAACTTCATCCGCACGCTGCACAGAACACTGCTTCGTGAAAACTACACCGTTTACCGCAATCTGCCTGGTGGTGTGCAGACAAATTATGTGATACACGCAGGTCAGTATAAGACGCGCCCCAATAGTGTGATAACAAGGTATGGCGACCGCTTTGAGTACGCTTCGCCCGAAGAAACGCCGGGGCTGATGTTTGACTTGGTGAATTGGTACAATGAAGCCGAGAAGAAAGGGGAACTTTCAGCTATCGAACTGGCGGCATTGTTCCACTATCGTTATATACGCATTCACCCCTTTGAGGATGGCAATGGACGTATCGCCCGTTTGATGATCAACTTCATTCTCACACGCCACAATTATCCGATGATTGTTGTGCGCAGCCGCAAGAAGAGCGAGTATCTGGAAGCGTTGCATCAGTCTGACCTTGAAGTCGGCCCTGTGCCGAGCGACGGAGCACACGCCAACATTGGCGATATTCGTCCATTCCTCAAATATTTCAATGAGCTTGTGGCAACAGAGGTTTATAACGATGTGCTCTTCATCAGCGAAAAGAATGAAAATGTTTGGTGGTATGACGGCGAAAGAATTTCTTTCCGCTCGCCTAACTACACCAAAATATTGAACGCCATGCGCACACAGCCTACGTTGACTCTGAACGACATGAAAGAGGAAACAGGTATTAGTGTGTCAGCTATCCAAAAACTGTTGGATAAACTGCTTTCTAAAAAGTATGTGGAGCGTGGTGAGAAAGATGGAAGCTGGAGAGTCTTTCTTACCCAGTAAACACGCAAAAAGGTTGCATCACTACAACCTTTTCTCAAACATTTAGTCTGCTACTGGGTAGAACACTCCTTTGATTAACTGCGACATTCCGTTTTCTGTGAATGTCGCAGTTAGCTTTTCGCAGATGTAACTTTTGCCTCTTATTATCCCAAGTTAACCAGCAAAAATATTTTTCATAAACTTTCGGGATGCTTTGTGTAGTATCAACTTTATAAATGATTGATAACCAAGTATAGGGTATTGTAATATTGGTTAGTATAGGGATAAGTTGTTTGTAGAATACGGAGAGATATGGTAATGATAGGTATAATATGTGTTTGTCTTTCCTACATACTATGTCCCCTTTGTTAGACCATTGATCCAGGAAAGTCATACCATGTAAGCAATAAGCCTTTATCCAGTTTCCTATCTATGCATTTAACGGAAGAACCAAAGTATTTCCCAGTAAAACCAATTTTGCTGTCACTACTGTCACCCTAATTCATTAGTTAACTTATTATGTAACAGTAGGATTACACGAAATGTTAAATGTGACAGCAAAACGAAATTAAAATTATTCGTGGAATAGTACGTATAACATCCTTATTACCTTAGTAGACTTTATCATGCTAAACACACAAAGACTCCTAAACAACCCCCATCAAACGAAGAATCGTTGGGGTAAGCAGGGCTGTAAAAATACCGTTCAGCGTAATACCTAAGCTCGCAAAAGCACCATACTTACTACTATATGCCATCGCTGTTGAAGCACCCACGGCATGAGAAGCAGCTCCCATAGAGAGACCTTGTGCGATAGGACTATTTACATGACCATAGGACAACATCTTAAAGCCTACCAAAGCACCAATAATACCAGTGACAACCACCACGGCAGCAGTAAGAGAAGGAATACCACCGAGGCTCTGCGTTACTTCCATCGCAATAGGTGTTGTTACTGATTTACTTGCCATTGAGAGAACGATAATATCTGGTGCGCCACAAAGCTGTGCTACGAAAACAACACTCACAATACCCACCAAACAGCCAACAAACTGTGACAGAACGATTGGTAGCCACAGACGCTTTATGGCATCAAGCTGTAAATAAAGTGGTACGCCTAAGGCTACAACTGCTGGTTTAAGCCAGAAGTCAATCAATTGGGCACCTTGCTTATAGACTGCAAAAGAAACACCAGTTATCTTGAGATAGACAATAATAAGTACGATAGCTATCAAGATAGGGTTAAGTAACATCCAACCAGTACGCTGCTGTAGACGTTTGATGTAAAAGAAGGCAGCAAAAGTTAATGCCAAAATAACATACTGATTGGAAAAGATATCTTTACCATCCTGTATAAGGTCAATAGTCTGACCGATTGTTTCATCCCACGAATTCATTATTTTTCCTCCTTTTTAGTTATCTTATCCTGTCCGAGTAACGCTTTGTCAAGTTCTATTCTTTCAGCCTCTTCCATGGCCTCAACCTCTTCGGTTTCCTCCAGCACCTTCTTCATCTTCTGCGCATGGGCACGATGATGAAGTAAGTCCATAGCCATCAACCGACGTTCAAACTTTATGACAAGTTGATGCATCTGTCCTGTAACAACCAATACCAAAAGAGTACTGACTACTGTTGCAGTAACAATAGGGAACCATTGAGCCTTAATAAGATCAAGATAGAGAATAAGAGCCACCCCAGGCGGTACAAAGAAGAAGCCGAGATTTGCTATCAGAAGCTGTGACAATCGCTCCACCCAAGCTAACTTCACCCATCCTAACTTTAGAAAAAGTGTAAGAAGAAGCATACCAATGATACTGGACGGCAGTTTTATTCCTGTAGCCCAAACAATAAACTCTCCCAATGCTAAGCATCCGAAGATAACAAAGAACTGTCTTGCCATGTAAAAAAGTTATTATTCAACACCACCATCAAACATGATTGTTTGAATAGTTATAGCATTTAATAAGCGAGTGCAAAGTTATATCTTTTTTAAGTATCAAACGCTAATTTTCCCTTTTTTAATACTTTAAAGAATACCATTCGATGATATTTATCAAGCAGATAACCAATGAAATCGGAAAAAAATGTGTAAGTTTGCAGGTGATAAAAAGCTATAGAACGTTCGTAATGACAGAAACAGACAATAATATATCCGATAAAAAACTGCGACTTACTATCAGATTTAGCAGAAACAACATGGCATTTGCCGTGGGTGACCCACAAGAGAATGGTATGCTCGTTTATGAACCCTACGAGATGAATATGGGTATCTCTGTTGCTGCCAATCTACGTGAAGCCTTCAAGGTTTCTGAATTGCTGCAGAGTGGATACAAACGTTTATTAGCAGAGATTGATACCCCTGTGATGCTTATGCCTATTGACGACTTTGGTACACAGGATATCGAAACGCTTTATCATCACACTTATCATAGACAAGGTAATGAGGAGATTCTATCAAGTATTCTACCAGACTTGAATGCGATTGCTGTCTTTGCAATTAACAAAGACCTCAAGCTCGTTATCGACGACCATTTCAAGGATATTCGTATACAACCGCTTATGCAGTCTGTATGGACTCATCTCTATCGCCGTTCTTACGCTGGTCCACGCAGAAAACTCTATGCTTATTTCCATGAGAAGCGTATGGAGGTTTTCAGCTTCCAACAAAACAGATTCCGTTTCAGCAATTCATACGAAGCAACCAATGAACATGATGCTTTGTATTACCTCCTTTATATATGGAAGCTAACAGGAATGGATGTAGAGAAAGATGAGTTATATATTGTTGGTGATATACATTACCAAGACTGGCTCATTGACAAAGTAAAACAACATTTGAAGTTCTGTAGGGTTATCAACCAGGAAGTTTACTTCAATAATAGCCAGTTGGCTAAACGTACAGATATTCCCTACGACATGAAAACTATCTATCTGGAATAAAAGAAATAGAGGAAGATTAAGGTATAGAATAAGTTAA
>ERZ773050.1737-NODE-1737-length-11887-cov-8.666920_pt1 | contig 11887 bp, 12 predicted proteins | sample MGYA00580632_ERZ773050 | MGnify/ENA primary metagenome ERZ773050 (study PRJEB29015, sample SAMEA2738123) | human oral metagenome | biome: human oral; feature: human-associated habitat; material: saliva | place: China | collected 2166 ... | reverse complement strand
CCCGCCAGGCCGCCCCCGCCGTCGGGCCCGACGCCCAATCCCACCCCGTAACAGCTTGAAACACACATTCACAATCACCACAGACAGGAGGCGGTGATACATGGCCGGCCAGGACTGGATGACCAAGGATTTCTACGCGGTCCTCGGCGTCGCCAAAGACGCCGACTCCACCGCGATCAAGAAGGCCTACCGCGCGCTCGCCAGGAAGTACCACCCCGACCGCAACCCCGACGACGCGGCCGCGGCCGAGAAGTTCAAGGAGATCGGCGAGGCCTACGCGGTCCTGTCCGACGACAAGGAGCGCCAGCAGTACGACGCCATCCGCTCCATGGCCGGGGGCGGCGCCCGCTTCACCTCCGGCGCGGGCGGGGGCGCCGGCGGCTTCGAGGACGTCTTCTCCTCGATGTTCGGCGGCGGCAACGTCCGCTTCTCCACCTCCGGGACCGGGGCCCCCACCCGCGAGGAGTACGAGGAGATCCTGCGCATGTTCGGCGGCGCCGGCGGGGCGGGCCCCTTCGGCTCGCGTTCGCGCAGCCCCTTCGGATTCGGCGGCTTCGGCTCCCGGCCCGAGCCCGTCAAGGGCCCGGACGTGCTCACCGGCGCGACCCTGACCCTGCGCCAGGCGGTGTCCGGCGAGACCGTGGAGCTGACCGCCGACGGCAAGACCATGACCGTGCGCATCCCGCCCGGAGTCCACGACGGCCAGAAGCTGCGACTGCGCGGCAAGGGGCGGCCCGGGCAGGCCGGCGGCCCGCCCGGCGACATGGTCGTGTCCATCTCCGTGGCCAAGCACCCCGTCTACTCCATCGACGGCGTCAACCTGCGCATGGACCTGCCCGTCACCCTCAAGGAGGCGGCGCTGGGGGCCACCGTCGAGGTCCCGCTCCTGGACGGGACGACGACGAAGGTCAAGATCAAGCCGGGCACCTCCTCGGGCACCGTCATGCGGCTGCGCGGCAAGGGCGTGCACACCGCCAAGAAGACCGGGGACCTGCTCGTCACCGTCCAGGTGGCCGTCCCCCGCCGGCTCTCCGCGCAGGCCCGCACCGCCCTGGAGGCGTTCGACGCCGCCATGGAGGCCGACCCGCGCGAGACGCTGCGCCAGGAGGCCGTGACATGAGATCACGGCGGGCCGCCGGGCAGGGCCTGGGATTCCTCGCCGACGACGCCGCCGAGCGGGCCGTCTACGTCATCTCGGTGGCCGCCGAGCTGGCGGGCATGCACCCGCAGACGCTGCGCCAGTACGACCGCCTCGGCCTGGTCTCCCCGGCCCGCGCCTCCGGGCACGGGCGCCGCTACTCCCGCCGCGACGTCGAGCGCCTTCGCCGCGTCCAGGCCCTGAGCCAGGAGGGCGTCAACCTGGAGGGCATCCGCCGCATCCTCGATCTGGAGCTGCGCCTGGAGGCCCTGGAGCGGGAGAACCGCCTGCTCAGGCTGCGCCAGGAGGCGGTCGAGCGGGTCTTCGCCGTCGCCGCCGACGGCGAGGTCCAGGTCGTCCCCGCGCGGCCGGGACGGGTGCGGGAGGGGCGGAAAACCGCTCCTCCCGCACCCGTCATGTGATCTCGTCGGGCCGGCCCCGCGCGGCCCCGTCCGCCCGCACCGGCAGGTCGAGGACCGCGGTCAGGCCGCCGGAGGGGTTCGCGGACAGCTCCAGGGCGCCGTCGTGGGCCTCGGCGACGGCGGAGACGATGGCCAGGCCCAGGCCGTGCCCGGCGCCCCGGGTCCGGCCCCGGCCCGAGCCGCGCACGAAGGGCTCGCGCAGCGACTCCAGCCGTTCGGCGGGCACGACCGGGCCGCCGTTGGACAGCCGCAGCCGGGCCCGCCCGCCCGCGCGCACCAGCGACAGCTCGACGGCGCCGCCCGGGACGTTGTGCCGCACCGCGTTGCGCAGCAGGTTCGACACCGCCTGGCGCAGCAGCACCGGATCCCCCTCCACGACGACGGGGCCGTCGGGGGGGCCGGGCAGGGCCACCTCCCGCGCGGAGGCCTCCGGGGCGAGCTGGGCGAGCGCCGCGCCCACCACCTCGCCCAGGTCCACCTCCTCGCGGTAGACGTCCCCCGACTGGGCCTCCGCCAGGTCGAGCAGGGCGTCGACGGTCTCGACATTGGCCCGGTTGGTCTCGCGCAGCCGCTGCGCCAGGGACCGCAGCTGCTGCGCGGAGGCGTCGGGGTCGGCCAGGGTCACGTCGATCATCGTCTGGGCCGTCGCCAGCGGCGTGCGCAGCTCGTGGGAGGCGTTGGCCGCGAAGCGGCGGTAGGTGCCCAGCGAGGTCTCCAGGGAGTCGAGCATGTGGTCGTAGGTGTCGGCCAGGTCGCGGATCTCGTCGCGCGGGCCCTCCAGCGCCAGGCGCTGGCTGAGGTCGCCCGAGGCGGCCCGCTTGGCCGCCTCGTTCATCGTCGACAGCGGGGCGAGCATCCGGCCGGCGACCACCCAGCCGACCGCGCTGGAGGCCAGGGCGAGCAGGACGAGCGCCCCCAGGGAGATCGCGAGCATCTTGTCGAGGAACTCGGACATGAGGGTGACGCGCAGGTAGACCTCCCCCTCGCCGCCGTCCGGGCTCATCTGCTCCTCGGGGACGGCCAGCTGGAGGCGGCTCATGTAGAGGTAGACGAGGGCGATGAGGGCGGCGCCCGACCCGGTCACCAGGCCCGCGTAGGTCAGGGTGAGCCGGGCCCGGATGGTCAGTCGGCGCGGGCGGGGGTCCGGCGCCGTCCGGCCGCCGGCGGACGGCGCGGTCGGGGCGATCGCGTGCTGCGCCACGTCAGTCCCCGAAGCGGTAGCCGACGCCCGGGACGGTCTGGATGACCCAGGGCTCGCCCAGGCGCTTGCGCAGGTGGGAGATCGTCACCCGCGTCGTGTTGGAGAAGGGGTCGGCGTTGGCGTCCCAGGCCTTCTCCAGGAGCGTCTCGGCGCTGAGCACCCCGCCGTCGGCCTCCATGAGCAGCTGGAGGACCGCGAACTCCTTGGGGCTCAGCCGCACGAAGTGGCCGTCGCGCGAGACCTCGCGGCGGAAGGGATCCAGGCGCACCCCCCGGGACTCCAGGACGGGCTCGCGCGCCGGCTGGTTGCGCCGCTCCAGGGCGCGCAGCCGCGCCACGAGCTCGGGGAACTCGAAGGGCTTGACGAGGTAGTCGTCCGCCCCGATCTCGAAGCCCTCGACGCGCTCGCGCAGGGAGCGGGCCGCGGTGAGCATGAGGACTTTCACATCCGGGTGCTCGCGGGCCAGGCGGGCGCACACCTCGTCGCCGTGGACGCCGGGCAGGTCCCGGTCCAGGACGACGACGTCGTAATCGTTGAACTCCACCTGGGCCAGCGCCTCGGCGCCGTCGCCCACGACGTCCACCGCCATCGTCTCGCGGCGCAGCCCCAGGGCTATTGCGTCGGCGAGGTAGGACTCGTCCTCGACCACCAGCACGCGCACGGCGGCCACCTCCTGCGTCTCGTCCGTTGATTCCGCGCCGCCGTCGCGGCCCGGCGGGCGGCCGCCGACCGGCCGCCCCGGCCCAACCATAGGGGAGGGCGGGATAAAACCCGCATAAGGACTTTCCTGAAGACTCTCGCAACATCGGCTCCGCTGGAATGGGTTCGACCCCGGCACGGACCGGGGCCGGCGCCGGACGGGCGCCGGATGGACACACAGATGTAAGGAGAATCTCCGATGAGGAACGGCAGCATGAGGGCGCTCGTGGCGGTGACCGGCGTGATCTGCGCGCTCGGAATGGTGGCCGGGTGCGGCGGCAAGGACTCGGCCGGGGCGGCGGCGTCGGCCAGTAACGCGGCCCAATCCGCCGAGGATTACAACCTCAAGTTCGCCCAGTGCCTGCGCGACGCGGGCTTCAACGTGTCCGACCCCTCCGACAACCAGGATCCGCGCAACGAGAACGCGGGCGGGGACGCGGCCGCCTTCAACGCGGCCGCCGATAAGTGCCGGGAGAAGCTCGGCACGCCGCCCGGCGGGGACGGCTCCCAGGACCTCAACAACCCCGACGTCATCAAGGAGGACATCGCGATGGCCGAGTGCCTGCGGGCCGATGGCTACGACGTCAAGGACCCCGAGCCCGGCAAGGGCCTGTCCCTCGACCTGGGCACCATCCCCAACTCGGCCATCCAGAAGTGCGCCGACGCGACGTCCAGCAAGTAGGGGTCCGCAACCAAGGGGGTCTGCCGTCCAGCGGCTCCGGCCGTCCGGCGCTTCCGGGCCGCCGGAGCCGCTAGACTCATCCAGCATCCATCTGCAGATCATTCGCGGAGCCGGCGGCTCGTGCTCATCGGCCCGGGGCGGGTAGTCTGTAGGCATCCCCGATACGAAGGACACTTCTCACCATGACTCAGCAGAATCCCGGCCAGCCCTACATCCCGCCGTCGGCCTCCTCGGGCTCCGGCGCCTACAACCCGCAGCAGTACCAGGCCCAGACGAGCCAGTACCAGGCGGGCGGGGCGACCTCGGCGCAGTACCAGACGGGGGCCCAGGCCCCCTACCAGCCGCAGGCCTCCTTCCAGCAGACCGGTCAACAGTTCGCCATGGCCCCGGCGCAGGACTCGTTCTTCGCGAACCTGATGGACACCTCCCGCTCCTTCGTGGACAAGTTCGGCAGGCTCGTCTTCCTTCTGGCGGCCTTCGCCATCCTGGTGAACCTGATCTACGGGGCTTACAACGAGGGTCGATCCGTTTCCTCGCTCATCGGCCTGGGCTCGGACGATTTCAACGCCCTGCAGTTCCTCTTGAATCTGCTTGCCAACATCCCCTGGGCTCTGGTCCAGATCGGCCTGGTGCGCCTGTTCATTGAGCTCGTGCGCAACACGTCGAACAGGGGCGCCGCGGCCTGAGCGCCCGCCCGCACCGAGGGCCGGGTCGACGATCGCCGTCGGCCCGGCCCTCACCGCTCCGCCGCCCACCCACGAGTGAGGATCCCCATGCCCAGCCCCTACCTCGATGACGACGGCGAGCCCCGCTACGGGCGGCGCGCCAGTCCCGAGGAGCTCGAGGCCATACGCCGAGAGCAGGGCATCGACGCCCCGGCCGACGCCCGGCCGGTTGGCGCCCGGCCGGTCGGGGGCGCCGATCGCGGGGCCGGGCGGGATCCGGGGCGGAGCGAGACGGAGGACAACCCCTACGCGCGCCGCGGCGCGCACCCCCGCTCCGGCGGCGCGTCCCCGGTCGGGCGCGGCCCTCGCGGCCGGGGCGGCACGTTCCCCCCGGTCGACCCCCGCAGCCCGGGCGGGTTCGGCGGCGGGGCGGCCGCCGGGGTCCCGCGGCGGCGCCGACGCGGCCGGCGCACGCTGGTGACCGGGCTGATCCTGCTCATCGTCGTGCCACTGGTCCTGCTGGGCGGGGCGCTGGCCCTCGTGCTCAACGGCTTCCCGTCCGCCGGGGCGGTGCTCACCGAGTCCGGCGAGGTCTACCTGGACGCGGGCGCCGCCTCGGCGCTGTACTCCACGAGCGCGGACGCCCCGCTGTCGGAGTGCTCCGTCACCGGCCCCTCCGGCCAGGCGGTGCCCGCCGAGCAGTCGGCGGGCGCGGACCTGCCCTACGTCTCCTTCACGCCCCCGGCCACCGGCCGTTACACCGTCTCCTGCCCGGCCGGCACCGCGGTCGTCGTCGGACCCGCCATGCGGATGGACCGGATCCTGCCCGCCTCCCTCATGATCCTGGCGGCGCTCGGCTCGGGGGTCGCGGGGCTGGTCGTCGGCGCCGCGGGCCTGGCGCGCGTCCTGCGGCGCGACTGAGGCGCGGCGTAGCAGACGAAAACGGGGCCGGCGCCTCAGTCCGGACGGCCCGGTGCCAGGCGGCGCCAGGCGAACTCGTGGACGAGGGCGCTCATGAGGGCGCGCTGGGCGTTGGTCGAGGCCCGCCCGTGCCCGCCCTCGGAGTTCTCGAAGTAGGTCACGTCCTGCCCCAGGGCCGCCATGCGGTGGGCCATGGTCCGCGCGTGCGCCGGGTGGACGCGGTCGTCGCGGGTGGAGGTGACGAAGAGCACCGGCGGGTAGTCGCGCCCGGGCTCGAGCAGGTGGAAGGGCGAGAAGGTCCGGATGAACTCCCACTGGGCCGGGTCGTCCGGGTCGCCGTACTCGGCCTGCCAGGAGGCGCCGGCGAGCAGGTGGGTGTAGCGGCCCATGTCGAGCAGCGGGACCTCGCAGACGACGGCGCCCACGAGCTGGGGGTGGCGGGTGAGCATATTGCCCACCAGGAGTCCGCCGTTGGACCCGCCGTGGACGGCCAGCTGCGCCGGCGTCGTCACGCCCCGCTCGATGAGGGCGCGGGCCACGGCGGCGAAGTCCTCGTAGACCCGGTGGCGGTTCTCCCTCAGGCCCGCCCGGTGCCAGTCGGGCCCGTACTCCCCGCCGCCGCGGATGTTGGCCATCACGAAGGTGCCGCCGCGCTCGAGCCAGGCCTTGCCCACGACCGGCAGGTAGCCGACGCCCAGGGACACCTCGAAGCCGCCGTAGCCGTAGAGCATGGTGGCCACCGGACCGGCGGACGGTCGGCCGACCTGGAAGTAGGGCACGCGCGTGCCGTCCTCGGAGACGGCCGCGTGCTGGGTGACGACGACGCCCTCGGCGTCGAAGCGCTCGGGGGCCCGCCGCAGCACCTCGACGCGTCCGAGGGAGCCGTCGGCGCCGAGCTCGCCCAGAGCCAGGGTGGTGGGTCGGGTGAAGGAGGAGACGGTCAGCCACAGGCGGTCGTCCCCGCGCGGGTCGACGGCGGCGGCGGCCACGGCCAGCAGGGCGCGGCCCGGCCGCAGCAGGCTCTCGTCCGACGGCGCGGGCGCCTGCGGAGCCCGCGCCTCCCGCGGGATGCGATCCTGCGGGGCCCGCGTCTGCGCTCGCGGGGCCTCCCCGGCCCGTCCGGCCTTCCCGGTCTCCCCGGCCCGTCCGGCCAGGGCCGACAGGTCGAGGCGGCGGCGCGCCCAGGGGCCGCCGGTCGGCGGCGGCGGGGTGAGGACCTCCAGGGAGGCGACGCAGTCGTCGAGCTCGGTGAGCACGATGTGGTGCTCGGTGACGGTGAAGTCCTCCAGGCAGGCGGAGGCCGTGGGGGTGAAGAGGGTCTCCAGGCGGGCCGATCCGCGCAGGAAGTCCCCCAGGCGGGCGGCCAGCAGGGCGCCGGCGGGGTGGGTCGCCCCGGCCTCCTCCCAGGGCTCGCGCAGCCGGATCAGGAGGAGGTCGTGGGCGGGGACGGCCTGCGCGGAGGCGGGGACGGGCACGCGAACGGCCCCCGGGGCGGCGGTGGTGCCGGCGCGGGCGAGCAATGCCGCGGACTCGCAGGCGTCCACTCCGGCGGCGTCGCGGGGCAGGAGCCAGAGCTCCTCGGTGTAGAAGTCGGGGTGCTCGCCCACCCAGGTGCGGCCCCAGCGGTCGCGGTAGGCGAAGACGCCGGTCGAGGCCTCGGGGGCGGACAGGACGATCTCGGCCCCGGCCGGGTCCTGGCCCCGGCGGACGCGGCGGACCTGGCGGGGGTATCCCGAGGCGGTGAGGGAGCCCGGCCCCCAGTCGGCCGTCATGAGGATGGTCCCGCCCTCGTCGTCGGCCCAGGCGGCGGAGCCCTTGGAGGGCCCGCGGTGGAAGCCGCCGTCGGCCGGGTCGATGAAGGAGAGGGTGTCGAGGTCGAATTCCCGGGTGACATCGGTGTCCGAGCCGCCGTCGGACAGGTCGATCAGGGCGCGGCGGCCCGCCAGCGGCCCGGTGCGCAGCACGGAGGCGCCGTGCCACACCCAGGGCACGCCCTCCGCCGCCCCGAGGGCGTCGAGGTCGAGCAGGACCTCCCACTGCGTGGACCCGGAGTCCGCCCCCGTATCGGGGCCGGGGGCGGCGTCGGCTCCGGGGGCGCCGGCGCGGTAGGACTCCCAGGTGGTGCGCCGCCACAGGCCGCGCGGGTGGTCGGCGTCGGTCCAGAAGTTGTAGAGGCGGCCGGCGGCCAGGGCGACACCGGGGATCTTGTCGGGGGAGTCGAGGATCTCCTCAATAGACCGCCTCATCGCCTCGAAGCGCTCGCCGCCGCGGTAGGCGCTCAGGGTCTCGGCGTTGCGGGCCTCGACCCAGGCCAGGGCCTCGGCGCCCTCGATCTCGTCGAGCCAGGCGGGGACCGGCGGCAGGCCGGGGCCGGTCCGCGGGCCGTCGGGTCCGGCGGCGTCGGGACGGTCTCCGGCCCCGGCGGGATCGGCGTCGGACTCGGGGCTCGGGCGGAGGGCGTCGGTGCTCATGGGGTCCAGTGGATCATACGAGTGCGCTGCTCGTCGGGCGCCGCCCCGACGGACGCGGGGACCCCCGCACCCGGGGTGCGGGGGTCCCGTCCTGCGGTCTCAAGGCCGCGGTCGGCGGCTCTGCGGCTCAGGCGTTGCCGATCCTGGCGTCGGCGGCGTCGCGTACGGAGTCGATCTTCTCGTCGAACTTGCCGCCGGTCACCTTCTTGGCGGTCTGCGCGGCCCTGTCGAGGGCCTGGTCGGAGACCTGTTCCGCCTTGTCGGAGCTGAGAGCCTCGCTGGCCTTGCTCCTCAGGTCGCCAAGTCCCATGTCGTCTCCTCTCGTCGGGGTGCGCGGCGCCGGTCGGCGTCGGCCTGGATGAATCATGGCACGATCGGACGACGGCGGGTAGCCGGCGGCGATGATAATGCCGGCGATCCGCTCAGCGGGGGCGGCGCATTGCCGCAGGACGCGGGGCCATCAGCGCAAAGTGGTGGCGATGACCGAGATCAGCTCCTGGACGCGCTCGGTCGACGAGGCGTAGACGTAGGTGGTGGCGTAGCTGCCGTTCGGGTTCGGCAGGTAGACACGGCCGACCAGCGCGTAGTTGTCGGACGAGGAGATAATGCCGTAGTAGATGGTGCCGTTGGCCGACTCCACGCTCGTGAAGACGTCCACGTTCCCGCCGTTGTCGGCGGCGGACTTGCGCACGGCGCTCTCGATCGTCGTGGCGTCCAGCGCGAGGACCAGCTTCATGCAGAACACGCCCTCCATGACGCCCAGGTCATCGCGGGCCGGGGCCAGGGTCATGAGGTCCATGAGCCGCGTGGAGTTCTGGATCGATGTGACGTCGGTCTCCAGGTGGTTGGCGATCTCCTGGTTCGTGGTGTCGTCGAAGGTGTTGTACGCGCTCCAGTCCGCTGGGACGGCGAAGGTGATTCCGGCCGTGGGGGCGCTGACGCTCACGTAGCCGGCCGGGGGGTCCGCCGGCGGAGCCGGGGTGGCGGAGGGCGTGGAGCGGGTGGAGGGCGTGGGGGAGGCGCTGGGTGAGGGCGGGGCGGGGCTGTCGGTTCTGCGGCGGACGCTCACCCCGGGGGCGCTGCTCGTCGGCTCCTGCGCGGCCGTGGTGGCGGTCGCGGCGGGTTCGTCGGTCTCGGAGGATTCGGCGGATCCGCCCTGGTTGCAGGCGCCCAGGATGAGGCAGGCGCCCAGCAGTGCCGCGACGAGAGAGGAACGGGGACGGCGCATCATGCCCTCCTTGGGCACCCGGTGCCGGTGCCGCGGGGCGCCCGGCGACCGAGTCGTGTAGATCACAGGAACGCCGTCATCCTACCCCGGATCACCGTCATGAAGAACGCGATTGCGCAGAAGAGTCCGGAATGATCTCGAGGAGGTCTCCGACGCCGCAGTCCAGGGCCCGGCAGACGGCGACGAGGGTGGAGAAGCGGATGGCCCTGGCGCGGTCGTTCTTGAGCACCGAGAGGTTGACGGCGGTGATGCCCGCGCGCTCGGAGAGCTCGACGAGGGTCAGTGCGCGCGCCTCCAGGAGCCGGTCGAGGTGGCAGACCACCCGCGCCCCCGGATCCTGCGATGGCGTCCCCCCGTTCAGCTCGGGGTGCTGCCCGGGCGTCATACGAGTCCCTCGGTCTGACTGCGCAGTTCGGTGTTCTCGATCCGCAGCGCCGTGGCGGCGCGGGCGGAGCGGTCGAGGGCCGTGATGAGCAGGTCGACGAGCCAGGTCGCCAGGGCGGCGGTGAGGAAGGGGCCGAAGCCGAACGAGCCCTGCAGGAGGAGGTCGGCGCCCTCGGGCAGGCGGTCGAGCAGCTCGGAGCCCTGCGCGGACCGTTCGAGGACCCGGGCGAGGGGATCGTGCTGGACGAGCCAGAACCAGACGAAGGCCGCGGTGATCGTCCAGCGCATGACCCGCGAGCGGTGCACCACCTGCGGCCAGGTGGCGGGGCGCAGGCCGTGGACGCTCAGGGCCAGGCGCGCAACGGCCACGAGTGCGACGACGACGAGCGCGATACCGATCGCGTTGGCGATGACGAGGAGCCCCACCCAGAGGGCGGAGACGTCGGTGAGCGTGACCAGGAGCTCGGCGCTCCCGCCGTCCACGTGCGGCCGGATGCCCGCGGCCCCGGCGCCGACGGCGTCGAGCGGCAGGTCCGCGACCCGGGCGGGCACGGTCCCGGTGCGGACCCTGGTGGCCAGCGTGCGCAGGAGCGGGGCGAGGCCGTAGCCGATGAATCCCAGTGCGGGGACGGCGGCCAGGACGATGAGGGCGAAGTCGTTCGTGTCCCACCACGGCGGATCGCGGCGGGCCCCGCCCTCCTCCGCGCCGCCCGGGTCGGGGGAATCCGGGGGCCCGGTGTCCGCACTCGTGCGAGCGCGCTCGCTCGCTCCGGGGGCCCGGTCCGCGGCGGGTCCTCGAGCGCGTGTCATGACGATCCTCCTCGTCGGGGCGGGGCGCCGGTGAGCATATCGATGATCGATGCATCGATAGTCGATATGGTCCGCCTCGGAGTCGAGTTCGTCAAGGGGTGCGTGGTTCGGGTCACAGGGCCTTCGGCAAAGTTGAGCGGAATAGACTCAACTCTGCCGGGGTTGGATTCCACGGAGACACCCGGGCCCCGCGCCGCCCGCGCCGGGCCCGGCCGTCACGAACACGTCAAGGAGGTCCCATATATATGGACACGAACTACACCACCAAGTCGCAGGAGGCGATCTCCGGGGCCATGCAGGCCGCCGCCGCGGCCGGCAACCCCCAGATCGAGCCCGCGCACCTGCTCGTCGAGCTCCTGGCCCAGCCCGACGGCGTCGCCGCCGGACTGCTCGCCGCCGTCTGCCCCGACGCCGCGGCCCGTCAGGCCGTGGGCGCCTCCGCGCGCCGCATGCTGACCCGGCTGCCCGCATCCTCGGGCTCCTCGGTGACCCAGCCCCAGCCCTCGCGCGCCCTGCTGGCCGCCCTGGAGGCCGCCGGCGAGGCGGCCAAGGAGCTGGACGACGAGTACATCTCCACCGAGCACCTGCTCATCGGCCTGGCCAGGGGCGACGCCTCCGGCTCCACCGCCACCGTGGCCCGCGTCCTGGCCGACGCCGGCGCCACACCGCAGGCCCTCGTCGAGGCCCTGCCCCAGGTCCGCGGCTCCTCCCGCGTCACCTCGCCCAATCCGGAGGGCACCTACAAGACCCTCGAGAAGTACGGCACCGACCTGACCGAGGCCGCCCGGGAGGGCAAGCTCGACCCGGTCATCGGCCGCGACGCCGAGATCCGCCGCGTCGTGCAGGTCCTGAGCCGTCGCACCAAGAACAACCCCGTCCTCATCGGCGAGCCCGGCGTGGGCAAGACCGCCGTCGTCGAGGGCCTGGCCCAGCGCATCGTCGCCGGCGACGTCCCCGAGTCCCTGCGCGGCAAGCGCCTCATCTCCCTGGACCTGTCCGGGATGGTGGCCGGCGCCAAGTACCGCGGCGAGTTCGAGGAGCGCCTCAAGGCCGTCCTCAAGGAGATCAAGGACTCCGACGGCGAGGTCATCACCTTCATCGACGAGCTGCACACCGTCGTCGGCGCCGGCGGCGGCTCCGAGGGCGCCATGGACGCCGGCAACATGCTCAAGCCCATGCTGGCCCGCGGCGAGCTGCGCATGGTGGGCGCCACCACCCTGGACGAGTACCGCGAGAACATCGAGAAGGACCCCGCCCTGGAGCGCC
>ERZ773050.1736-NODE-1736-length-11890-cov-3.713561_pt1 | contig 11890 bp, 11 predicted proteins | sample MGYA00580632_ERZ773050 | MGnify/ENA primary metagenome ERZ773050 (study PRJEB29015, sample SAMEA2738123) | human oral metagenome | biome: human oral; feature: human-associated habitat; material: saliva | place: China | collected 2166 ... | reverse complement strand
CGAACGACTGACCTTTTTGATACATAAATGGTTATTTTTTGTGAAATATTACAGGTTAAAATGTGAATTTTTGACGATTTTCGAATCGAATTTCTGTTTTTAACTTTTACACACTCCTCTTTATGACACACGAAAAAAGTTTTGTTACAAACGGTTTCAACTTTCTCGAAATATGGTATATTTAACGTATCTAGGAAAAATAGGAGGGAGCTATTTTTATGATATTAACATTGACGATGAATCCTGCAGTCGATATCGGATATACCGTTGACACATTAAAGATTGATACCGTCAATCGTACAAAAAAGGTGAGCAAAACACCTGGAGGGAAAGGACTGAACGTGAGTCGCGTGCTTAAGCAACTCGGTTCGCCGGTGTTAGCAACAGGGTTACTTGGGGGACATATTGGAGCCTTTATTAAAGAAAAACTGGACGAGGTTAGTCTGCAAAACGACTTCTACCCTATTCAATCGGAAACTCGTAATTGTATCGCCATCCTACACGAAGGGTCACAAACGGAAATCTTAGAGGCCGGCCCTACGATTACGCCAGAGGAACAAGCAGGGTTCCTCGCACATTTTGAAAACTTATTAAAAGAAGTCGATCTCATCACGATTTCTGGTAGCTTGCCTAGTGGAATGGATGATGATTTATACGCAACGATTATTGAAAAAGCTGCTAAAGCAGACGTTCCTGTGCTTTTAGACACTTCTGGAAAAACATTGAAGATTGCGCTCGAAGCTTCTACTAAGCCAGCTTTAATTAAGCCAAATCAAGAAGAACTCGCCGGATTACTAGGAGTTCCTGAAGCAACAACGGTGGAAGAATTGAAGGAGCAATTGAATTCTCCGCTCTTTGACGGGGTGGATTGGGTGGTTGTTTCGCTTGGGTCAAAAGGCGCATTGGCAAAACACGAAGGGGTCTTCTACCAAGTTAACATCCCCAAAGTCAACGCCGTGAATCCTGTTGGCTCTGGAGACTCAACGATTGCTGGGTTAGCGCATGCGATTGCAAAAGGCGAAAGCAGCGAGACCATTTTAAAAACCGCAGTGACTGCAGGTACGCTTAATGCCATGGAAGCTCAGACGGGCTTTATTAACATGGAGAACTTCGATACCATTTTCAATGCGGTAACGGTGGAAAAAGTATAAAAAGTAAATTGGATTTCGGAAAGCCTTATGGCTATCATCATAGTGACGGTAACGTTGTACCGGTTCGAGCCGAAGTCTCTCACCTTTAAAGCCTCAAAGAGGGCGTACGGATTATAAATCCTACGCCCTCTTAGCACAGTGGTTGAATGGAATGAGTTTCGCTGTAAACAGCTATCTCATTCCTATTCAACTTTGTGGGGGAAAGAAAACGAAATGCCATAGATACAATGTATCTATGGCATTTCTGTCTTTCTCCCTCGTTTTAATGCTATTCCCGTTAATGCTAATATAGAATCCGTGGATACGACGTAATCCATAGATGAATAATTTTCTTTTGGGATTTGTGCACAAGAGGAAAAGGACCTGTGCTACTCGAGTTAGAGAGTGCAGGAACTAAGGTTGAAGAATTTGCTATCAACAAATCGAACTGAAAAGCAGTGATGAAGTTTGAGCGGATTTCTCTAATTTGCGAGGAATCAATCTATTTAGTAAGTTCTAAAGAGTTTTTTTATAAAAATGAGAGCGTAAAGAAGATGATAACGAAGAATCTTGTGGATTTATAGTCGTAGTAATGGAGTGCATTAAATGCGAATGAGCAGGAGTAGAAATTTATTTCTTACTCCTGCTTTGAGGCTTTAAAGGCGAAAGACGTAAGACTTGAGCCGGTGCCCCATTACAACGACAATGAAAAAATCCGCAAGGATTCGCAGGAATCATCTTCTTTTTTAAGAAATTTTTGTTATGCATAAATGGAAACTCTTGCAGAAAAAGTGTATACTAAATAGGTATGATTGTGAGGTGGCGAGATGGCCAATTATAGTTATCCAATTGATTTGGAATGGTCGCATGAAGAGATGAATAAAGTCATCAAACTTTGGAATGCGGTCGAAGAGGCTTACGAAAAAGGAATCCAAGTAGAAGCTTTTAAAAAAGCCTACCAAGAATTTAAAACGGTAGTCCGTAGTATCGGTGAAGAGAAGAGACTCGGTCGCGAATTCGAGGAGGCATCTGGATATAGCCTTTATCGTGTAGTCCAAGCAAGTAAAAACGCAACAAAAATTATTCGTATGGAAGGATTGAAAAAATAATGGATTTATTAGCAACACACTTATTAGTAAATGACTGGATTATGGAGGCTGGACAAAAAATTCGTCACAGCTTTGGTGAACCATTAAAAGTAGATACAAAAACAAGCCGTAACGACTTAGTAACAAACGTGGATAAAGAAATCGAACAATTCTTTATCGCAAAAATTCGCGAACAATTCCCAACACATAAAATCATGGGAGAAGAAGGTTTCGGTGACGAATTAACTTCAATGGACGGTTACGTTTGGTTAATCGACCCAATCGATGGCACATTGAACTTCGTGAAACGTCAAGAAGACTTCGGTATTATGATTGCTCTATATAAAGATGGAGTAGGTCTATTAGGCTACATTTACGATGTGATGCGTGATCGCTTCGTATACGGTATTAAAGATTACGGTGCATACTGCAACGGTCGTCGTCTTTCAACTCCTGAAATCCACAGCATTGGCGATAGTTCAATTAACGTGAATGGATTTATGTTATTAGAAGCGACTGAAAAAGAAGCAGAAATGATTCGTAAAGCAATGGTTACTCGTACTTACGGTGCTTCTTCAATTGAGCATATTCAAGTGATTTTAGGAAAATCAGTAGCGTATGTTTCTACATTATTAGCACCTTGGGATATCGCACCAGGAATGGTGATTGCTAAAGAATTAGGATTACACTACAGTACTGTGGACGGAAAAGAAGTTGACTTCTTAGTTCCTAACAAAAAGACAACAGGTATTATCTGTTCTAAAAATATTGCTGACGAAATTATCGCAGCATTTAAATAAAAATGAGTGGAGGGGCGTAAGAGATTACGCCTCTTTGTTTTAAAGGAGAACATATGAATATTGCAGTTTATTGTGCGGCAAGCCAAAGTAATTGCCCTACATTTGACATAAAGACAGAAGAACTAGGGAAGTGGATGGCAAAACACAACCACACGCTTGTCTATGGTGGTGGAAATACTGGACTAATGGGAGTTGTTGCGACTGCCGTGATGAATGAAGGCGGCAAAGTCATTGGCGTGATGCCGCAGTTCTTTGTAGACCGTGAAATTGCGAAACAAGATATCACGAAGCTTCATATTGTCGATACGATGTCCGAGCGTAAAAATCAGATGATTGCACTCAGTGAAGTGTACATTGCGCTTCCTGGTGGTCCTGGTACCCTTGAAGAAATTGCAGAAGTGGTTTCTTGGGTACGTGTAGGCCAGACCAATGGCATTTGTATTTTCTATAATATGGAAGGCTACTACGATCATTTAGAAGCCTTTTTCGATAAAATGGTGGAGACAAACTTGCTGAGCGTTGAAGACAGAAGCAGGATTCATTTTGCGAAAACTCTGGCTGAAATTGAAGCGTTGATTGAAGCTTATAAAAAGCGTTAGAAGTGATTCTAGCGCTTATTTTTAATAGCGAAAAGGGTAGAACTTTGCTATAATAAAGGATATGGGTTTAAGGGAGGGCAACGAATGGAATTAGAAAAAACAACGCAAATGAACTTGCTTGTAGAGTTCTATGGCAGCCTTTTAACCGATAAACAACTCGAATATATGGAGCTCTATTATGGGGATGATTATTCGCTGGGTGAAATCGCCGAAGAATTTGACGTGAGCCGTCAAGCAGTATATGATAATATCCGCCGCTCGGCAAAGTTATTAGAAAACTACGAAGAGAAATTACATCTAGTCGCTGATTTCTATAAACGCCAAGAGCACTATGATGAATTAGAAAAAGAAATTCAAAAGAACTATCCTGAGGCAACACAGCTTGCTTCAATCGTTTCAAAATTACAAGAGATGAATAAATAAACTCAAGGAGTGAAATTATGGCATTCGAAGGATTATCAGATCGTCTGCAAAATGCGATGACTTCCGTTTCACGAAAAGGAAAAATTACGGAAGCTGACTTAAAACAAATGATGCGTGAAGTGCGTCTTGCGCTTTTAGAAGCCGACGTTAACTTCAAAGTTGTAAAAGACTTCGTGCGTAAAGTGAACGAACGTGCATTAGGGGCTAATGTGCTTGAAGCATTATCACCAGCACAACAAGTCGTTAAAATCGTTAACGAAGAATTAACAGAATTAATGGGGGGCGAACAAGCGCCGTTCCGTTTTGAAGCGAAACCGCCAACGGTAGTGATGATGGTCGGTCTACAAGGGGCCGGTAAAACAACGACTGCTGGTAAATTAGCTTCCTTCATGGCAAAACATGAAAAGAAACGTCCATTACTAGTTGCTGCCGACGTGTACCGTCCAGCCGCGATTGACCAATTACAAACATTAGGGAAACAATTAAACTTCCCAGTGTTCTCACTTGGAAATCAAGTAAGCCCAGTGGAAATCGCCAAACAAGCGATTGAAAAAGCAAAAGCGCCAAATAGCAATTTACGTGTTGGTATCGATTTAACCTATGCACCTTATGCGTATTTAGATAATGGCAAAGCCAGTGGTTTTGATCCTGATTTAATGCGTACCTTGGGCAAAAATCTTAACAAAAATGTTGAGTTCAAAGATACCCGTATCGAAAACATTATTATCGGTTTAAATGCGGGGCACTATGACGTAGTGGCATCTGCACTTTACGTAAATCCACAGCGTGCGAAACAAGTAGATTTCTTGCCTTACTTGCAAACAGGCGGCGTGCTTGTTGTTCGTGGTAATGATGATTTTGCACCGCAACGCTTAGAAGACTTATGCGGTAAAAGCATGTCTTCAATGAAAGGTGCAGCATGGATTCCAACAGTAAATAAAGTGTCAGAAGAATTCTGTGCACCGAAAAATTTAAAACCAATTACGGTAAAAGAATATCCAAGTGCGCCTGAAGCTGCACAAGCATTATTGTCAGGTGGTGTGAATGTTCAATATGAAGATGCAGCCGTAGCTCAAATGGTAATTAACCAATTAGGTGATCGCTTAAAAATTACTAATAAAGAACAACTTTATCCAGTATTAATCGGCTTAGCATTTAACAAAGATGATGTGAAAGGCAAAGCGATTATTGCACAAGCCATTAAAGATACATTGGCAGATGGTTCATACAATGAATTGTTGAAAAAATACAATCTTGAGTTTCCAAATGAAGCCTTGCTCAAAGCTAATGGTTTAGAGAATGCAATTGATCAAGCGATCACTGCAAATTCTGCAACGCAAAGTGCGGTCGATTCTGACAAAGTTTCTGAAAAAGGTTTTAACTGGGCGTATTTAGGTAGTTTATTTACTAATACAGATTTTTGGAAAGCGGTATTAACGGTTTTAGAACTCAGTACCTTAACGTGGATTTTTGCGATACTTTGGGGCTTTGTTTTAGCATTGGGTACACAATCTAAAAATCCATTATTTAATAAAGCGGCAAACACTTATATTTGGTTGTTCCGTAGCTTGCCGTTGTTAGTGTTACTGATCTTTATCTATAATGTTCCACAATTTTGGCCTGCAAGTTCAGTGGTATTATCAAATCCGTTTGTGGCAGGTTTGATTTCAATGGTGCTAAGCGAATCAGCCTATATTGCAGAAATTCATCGTGGTGCATTATCAGCTATTCCTAAAGGTCAATATGAAGCGGGTAAAGCCTTGGGAATAGGCTTCTGGGGCGTTCAACGTCATATTGTGATTCCACAAGCGTTGAAAGTCGCGTTACCGCCATTAACAAACCAATATATTACGATTGTTAAATTAACGTCATTGGTTTCAGTGATTTCATTAACAGAAATTTTATTAGTAGGCCAACAGCTTTATACACGTAACTTCTTGGTATTAGAAACGTTATTAGCCGTAGCATTCTACTATGTTGTGATTGTGAGCTTGCTTTCTTGGTTATTGAAAAAATTAGAACAACGTTTAGATGTGTCATTACGTCATGAAGAAAGTGAACAACCAGTTAATGTAGAACGTTCAGAACTTGCACCTTACAGCGTGTTAAAAACTGAACACAGCAACAATGCTGAAGCGTTACGCATTGAAAATGTGAAAAAATCCTTTAATCATGTTCAAGTATTAAAAGGTATAGATCTTTCATTGAAATGGGGTGAAGTGCTATCAATTATTGGTTATTCTGGTTCAGGTAAAACGACATTAATTCGTAGCATTAACGGATTAGAAACTTTAGACCAAGGTTCAATTTACTTGGATGGCGAAAGCTTTATTGAAGGTAAACATTTAGCATCGAATGCACAAAATAAAATTGTTAACTTAGGTATGGTATTCCAAAACTATAACTTGTTCCCACACAAAACAGTATTAGAGAACTTATTATTAGCACCAGAATATCATGGTAAACCAGAACAAGAAACTCGCTTGCTTGCATTGGCAATGTTAGATAAAGTAGGTCTATTAGCACATGCGAATAAATATCCGCATCAGCTATCAGGTGGTCAACAACAACGTGTGGCAATTGTACGTGCGTTAGTGATGAAACCGAAAATTATGCTCTTTGATGAACCTACATCAGCATTAGACCCTGAATTAGTGGGCGAAGTATTGTTGGTAATGGAAGAGCTTGCAAAAGAAGATATGACAATGGTGATTGTTACCCATGAAATGCAATTTGCCTTGAAAGTATCAGATAAAATTGCCTTTATGGATGCGGGTGAAATTGCCTTCTTGCAAACACCAGATGAATTAAGAAAAAATGACGATCCTCGTGTTCGTAAATTCATCAATAACGAAATTTTAAGAAACGACTTTATTATTTAAGGAAAGCATTATGTCAGTAGATTTTCCAGAATTTGTAGAAATTGGAATTCTTCAACAACGTAAAATTGAAGCAGAAATTATCAAGCCAATTTATGAAATTATGAAACGTGAATTTGGTCTTGAAAAGGCTAAAGCAATTATCGAAGAAGCGGTTGCAAATGCAGCTGTGGATGCTGGTAAAGAATATGCGAAACGTGAGCCTGAAGGTACGAGCGTAGAAAGCTTTGTGGCATTGCAATATCTGTGGGAAAAAGATGATGCACTTCGCATTGAAGTGGTTAATAACGATCATTACCAATATAATTACAACGTCCATCGTTGTCGCTATGCGGAAATGTATCAAGAAATGGGATTAGCTGATATTGGTTTCTTGCTTTCTTGTAACCGTGATAGCAAATTTATTGAAGGCTATGCGCCAAATGTAAAATTAACACGTCCTCATACGGTAATGAATGGTGATGGTTTCTGTGATTTCCGTTACCAACTTCAAGAAGAAACAAAAGCAGAGAAATAATGTATGACAGTACAAATTAATACTGCGAGATTATTAAAACTCATTGATGATTTTGCTCAATTTGGACGAACAGAAAAAGGCGGGGTAACCCGCCTTACTTTAAGTGATGAAGACAAACAAGCTCGTGATTATTTTGTACAAATTGTAAAAGAGGCGGGCTTTTCTGTTCAAGTAGATGGAATTGGTAATATTTTTGTTCGCCGCCTAGGATTACAACCAAATTTATCACCAATTTTGCTTGGTTCACATGGTGATTCTCAACCGCTTGGTGGTCGCTATGATGGTATCTATGGTGTATTGGCTGGATTAGAAGTTTTACTCTCGCTTAATGATCAAAGAATTGAAACTGTGCGTTCGATTGATTTGGTGATGTGGACGAATGAAGAAGGCGCAAGGTTTGCCCCTGCGATGATGGGGGCTGCGGTTTTTACGGGAAAATTGTCCCTTAATGATGCGTTAAAAATCCAAGATAAAGATGGCTTAACGATTAAAGATGAGCTTGAACGCATTGGCTACTTAGGTCAGGCTGATTTTTCACAATATAAAGCTCATGCAGCGTTAGAAGTTCACATTGAGCAAGGTCCAATTTTAGAACGCAATCAAACAGATGTCGGCGTAGTGACTGGGGCATTAGGACAACGTTGGTATCAAATTACATTTGATGGTTTAGCGTCTCATGCAGGGACGACACCGATGAATATGCGTCAAGATGCAGCTGTGGGAATGGCTAAAGCCATTGTGAAATTTAATGAAATTGGATTGCGTGAAGTACTAAATCAAGGTCGTGTAACAGTAGGGTATGTACAACTTACCCCAAATTCGCCAAATGTGATCCCTGGAAAAGCGTATTTTACCTTAGAAGTTCGTCATCCAAGTACAGTGTCTTTAACTCAAATAGATCAAGAAATTCGTCAGATTTTGACAGATATTGCAACTGAAACCAATCTATCAGTGTGCATTAAACAAGTTGTTACATTAGAGCCTCTAGCATTTGATGTTCGCCTGACGGATATTATTCAGAATACCGCGGAAGCATTGAATTATTCATGGGAACGTATTGTATCAGGTGCAGGGCACGATTCTTGTCATTTAAATAGTAAATTTCCAACAGCAATGATTTTTATCCCTTGCATTGATGGTTTGAGTCACAATGAAGCGGAAAATATTACGGATGAATGGTGTGAGTTTGGCGGAAATATGTTGTTAAATGCGACACTTGGTCTGGCGAACGAACACTAGATGATTGAGTCATTTGATAGAATTCTTTGATAATGCACAAAATTTAAAAGATAGGATTTTATTATGGGAATGATTATTACCGTTGATGGCCCAAGTGGGGCTGGAAAAGGAACGCTTTGTTACGCATTGGCGGAAAAGTTAGGTTTTACCTTATTAGATAGTGGTGCGATTTATCGCGTGACGGCATTAGCTGCGTTGAAACGTCATGCAGATTTAACCGATGAAGAAGGATTAGCGGAGTTAGCCCGTCATTTAGATATCCAGTTCATCCCGAAAAATGGTGAAGTCAATGTGCTTCTTGGTGGGATGGATGTGAGTCATTTAATCCGTACGCAAGAAGTCGCGGAAGCTGCATCAAAAGTGGCAGTGTTCCCTAAAGTGCGGTCAGCTTTACTGCAACTTCAGCAGGATTTTAGCAAAAATGATGGACTGATTGCTGATGGGCGAGATATGGGAACGGTGGTTTTCCCAAATGCACAAGTTAAACTATTTTTAGACGCAAGTGCGGAAGAACGTGCAAAAAGACGCTATAAACAGTTGCAAAATAAGGGAATTAATGGTAACTTTGCACAGATTTTAGCCGAGATACAAGAACGCGATTTTCGCGATAGAAATCGTGAGGTTGCGCCATTGAAACCGGCTGATGATGCTTTATTGTTAGATAGTACAACATTGAGTATTGATGAAGTCATTGCTCAAGCGTTAGCTTATATTCAACAAAAAGCGTCAATTTCGATTTAACTGTTTATTCAAGGAAGAATAAACATTTATCCTCAACCCCGCATTTTATGGATCTTAATGTGGATGTTATTAACTTAAATTAAGAAGATTATTTATATGTCAGAATCTTTTGCTCAACTCTTTGAAGAATCATTAAAAGGCCTTGAAACCCGTCAAGGTTCAATCGTTAGCGGTACTGTTGTTGCTATTCAAAAAGGCTTTGTACTTGTTGATGCAGGCTTAAAATCTGAATCTGCAATTCCTGTTGCTGAATTCCAAAACGCTCAAGGTGAACTTGAAGTTAAAGTTGGCGACACAGTAAACGTAGCTTTAGATGCAGTTGAAGATGGTTACGGCGAAACTAAACTTTCTCGTGAGAAAGCAGTTCGTCACGAATCTTGGATTGAATTAGAAAAAGCTTACGAAGAAAAAGCGACCGTTATCGGTTTAATCAACGGTAAAGTGAAAGGCGGTTTCACAGTTGAGTTAAACGGTGTTCGTGCATTCTTACCAGGTTCATTAGTTGACACACGTCCTGCGCGTGAAGCTGATCACCTACTTGGTAAAGAATTAGAATTCAAAGTAATCAAATTAGATCAAAAACGTAACAACGTTGTTGTTTCTCGTCGTGCAGTGATCGAATCTGAAAACAGCCAAGAACGTGAACAAATCCTTGAGAACCTAGCTGAAGGTTCAGAAGTTAAAGGTATCGTTAAAAACTTAACTGACTACGGTGCATTCGTAGATTTAGGTGGCGTTGACGGTTTATTACACATCACTGATATGGCTTGGAAACGTGTTAAACACCCAAGCGAAATCGTGAATGTAGGCGACGAAGTAACTGTTAAAGTATTAAAATTTGACAAAGATCGTACTCGCGTATCTTTAGGCTTAAAACAATTAGGTCAAGATCCTTGGGCGGCAATCGCTGAAAATCACCCAGTAAACAGCAAATTAACTGGTAAAGTAACTAACTTAACTGACTATGGTTGTTTCGTTGAAATCTTAGATGGCGTTGAAGGTTTAGTTCACGTTTCTGAAATGGATTGGACTAACAAAAACATCCACCCATCTAAAGTTGTAAGCTTAGGCGATACAGTTGAAGTTATGGTATTAGAAGTTGACGAAGAACGTCGTCGTATTTCTTTAGGTTTAAAACAATGCAAACCTAACCCATGGACTCAATTCGCTGAAACTCACAACAAAGGCGACAAAGTTACTGGTAAAATCAAATCAATCACTGATTTCGGTATCTTCATCGGTCTTGAAGGTGGCATCGACGGTTTAGTTCACTTATCTGACATTTCTTGGAATGTTCCAGGTGAAGAAGCAGTTCGTAACTACAAAAAAGGTGACGAAGTTTCTGCAGTAGTATTAGCAGTAGATGCAGTGAAGGAACGTATTTCTTTAGGTATCAAACAACTTGAAGATGATCCATTCAACAACTTCGTAGCAATCAACAAAAAAGGTGCAGTAGTTTCTGCAACTGTTGTTGAAGCTGACGCTAAAGGTGCTAAAGTTGAATTAGCAGGTGGCGTTGAAGGTTATATCCGTGCAGCAGACTTAACAAACGAAGTTGCAGCAGGTGATGTAGTTGAAGCGAAATACACTGGTGTTGATCGTAAAGCTCGTATCGTTCACTTATCTGTAAAAGCGAAAGATCAAGCTGAAGAAGCCGCTGCAGTTGCAAACGTGAATACCAAACAAGAAGATGTTGCTATTCCAAACGCAATGGCTGAAGCTTTCAAAGCAGCTAAAGGTGAATAATTAATTCACATAAATAAGGCTGGGTCATGGACTCAGCCTTATTACTACCAGCTATAATTAACAAGGATTTAGCGGTAATTTATTATGAACTAATGCATTACCTGTAAGTCTTAATAACAAGTTTAAGTATAAATTTAAAGGAGAGTTGACGATGACTAAATCTGAACTAATTGAAAATCTATCAACAAAGCACCCAACTTTATCCGCAAAAGAAGTAGAAGGTATTGTAAAGGATATTCTTGAACTCATTGCACAATCTTTAGAAGAAGGTAATCGTATTGAAGTACGTGGTTTTGGTAGCTTCTCTTTACACCATCGTCAACCGCGAGTGGGTCGTAATCCTAAAACCGGTGATTCTGTAAAATTAGATGCTAAATCTGTACCGCACTTTAAAGCAGGTAAAGAATTAAAAGATCGCGTAAATGTTTTTGCTTAAACATTCAATCGATATCAATAAAACGACACTTAGGTGTCGTTTTTTATTACAAATTTTGGCATAATGAAACTATTATTCTTAACAAGGAGATTGTGATGATTAAATATATTCTCGGACTCATTATTGTGCTAGCTATCGTAATCGTTGCGGTAACTATAGGGGCAAATAATGATCAAGTAATCACCTTTAACTACATTGTTGCTGAAAGCCAATTCCAACTTTCAACGTTAGTCGCGATTTTATTTGGTTTTGGATTAATTTTAGGTTGGTTAATTACTGGATTCTTCTACTT
>ERZ773050.1732-NODE-1732-length-11918-cov-7.770463_pt1 | contig 11918 bp, 9 predicted proteins | sample MGYA00580632_ERZ773050 | MGnify/ENA primary metagenome ERZ773050 (study PRJEB29015, sample SAMEA2738123) | human oral metagenome | biome: human oral; feature: human-associated habitat; material: saliva | place: China | collected 2166 ... | reverse complement strand
GTTCCAGGGGGCAGGGGCGCAAGGCTGCAGGCAGGCAGGGGGAGCTGTGCGGGCGGTGTCGGTTGCACGGTCGGTGTGGGCTGCACGACCGGCGTGGGCAGCGTGGGCGGTGCGAACTGCGCGGGCTGAGCAGGCTGCGTGGGCTGGGCAGGCGGTGTGGGCTGGGCAGGCGGTGTGGGCTGTGCGGGCGGTGTGGGCAGTGTGGACGGTGCGAACTGCGCGGGCTGGGCAGGCGGTGTGGGCTGGGCAGGCGGCGCAGCCTGGGCGGTCCGTGTGGGCGGTGTGGGCTGCACGACCGGCGTGGGCAGCGTGGGCGGCGCAGCCTGGGCGGACTGTGCGGACTGCGCGGCCCGCGCCGCCGCCCGACGGCGGGAGACCCTGGTGACCCGCCCTCCCGACCCGGCGGCGCGGTGGCGGTCCACGAGCGCCCTCAGATCCTCGCGGGACATGGAGCCCAGCCCCAGGTAGGAGCGGGCGGCGGCGGCGTGCTCGTTGTCCGGATCCCACTGGTGGGGGTTGTCCGCGAGCGCCGCCAGCACCTGGATCTGGGCGTCCGACGGCGTCTCGGGCAAGAGCCGCTCCCACACCTCCCCGTCGCTGGGCGGGAAGCCGTGGGTGACCAGGGGGAGCCAGTCGTGGTCGGGCAGGAACCCCGTCGACGCCCCGATGCGGGCCAGGGCGGCGGGCAGGAGCGCCTCCAGCGGCGCCCTGACCCGGATGACGGCGCTGTCCGCCTGGTCGCGGATCTCCGTCCACGTGGGGCCGTAGACGCCCTCGGGGTCGTCCTCGGTCATGCGCTGGAGCGCCCGCACCAGCTCGGGGACGGCGCCCTCCTGCTCGGGCCGGCTGATGGCGGCCAGCGCGCGCACCGCGGGATCCTCGTCCTCGCCCAGGCCGGACAGGTCCTCCTTGAGGTCGACGAGCACCTGGACGAGGGTGCGCCGCTCCTCGCGCTGACGCGGGTCGGTCGGGTCGAGCCCGTCCAGCCGGTCGCAGACCTCCGCTAGGACGGCCGTGCGGGCGTCGTCCGCCCCGGGCAGGACGAGCCACGGCACCACGGTGTCCAGCGTCTCCAGGTCGATGCGGCCGTCGGGTCGCGGCACCCGGGGCACGAGGACGTCGAGGACCTCGGGGGCCAGGGCCATCAGCTCCAGGCCGGCGTTGTAGATGAGGGGGTCGCGCAGCTCCCCCAGCGACTGCCACACGTCGTCCCCCGTCGCGGCGGGGCGCTCGTCGAGGAGCTCGCGGGCCCGCTGCGCCGCCCGCTCGTCGACGGCGCGGCCGGCCAGGTCCTCCTCGCAGCGCCGCAGGAGGAAGCCGATATTGCGCACGAAGATGCTCAGGTTCTCGGCGACGTCGGCGAGGGACTCGTCCCCGGCGCGCTCGGCCCCCCACTCGGCGAGGACCGCCAGGACGTAGCGCAGCGCCGCCGGCGTGGCCGGGTACGGCGTGCTCTGGCGGAGGAAGCACGGCTCCAGGACGTCGACGGCCTGGGTCATCGCGTCCGGGTCCTCGCCCTGAAGGGTCTTGAGCGCGGGGACCGCCCCCTCCGCGGTGCCGCAGGCGTGGAGCAGATGGGACCAGTCGGTCGTCTCAAGAATGTTGCTCGCGGTCATACAACGAGGCTATCTAAATCGTGATGTACCGGCGTGGAGATCGGAGACGATGAGAACGGCGCGTCGCGGTTTCACCGATCGGGCGCGCGCCGCAGCCGGCTCGGGCGGCGCGTTCGAATCCGTTGCAACGGGAGCGCACGGCGCCGTCGGCGGCGGAGGAAATCCCGGGATGAACGGGATTGTTCCTCCCGCCCGGCGGGATCGGGGCCTTTGCAATGGATTCGGGCGCGGAGGCGAGGCCGGGACCGGCGGCCGACGACGAGGCCGGGGCCGGCGGCCGACGACGAGGCCGGGACCGGCGGCCGACGACGGCGATGAGTAGCCGCCGGTCTCGGCGGATCGGGGCCTCAGGCCCGCTCCCGGAACACCACCCGCCGCTGCACCAGGTAGCCGGCCACGTAGATCGCGCCGTCCCCGATGATCTTGGCGAGCCCCAGGGGGACGCCGATCCCGGTCAGGACCCGCAGGGCCGCGTAGCTCGCCGCCACGAGCGCGACCGCCAGGGCCGCGTAGCGCACCGCCGTGCGCCCCACCGTCCCGGGCGCCGCCCGGAAGACGCGCCGGTTCATGAAGAAGTTCGCGGTCCCGCTCACCAGCCGCGCCCCCACCACGCCGACCAGCAGACTGCCGGTGAGCAGGTGCAGGACCATGACGCCGACCCAGTCGATGACGGAGCTCGCCAGGCCCGCCCCCGTGAAGCGCAGCAGGGGCGCGTAGATGCGGGCCGAGTCCCGCAGCGGCCGGAAGTGGGAGGAGGCGTTGCCCGGCTCGTAGACCGTGGCGATGCCGACCTCCTCCACCTCCAGGCCCAGCTCTCGGGCCCGCAGCAGGGCGCTCAGCTCGTACTCGTAGCGGCTGCCCGCCACCTCCAGCATCCAGTCGTAGCCGCCCGCCGGGTAGCCGCGCAGGCCCGTCTGGGTGTCGCGCAGCCGCCAGCCGGTCGCCCCGCGGAACAGCAGGGCCGTCACGTCATTGCCCAGGCGGCTGCGCAGCGGCACGGATCCGGTGAACTCGCGCACCCCCAGCGCCATGCGCCCGGTGGCGCGCACCCGCCGCGCCACGGAGGCGATGTCCGACGGCGTGTGCTGGCCGTCGGCGTCGGCGCAGACCACGTCCGCCCCCGGCCAGAGCCTGCGCGCCCGCTCCAGCCCGGTGCGCAGCGCCTCGCCCTTGCCCGCGTTGGCCGGGTGGGAGACCACCTCCGCCCCGCGCTCGCGGGCCGCGGCGAGCACCGGGGCGCAGGCGGGGTCGGAGCCGTCGTCGACGATGAGCACCCGGCAGCCCGCCAGCTCGCGATGCAGGTCCTCCACCAGGCCCACGAGCCGCTCGTCGGGCTGGTAGGCGGGGATGATGACGGCCAGGGCGGGCCGGCCCGTCCCGACCGCGCGGCGCGGGGACGGCCCCGGGCGGTGGTGGCGGTCTCGTCGTAGACCTCGGCGCGGCCGTCGGCGTAGAGGGCGAGGCCCTGGCGCACGCCGTCGTCGCGGTAGACCACGCCGTTGCGGATGAGGATGCCGTCGGTGCGGAAGCCGTAGTAGTCGCCGTTGACGGCCAGGACGGCGTCGTGCTCGGCGGCGATCTCGCTGGGCCTGGCGGTGATGTTGGTGCCGTACTCGTTGTTGGCGAAGGCGCTGCGCACGGCCCTGGCGTCGGATGCGACGACGTCGGCCGCGTAGTAGGTGAGCGCGTCCGAGCCGGAGCCGGTGGAGGCCCGCGCGATGGTGATGGAGGTGTTGGAGGAGGTGTAGGCGGTGTCGGTCACCGTCACGTCGGTGGCCGCGGCGGCCTGGGCGGGGGTGACGGAGGAGTGGGCGGCCTCGTAGGCGGCGACGTCGGAGATCTCGGTGTGGTCGATGACGAAGCGGTCCAGCGCCCAGGCGCTCGTGCCGGTGGCGGCCAGTCCCAGGACGGCGGCGCCCCCCATGAGGAGGCGTCGGCGGGTGTGCTTCTCGCGGGGCGGCGCCTTGCGGCCGGCGGGGCCCGGCGCCTTCGGGGTCTGCGTGCTGCTCATGGCGCCCCACCCTCGACGGCGGCCGTGTGGCGCCTGTAGGGCGGCCCTGTGGCGCCACTGTGAAGAAGCGGCCGGCGCCCGGCGCGCGGACCCGGGGGCGGGGTTAAGGAACCGTAAGTGAAAGCCTGAAGGCCCTCGCAACATCCACTCCGCTTGAGTTGACCCGACATAGCGGACCGGGCCGCACCGGCGCCCGGATCGGGGCCGACGCGGCCCCGGGGAATGGAGAGTCAGATGAGCAGGCGCGGAACCGGACTGGTCGCCGTCGCATCGATGGTGCGGACCCTGTGCGCGATCGCCCGCAGTGATCGGGACGATGACGAGGACGAAATCGGTTCCACGGCGCTCCCGCCCGCCCCCGGCGCCGGGTCCGCACGCAACGAGTAAGACGTTTCAACATCGACGGAGGAATTCATGAGCACTGACACGACCACGACTGACGACCCCGGCCGGGGCCGCACCACCCGCCGCCGCCTCCTCATAGGCCTGGGGGCCGCGGTGCTCCTCGCCGGCGGGGGGACCGGCATCGCCATCGCCAGCGGGGCCCTGCCCACGAGGCGCGGGGAGAAGGAGAAGCCGACCGGCTTCACCGGCGCCACCGGGGAGATCACCCGCGGGGACCTGCAGGGCGAGACCAGCGCCCAGGGGACCCTGCGCTTCGCCGACTCCCACACGGTGCGCTCCGGCTTCCAGGGCGTCGTCACCCAGCTGCCGACCGCCGGCGCCGTCATCCACTCCGGGGAGTGCCTGTACCAGGTGGGGGACGAGCCCGCCTACCTGTTCCGGGGCAGCGTGCCCGCCTGGCGCGCCTTCGAGTCGGGCATGAGCAACGGCGAGGACATCACCCAGCTCCAGACCGTCCTGGGGGAGATGGGTCATATGCAGGCCGAGCCCGACGGGAACTTCGGCTGGCGCACCATCCAGGCCGTCAGGGCCTGGCAGAAGGCCGTGGGTCTGGAGCGCACCGGCTCACTGCCCCTGGGGCGCATCGTCTTCGACGCCGGGGACCTGCGCGTGGGCGAGCTCAAGAGCCGGCTGGGGGACACCGCGGCCGCCCAGGGCGACCTCTACAATGCCACCTCCACCGCCCAGGTCGTCGACGTCAACCTCAAGCTCGCCGACCAGCAGCTTGCCGTCGTCGGCAACAAGGTCGCCCTGCACCTGCCGGGCGCCGTGGAGTCGACGGGCACCATCACCGCCGTGGGCACCCCGGTGGAGAAGACGGGCAGCGACAACAGCAGCAAGGAGCGGTTCATCCCCCTGACCGTGGTGCCGGACGACCTGTCGGCCACCTCCAGCTTCCAGGAGGTCTCGGTGACGGTGGGCCTGCCCAGCGAGAAGCGCGAGAACGTCCTGTCCGTGCCCGTCAGCGCCCTCATCGCCCTGACCGCCGACCAGTTCGGCGTCGAGGTCGTGAACGACGACGGCTCCACCCGCAAGGTGCCGGTCACCACCGGCATGTTCGCGGGCGGGCGGGTCGAGGTCTCCGGCGAGGGGCTGGCCGAGGGCCAGCGAGTGGTGGTGCCGCAGCGATGAACCCGATCCTGTCTCTGCGCGACGTGCGCCGCACCTACGGCGAGCCGCCCGTGGCCGCCTGCGCCGGGGTCAGCCTGGAGGTCGAGCGCGGCGAGCTCGTCGCCGTCGTCGGCCCCTCCGGCTCGGGCAAGTCGACCCTGCTCAACCTCATCGGCACCCTCGACCGGCCGACGTCGGGCACCGTGGAGATCGACGGGCTCGACGTGGCCGCCCTGTCCGACGCCGACCTGTCCGCCGTGCGGGCGCGGCGCATCGGCTTCGTCTTCCAGCAGTTCCACCTGGCCGACGGCGTGACCGCGGTCGACAATGTGGCCGATGGGCTGCTCTACCTGGGGGTGGCGCGCTCGGAGCGGCGGGCTCGGGCGAAGCGGGCGCTGGAGCGGGTGGGCCTGGGTCACCGCCTGGGCCACCGCCCCCACCAGATGTCCGGCGGCGAGCGCCAGCGCGTGGCCATCGCCCGCGCCGTCGTCGGCAATCCGCCCCTGCTCCTGGCCGACGAGCCCACCGGCAACCTCGACTCGGTCTCGGGCGCCTCCATCGTCGAGCTGCTCCACGACCTCAATGCCCAGGGGACCACGATCGTGGTCATCACCCACGACAACGACCTGGCGGCCGAGATGCCCCGGCGGGTGGCCATCCGCGACGGGCGCATCGTCTCCGACTCGGGGCGGGCCGCGCCCGCCGGAACGGCCGCCGCCGGCGTTCGGGGCGCGCCCGATCGCCCGGCCGCCGTGGGCGCCCACGCCGCGCCCGCCGGGCCGTCGTTCCCCGCCCGCCCGGTCGCCGTGGGCGCCCAGGGCGCACCCGACCCGACCATGAAGGAGCAACCATGAGCAAGGAGAGACTGCAGCACCCGCGCCTGCGCGGCTCGGACGTCCTGCGCCTGGCCGGCACCGGCCTGCGCGCCCGGCCGATGCGCGCCTTCCTGTCCGCCCTGGGCATTGCCATCGGCATTGCCGCCATGATCGCCGTCGTCGGCATCTCCACCTCCAGCCGCGCCCAGCTCACGGCCCAGCTGGAGTCCCTGGGCACCAATATGCTCACCGTCACCCCGGGGGCCGACTTCAGCGGCACGAACATCAAGCTCCCCACCGATGCCGTGGGACGGATCAGGCAGATCGACGGCATCCAGCAGGCGAGCTCGACCTCGCTGGTCAAGTCCGCCTCCGTCTACCGCAGCTCCCTGAGCGACAAGCAGGCCACCGGCGGCATTGCGACCCTCGTGGCCGAGAAGGGGCTGCTCGACGTCGTCGCCGGCGAGGTCGACAAGGGGTCCTGGCTCAACGATGCCACGTCCTCCTACCCGGCGACCGTGCTCGGGGCCACCGCCGCCCAGCGCCTGGGCGTGGTGGAGCCCGGGACCCAGGTGTGGCTCGGCGGGACGTACTTCACCGTGGTCGGGATCCTCAAGCCCTCCGCGCTGGCCCCCGAGCTCGACAACGCGGCGCTCATCGGGGAGTCCGTGGCCAAGCAGCTGTTCGGCCACGAGAACAACCCCACCACCATCTACGAGCGCAGCGAGGACTCCGCCGTCGAGCGGGTGCGCTCCCTGATCGGCCCCACGATCTCGCCCCAGGCGCCGAGCGCCGTCAAGGTCTCGCGGCCCTCGGACGCCCTGGCCGCCAAGAACGCCGCCGACAAGGCCTTCACCACCCTGCTGGCGGGGGTCGGCTCGATCGCCCTGCTCGTGGGCGGCATCGGGGTGGCCAACACCATGATCATCTCGGTGCTGGAGCGGCGCCGCGAGATCGGGCTGCGGCGGGCGCTGGGGGCCATGCGCCGCCACATCCTCATCCAGTTCCTCGCCGAGGCGCTGCTCCTGGCGGGGCTCGGCGGCGCGCTGGGATGCGTCATAGGCGTGGGCGTGACCTACGGCATGACGGCGGTCAACGGGTGGCTCTTCGCCCTGCCGATGCTGGTGGTCCTGGCGGGGCTGGCGGTCACGGTCGTCATCGGCGCCGTCGCGGGGCTGTACCCGGCGATCCGGGCGTCCCGCACTCCGCCGACCGCCGCGCTCAACGCGCAGTGACCGCCCGCCCGCGCCCCTCCCACTTCGCCGAAACCGGCGGAAACGACATGCGGAACCGGCGGGGAATGCGCACCCTGCGGATGACTCGGTGGGATCGGGCGGGGCGGGCCCGCCCGCCCCGGGGTCGGGATCGGGATCGGCCCGCCGCCCATGCTCCTGCGGGAGCGCGGGCGGCGGACCGGTCCCGCTGTCCGTTCGGGCCGGGCCCGCCCGGCGGGCCGACCGGTCCGGCGTGGAGGATCTCACGCCCGACGGCGCTGACATGCGGGTGAACCGTCTTCGTAACCTCTTGTCATGACCAAACCCCCTTCCTCCGGACCCGCCCCTGCCAAGGGGAAGGGGGAGCCCGCCGCAACCGCCGCCGGACCCGCCACCGGACCCGCGCAGGCCGGACGGACTGCGCACCGCCTTCGCCCCCACCCTCCTGGTCGCCCTGGCCGCGCTCGCCGCCGTCGCCCCGCTGGCCATGGACGCCTATCTGCCAGCCTTCAACCGGATGACCGCGGATCTGGGCGTCTCCGCCTCGACGACGCAGCTGACCCTGACCGCGTTCCTCGTGGGCGTGGCGCTGGGACAGCTGAGCATCGGCGTCCTGTCCGACCGCTTCGGGCGTCGCCCCCTCCTGCTGTGGGGCTCGGTCCTCGCCTTCGTCGCCGGAGCGGGCGCCGCACTCGCCCCGGGGGCGGGCCTTCTCCTCGTCGCCCGCTTCTTCCAGGGGCTGGGCGGGGCGGCCGGCATGGTGCTGGGCCGCGCCGTCATCTCCGACCGCTCCCGCGGCATCACCGCCGCCCGGGCCCTGTCCCTGGTCATGGCCATCCAGGGCATCGCCCCGGTCGTCGCCCCCATCCTCGGCGGCGCGCTCGTCGGGCCGGTGGGCTGGCGCGGGATCCTCGCCGTCGTCGCCGCGTTCCAGGGGCTGCTCATCATCGCCGTCGCCCTGTGGGTGCCCGAGACCCTGCCCGCCGGCGGGCGCCACGACGGCGGTCTGGGCGTTCTCGTCGAGGGGACGGCGGCGCTGTCGAAGGACCGCGTCTTCGTGCGGGTCATTGTCATCAACGCGCTCGTCTACGCGCTGCTCACCGCCTACCTGTCAGCCGCGCCCTTCATCCTCCAGGGGATCCTGGGCATGGCGACCGCCGCCTACACCGCCGTCTTCGCCGTCGTGTGCGCGGGCGCGCTGGACGGGCCGGTCGGGGCGGACTCCCGGGCGCTCCTGACCGCGATCACCGTGAGCCTGTTCATTGCGCACGTCGTCGGCCTGGGCACCTGCATCGGCAACCTGCCGGCGATCGCGCTGGGGCGCACCGGCCGGTGGGCCGGCACCGGCTCGGCGCTGCTGGGGTTCGTCCAGTTCGTCTTCGGCGGCCTCGCCAGTCCGCTGGTGGGGTTGAGCGGCGCGACGAGCGGGGTCGCCTTCGGGATCGTTATCGTCGTTCTGGGCGCGGTCGCCAATGCGCTGGCCGTCTTCGGACTGCGCGACAGGGGTGAGCGCGAGCGCGTCAAGGCGGAACGGGCGGCCGCCCGCTCCCGGCGCCTGGGCCGCGACCAGCTCTGATCTCCGACCGGCCTCTCCGCCCCGGTTGGGCCGCATGCATTCCATGCGCCTAAGCGCGCCCGCCTTCTCGGGGCGATGGGAGCCGGCGGGAATCCGCGGCGCCCGCCCGGGGCCTGCGATGGCGCCCCGGGAGGATCGTTCCGTCCCGCACCCGACGATGCCGCTGCGTGAACCGCGGAATCATGCGGAATCCGCCGGGTGCATCCGGTGCGGGGGCGCGAACGATCCTCCCGGGGCGCCAGAACTGGGGTGGAGGACTCATGACCTCCCCGCGCGATCCGCCGGATGGTGCGGGTTCGACGGTGAGCCGGGACAGATGCATCGAATCGAATGCAATCGCCGGTTTCGCGTGTCTCTTCCGCCGGTTTCGGCGAAGGGGCGGGAAGGAGGAAGGGAAGAATGTGGGCTACTTCACCTTCTTGATGGGGATGACGAGGATACCTCCGATAATGGCGCAGACGCCCGCCATGTAGCACAGCGCCGGGTAGTTCGTCTTGTGGACCGATCCGATCGCCAGGAAGAACGGGGCGATGTAGGGGGCCAGGGACTGGGGCAGGGCGTTGGCGATGTTGAACACGCCCAGGTCCTTGCCCGCGTTGTCCGGGTTGGGCAGGACGTCGACGACGAGGGCGAGGTCGACGGCCACGTAGATGCCGTAGGCCAGACCCATGATCGCCTCGACGCAGTAGAACATCCCCACCGTGGTGGCGTGCGCCAGCAGAGCGGTGCCGATGCCGAAGAGCACGGAGGCGAGCATGACGAACACCTTGCGGCGGTGGAACATATCGGACAGCCACCCGCCGATGAAGCTCGCGCTCATGAGGACGATCGTGTAGATGAGCACGGACGTGGACACGACTCCGCGGGCCTGGTCCTCGGTGAGGTCGACCCGGTGCACCAGGTACATGAGGCGGTAGGTGGTGAAGGAGAAGCTGGCGAAGGTGATGAGGAAGCGGCCCCACCAGGCCAGGGCGTAGTCCGGGTGGGCGATCGGGTTGACCCAGAAGGTCTTGAGCATCTCGACGAAGCCGAACTGCGGCGGCTTGACGGGCATGCGCTTGTCCGGCAGGACGAAGGCGAACCAGGTCATGAAGAGGATGGCGGGGATGGCCGGGCCGATGAAGAGCAGGGGGAGGCGGGTGGCCAGACCCTGAGCCAGGTAGGTGGCGATGAGGACCGCGAGGTTCTGGGCGATGGAGATCCACGAGGAGACGCGGGCGCGCTGGGTTTTGGAGACCTGGTCGGAGATCACGGCGACGAAGGGGGCCAGGGTGGCGTTGGCGCCGATCTGGGCGATGAGCCAGCCGGTGGCCACCAGGGGCACGGTGTTGAGCAGGCCCATCATGGCCAGGCCCACCGCCATGGTGACGATGCCGATGACGAGCCAGGGGCGCCGTCGTCCCCACGCCCAGGTGGTGCGGTCGGAGATCTGTCCGAAGATGACGTTGGCGAAGAGCGCCCCCAGCGCCCCCAGGCCCGCGATGGTCGCGACCGCGTCGACCTGAGCGTCGACCTGAGCGGGGTTGTCGCCCGGGAACATGGCCATGGCCTTGACCTGGATGGCCACGATCGCCGGGCCTAGGAGGGCGATGAAGAAGAAGAGCTGGGCCAGGAGGTAGGCGGCGACGAAGAGCGGTTTGACTGGTTTGGTCGGCGGGGTGAAGAAGTCGTCGACGTCCTCCTGGGTCGCCCAGGGCAGAGTGATTGCGGATGAGGTGCGTTCGGACATGTGGTCTCCTCGTTGAGACGGGTCGACGGACAGGGCGCCACTGTCGCAGCAGGATAGCACGGCTGACCGTGTGGTCAAAAGGTTTCAAGCCCTCACGGGAGCCGTGGGGGACGCGACCGCCCGGGCGGACGGTCCGGACCTCGCTCCCGGGGCCAGCACCAGCGGCGTCGGCCCCGGGAGCGGGGCCCGGTGAGTGGGCTGGCAGGACGGGCGGGCGCGGAGGACCGCCCGGGCGGATCACTCCCAGCCGAGCTCGTGCAGGCGGGCGTCGTCGATGCCGAAGTGGTGGGCGACCTCGTGGATGACGGTGACCGCGACCTCCTCCACCAGCTCCTCGCGCGTGGTGCACCAGCGCTCAAGAGGGCCCTTGAAGATGTGGATCCGGTCGGGCAGGACCATGGACCAGCCGTCGTCGCGCTCGGTGAGCGGCACGCCGTCGTACAGACCCAGGAGCGCGGGCAGGCCGTCGGCGTCGTAGTCCTGCGGGCCCAGCTGCTCCGGCTCGGGCTCGTCAGCGACGAGGACGACGACATTGTCCATTCGGGCGGCGAGCTCCTCGGGGATCATGTCGAGCCCGTCGGCGACGGCGGCCTCGAAGTCGGCGTCGGACATGGACACGGCCGGGGCCGACCGCGGTGTGCGGGGGGATCCGCCGGGCCGGGGAGGCGTCCGCTCAGTGGGTTCAGTAGACATGCTCGTCGCCCTCGCCTTCGTCCTCGTCGCCCTCGTCCTCGTCGCGGTCGAAGATGTCCTCGACTGACCTGCGGTGCTTCCACGCGTGGTCCCACAGCCCCAGAAGGCCCTTGCGCGTCGAGGGCTCCCGGTCGGGGGACGAAGCGGCGGGCGATCCCCCGTCCGGAGGGACCGCCCGCGTCGCGGGCGCCTCGACGGGCGCGGATGCCGCCCAGGCCGACGACTCCCCGGTCGGCGCGTAAGCCCCCCGGTCCGGGGGCGGGCCGGCAGTGGTTGAGGCGGCCCACGACGATGACGGATCGGCGAGACCGGTCGGCGCGGACGCCTCCCAGGACGGGGCCGGGCCGGTGGGAGCCGTGACCGATCGCGTCGGGGGCGCTCCGACGGAGTCGTAGGGGCTGATGGGGCCGGTGGAGCCCGTGGAGGCGGAGACCGTCCAGGCCGAGGGTGTGCCGGCCAGACCGGTGGGGGCGGATCTCGCCGAGGGCGCCGAGGGCCCGACCTGGGTGGGCGGTCCCATCGGGACGGTGAGGCCGTAGGGACTCGTGGAGGCGGATCTCGCTGAGGGCGCTGAGGGGGGTCCGGCCGGGCCAGCCGGTCCCGCCGGGACGGTGAGGCCGTAGGGACTCGTGGAGGCGGAGGCGGATCTCGCTGAGGGGGCTGAGGGGGGTCCGGCCGGGCCGGTCGGTCCCGCCGGGACGGTGAGGCCGTAGGGACTCGTGGAGGCGGATCTCGCTGAGGGCGCTGAG
>ERZ773050.1730-NODE-1730-length-11928-cov-8.960751_pt1 | contig 11928 bp, 8 predicted proteins | sample MGYA00580632_ERZ773050 | MGnify/ENA primary metagenome ERZ773050 (study PRJEB29015, sample SAMEA2738123) | human oral metagenome | biome: human oral; feature: human-associated habitat; material: saliva | place: China | collected 2166 ... | reverse complement strand
CATGCACGTCATCAAGGCCCTCATCCCCGAGGCCATGCCCCTGTCCTTCAGCCACTACGCCCGCTACCTCGCCACCCCGCGCCTCTACGAGGCCCCCCTGGCGATGGGTCTGACGGCCCACGACGAGTCCGGCATCAACCCCGTCCAACAGCCCTTCGCCTGAGGGCCCCAGTCACGACGCCACGGAAGGAGGCGCCCGATGAGCTCACCGACCACGGCCTACCTCGCCCAGGGCGACTACGGCCACGCCGTCGCCCACCGCCTCGCGGGCCCGGAGGACGCGCTCCTCGATGTGCGCGACGAGGTCTTCGGCGCTTCGCTGCCCTACGCCGACCGCCTCGCCCTCATCTGCGACGCCGACCGCGACGACCTGCGCGCCGCCCTCGATGCCGAGTCCTTCACCCGGGGCATCCCCTCGATCGGCCTGGAGCTCAGCCCCACCCAGCTGCGCTGCGGCCCGCTCGTCATCCCCGGCGCCACCCCCTGCAACGGCTGCTCGACCCGCCGGCGCCGCCAGCACGGCTACCGGCCCCTGCCCGAGGGGCTGGCGCCCCTGGAGCAGGGCTACGCGGAGCACCACGTGGTCATCGGCGTGGGCCTCATCTCGATGGCCCTCGGCCTGCTCGACGAGGGCGGCGCGGCACACGAGGAGGCGGGCGGGCGCGTGTGGACCGTCGAGCTCGTCACCGGGCTCACCTCCAGTGCCCGGGTCACGGCCGTCGACCGCTGCCCCACCTGCTCGGGGCGCTACGACGGCGCGCGCGACGGTCTGTCCGAGCTCGCCGTCCTCCTCCCGGCGCGCTTGCGCGCCACTGTCTCCAACCCCTCCAGGACGGTGATCTGAATGGCGGCGAGCAGCAGCGCGATGCGCGCCTCCGAGGTCGGTGCGGCCGCCCAGCGCGACCTCCAGTTCCGGATCCCCCGCAAGCCCGTCCTGCGGCGCGGCCTGCGCCTGCGCTGGGACGAGGAGGCCTGGGTCATCGACGGCGCCCGCAAGAGCCAGGTCCTCGGCGGCGCCTTCGCCCGCGAGCACCTGGGCGCCTACATCGAGGCCTGCGACGGCGCCCACACCCTCGACGAGATCGGCGAGACGACCGGCATCGGCTCCGAGGCCGCCTTCGCCGCCGCCTCCCTGCTGTGGACCGGCGGGGTCATCGAGGAGGGCGACACCGAGCCTCTGGGGGCGCTCGCGCCTCTCGCGACGGCCGGGCCGCAGGCCGGCGACGGCGCCTGGCCGGCCCCCGCGCTCATCTGCCTCCTGTCCCGCCTCGGGGACTCCACCGGTGTCAATGACTCCTGGCAGGACGCCGCCCGGCGGCTGGCCGCCGCCCGCGTGAGGATCGTTGGGGCGGGCGCCGGGGCGGGCGGGGCCAGCGGTGCCCCCGCCTTCGCCGGCGCCCTGGCCGGCGCGCTGGCCCCCACCCTCCGCGCCCAGGCCGGCGAGGGCCCGCAGGCGGGGGACACGCTCGTCGTCGCCGTTGAGACCGATGGCGCGCGCGAGGCGGTGGCGCGGGCCGCCGAGCAGTGCTGGGAGACCGGCACGCCCCTGCTGCGCGTGCGCGCCGAGCGCGATGCCGTGACTGTGGGCCCCTACATCGACCCCGCCTTCTCCCCATGCCTGGACTGCGCCACCTCAGGTGAGGCGCCGATCGGGCCGGCGCCGGGGCCGGCCCGGGTGGACCTCGCCATGGGCCTGGCGGCCAGGAGCATCGCCGCGGTCATCGCGCGCGCCACCGTCACCCACCTGCCCGGCGACTCGCGGCGCACCGACCTCGTGACCCTGGCCAGCACCCACATCCCCGTCGTCAGCCGGCCCGGCTGCCCGGTGTGCTCGGTGAGCGGGGGAGGCCCGGAGAGTCAGGTGGGGGAGGACGCCGCCCCGGTGGCGCCGTTGGTGCCCGTCGGCGCTCGCTACGAGCAGTCGGTGGCCATCCCGCCCGCCGCCTTCGTGGACTCCAAGGGGCACCAGCAGCACTACAAGCCCTCCAACCTGCGCCTCCAGCACGCCTTCCGCGATTGGCCCGTCTGCCCGCGCGCGCCCCTGCCCGCCGCCGACCTCGCCCTCCTCCAGCGCCCCTGGCCCTCTGGGGCGGGCGAGGAGGGACCGCGCGCCGACGGCGTGAGCACCACTGAGCTCGCCACGATCCTCGCCCTGGCGGCCGGGGTGCGCGAGCCCCTCAGCCGTGGCGCGAACGCCGAGGGCGGTTCTGACGGCACTGCCAGCACTGATCTTGGCGCCAAACTGCGCCGCTGGACCGCCGCCGGTGGCAACATCGGCTCCGTCACCGCCTACGTGCTCGTGCCCGAGCAGCCTTCCGCCGCCCTCGCCCCCGGCACTTACGTGTACGTCGAGAGGGACCACGAGCTCGCGCTCGTCGGCCCGCCCGCGCCCGCCGGCAGCGCGACCCGCGTCGTCCTGACCGGCAATATCGACAAGGTCTCCCAGAAGTACTACTCCTTCGCGCTGCGCCTGGCCGTCCAGGACTGCGGCTGCGCCTTCGAGGTCATCCGCCTCGTGGCCCGCGCCCTCGGGCTGCCGATCCGCGCGCGCTCCCGCTGGGACGAGAAGGGGATCGCCGCGCTCATCGGCACCGATCCCGCCCGAGAGCCGGTGTGCGCCGTCGTCGAGCTCCCCGACGGGGCCGGGGGAGCCCGGGGGACTGAGGGAGCAGCGAGGACAGGAGGAAGCGATGCGCTCTGACGTCGAGACCCTGCGCGAGATCGTGGCCGGTTTTCCCGACCCCGCCACGCCGCCGACGAGCGACGGGCTCGCCGAGCGCCGCCCGCGCCGCCCCCTGGCCGCCCTGGCCAGCACCCCCATCGAGCAGGCCGGCCCCTACTCGCGCGACCTGCGCACGAGCCTTGAGCGGCGCTCGTCGACCACCGACTACGGCGCCGAGCCCATCGAGGCGGCCGCCCTCTTCGCCGATATCGCCGCCGCCCTCGATGAGGACGTGGCCACCTGGGGGGAGGAGGCCGCCGTCGGGTCCCTGGAGATCTTCGTCCTCCTCCTGCGCCCCAGCGGCGCCGAGCCCGGGATCTACCGGATCAGCGCCCAGGCGGGAGGCGACGACGGCGCCCCGCACGCCGTCGAGCGCCTGCGCCCCCTGCCCAGCCCGGAGGAGGTCGAGGGCATGGCCGTGCAGAAGGAGTTCGCCCGCGCGGGCGCCATCATCTCCGCGGCCGCCAGCCTCGACGAGGCCGACTCCTGGGGAGGGGCCCACGGCTACCGCTTCGTCATGGGGCGCGCCGCCGCCCTCATCTACTCCCTGCACCTGCGCTCCATCGCCCGCGGACTGGCCGGGACCGTCTTCGCCGGCTTCTCGACCTCCGCGGTGCGCCACCTGCTCGACTCCGACGGCGTGAGCCGCCACCAGATGTTCGCCGTCACGGTGGCCTCGCCGCCCGGATAGAGACCGCGGCGCCCCGTGCGCCGCGCCCCAAGCGCCCCATGACGGGGCGAGGGGGCCGGTCCTGCCAGACCAGCCCCCTCATCGGGCCCTCGCGGGCCTGCTCCTACACCAGCCAGTTCATGTGAAGGAGGTGAACAGCATATGACCACGATCGACCTCACGCTCGCCGACAGCGACTTCGGCGTTGAGGAGCTCCCCGAGGGCAACGCCCTGGGTTGCGCCTTCTCCAGCGCCAGCGCCTCGTGCCCGGCCTGCGCCGCCTGTGCCTCGACCTCGGGCTGCGCCGCCAGCGCCTCGACGGAGGCCTGCGCCGCCTGCGCCTCGACCACGTCCTGCTGAGGACGCGCGCGGTGGCGGTCGGAGGGTCTTCGTCCTCCGGCCGCCACCGCTCCCCGATCCCACGCACCCGTCGCGACCACCTGAGGGAGGCAGGAGCCCACGATGACGGCCACTACCGACATCCCCCGGCTGCGCCAGGGCGTGTCCCTGATCGTCGGCATGGACAACCAGCCCATGCTCTTCGACTCCGACTCGGGCAAGTACCACCGGCTCGGCGCCGCCGCCGCCTTCATCGTAGGGCAGTTCGACGGGCGCAGGAGCCTGCCCACCATCATCGAGCAGCTCCCCCAGAAGATCGACGACGCCGGCGCCCAGCGCATCAACGGCCTCGTCGAGTCCCTGCGGGGCAAGCAGCTGGTCAGTGTGGCCTCCGCTGCCCCCGGCGCCCCTCTCGTCGCCCCGCGCCCCCATCCCGAGCGCCGCCCCCGGTTCGTCCACGGCCGCCACATCGCCCCCCTCCACCAGGGCCGGCACGTCAAGGTCCACCCATCGCGCTGGAGCGGTGGCTGGCTCCTGCCCCGCTTCATGCTCTGCCGGGGCTACCACCGGGTGGTCGCCCCCATCGTCCGCCTCCTGCGCCACCTGCCCGCCCGCAGCCTCGCCGTCGTCTTCATCCTGGCCGCCGCCGCCGGCTACGCCGCGGGCGCCCTCGCGCTGCTGAACCTCGCCGGCGGCGCGCGCCCGCCCATCTCCGTGTTCGTCATCGCCGTCGCCATCCAGCTCGTGAGCATCGTCGGGCACGAGTCCTGGCACGCGATCGTCGCCGGCTGGCTCGGGCCGCCCGTGCGGGGCCTCGGCGTCGCGCTCATGTTCTGGGTGATGCCCATCGCCTACGTCGACCGCACCGACTCCTACCGGGTGCGCTCCCGGCGCGGGCTGACCATGCTGGCCCTGGCCGGCATCTTCTCCGACGGCGTCGTCTGCGGACTGGAGGCGGCCGTCGCCTGGGCCTCGACGGGAACGGTGCGCCAGGTGGCCCTGACCCTGTGCGCCTTCCAGCTCACGATGCTCGTCACCAACCTCAACCCCCTCACCCAGTCCGACGGCGTCGCCGCGGTCGAGGCGGCCACCGGCTCGGTCAACCTGCGCGGGCGCTCCATGTTCGTGCTGCGCTGCATCCTGACGCGCCAGCCGCTGCCGCCGGGTCTGGCCGTCATGCGGCCCGCGGTGCGCTGGGGCTACTTCATCTACGGGCTGGCGTGCTCTCTTCTCGGACTGGTGGCCTTCGTGATGAGCATTGTATGGATAGGCTACTGGCTGTACGCCCTCTTGAAAGGTTTCCTCCTATGACGCAGCCGGTTCTCTCTCGTGCCGGTGCCTCCCCCTCCCAACAGCCACAGCCGCAGCCCGTATCCGCCGTGACCCCCGGGGAGCCCATCCCATCCGCTCCGACCTCCGCCGTACCAGCGCCGGTACCGGTATCGGAGCCGGAGCCCCCGGCCCTGGCCCAGCCCGCCGTGGCCCTGCCGACCCTCGTGCGCCTGGGCGGGCTGCCGGTGCGGGCCGTCCCCGAGACCAGCGCCGCCGTCATCGGCACCCTGGACTACCTGCGCCGGCTCGACGAGGTGCTCGACGGCGCCGCCGACCAGCTGCTCGACCCGCTCTACGAGATCGTCCCCACCCTGGACAAGGCCGAGCGCCGCCCGGTCCTGCGCGCCAAGCGCTGCGTCTTCCAGGGGCGCGCCACCGACCTGTCCGAGGAGGTCCTGGCGGCCCTGCCCGCCGAGCTGCGCGCGCTGCTGGAGCGCTGGGACGCCCTGGTGGCCCGCAAGGAGGAGACCCGAGCCCGCCTGGCCGTCCTGGTCGACGTCGACCTGGACCGCAGTCGCGAGCTGCTGGCGGCCGGCCTCGACGAGCCCGGCTACCAGGAGGCCCTGGCGATTGCCGCCCCGGCCCTGGTCTCCACCCTGGCCGCCCGCGGCCGCCGGCTCGAGGACCCCCGCGTCCTGCGCACCCTCTACACCCTGGCCACCCGGGCCGCCCTCAAGACCAGCCCCTTCTCGGGACTGACCACCGTCAACGAGGCGGGCCAGCCCTCCACCGGGCGCAGCCACCGCATGGTGGCCACCCACCTGGCCTACCGCATCCTGAGCGCCACCGCCCAGGACCTGGCCGCCGACGGCGCCCTCTACCTCGAGCCCGCCCCCGTGCGCCGGTCCTACAGCGCCGCACCCGGCCCGGACGCGGCCGGCGCCTACGGCCAGTACCCCTCCCGGGAGGTCGAGGCGGAGGCGCTGACCGTCGTCGGCGAGCACGAGTACGGCAACGGCATGGTCTTCCGCCAGGAGACCATCCAGCCCGCCCGCTGGCTCCAGGAGACCCACGACGCCCTCACCGGCGGCGGCATGCACGCCGTGCTCAGCGTGCGCGACGCCTGCGAGCGCGTGGGCGGCGCCGAGCCGCGCCTGCGCCTGGAGCGGCTGCTGGCCTCCGGCGCCATCGTGCCGCACGTGCCCTGGTACCGCGGGGAGAACCCCTTCCCGCTGCTGGCCGCCTCACTCTCACCGGAGCAGCAGCGCCAGTGGGGCAAGGACCTGGCCTGGCTGGCCCGGCTCGACGACGCCGTCGGCGCCGCCGACGGGCCCGGCCGCGCCGAGCTCCTCAACCGCACGGTGCGCCTGGCCGAGCGGGTCTTCCCCGACGGCGAGCTCGGTGAGCGCCCCAGCGGCTTCCTCTACGAGGACCGCGAGTCGACCCGCAGCTGGGTCGACCCCCTCGAGGACGCCCCCTTCGAGCAGGACGTGCGGACCCTGGGCGAGCTCGCCGACCCCTGGGTGGCCCGCTCCCACATCTACGACCTCATGGTGGCCCGCTTCGTCTCCCTGTTCGGAAACGGTGGGGTGTGCAAGGACCCGCTGGCCTTCTTCATGACCATCGCCCACGCCCCCGACGGCGACCAGGAGATGCTGCGCGCCGCCGGGCTCGACTACGCCGCCGGCCCCGATGAGGAGCGCGCCGCCCTGTCCGGCGGGCTCTCCGGCTCGCCCAGGCACCTGGGTGCCTTCCTCCAGCCGGTGGCCCCCAGCGCCCGGACCTACGCCGCCGGCGGGGGCCTGACCGTCGTCAACGCCTTCACCAACGCCAACGGCTCCCTCCAGGCCCGCTTCCACCGGCTCCTGGGCTCCGGCTTCCGGGAGCGCCTGGCCACACGGATCCGCACCTCCTGGGGCACCGAGAGGGTCCTGGAGATCCAGGCCAGCACCGAGTGCAACACCGGTCAGGCCGTCTCCTGCGGGCTCCTGCCGCCGCTGGGGCTGCCCGGTGAGCCGGGGGCGCCGGAGGCGGTCCCCCTCAGCTCCCTGCGGCTCGTCCACGACCCGGCCACGAGCACCCTGTTCCTGGCCGACGACGCCGGGCCCGTGGGACTGGCCTACCTGGGCCTGACCCCCCAGTACCTCCTGGGCGGCTACCTGTCCTGGCTGGTGCTGCTGAGCGACCCCTGGTCCCGGCTGCCCCCGTTCGCGGACCACTGGACCAGCCGCCGTCGGGACCTGAACGGGCCCCTGCCCGACGAGGTGATGCACTCCGAGCGGACCGTGGCCGGCCGCCTGGTGACCCGCCGCGAGTCCTGGACCTTCCCGGCCCACCAGATCGCCCCGCTCATGGACCGCGACCTGACCACGACCCTGCTGCACATGGACGACCTGCGCAAGCAGTGGGGCATACCCACGGAGGTGTTCGTCCACCAGCACATGCCCTCCCAGGGCGCCACCTTCGACCAGCACAAGCCCCGCTACGTGGACCTCACCTCACCGGTGTCACTGCTGGCGCTGCGCGGCTGGATCGACCCCGGCGCCGCCCACATCAGCTTCGTCGAGGCCCTACCGGCCCGCGGCGAGGCCTTGGGGCTCACCCAGGACGGTGAGCCGACGGTGGCCGAGTACCTGGTGGGACTCCAGTGGCCCAAGAACCTGGGAGGCATGGCATGAGCACGCACGACGACGTCCAGTCCAGCCGGCGCGAGCAGCGCAACCAGCCCAGCCGGCTCATCCGCTCCCGCAGGCTGCGCTGGCTCGGGGGGCGCTCGCGGGCCAGTGAGCAGGCGGAGCGCTCCGGCCAGGCGGGCCAGGTGGGCCAGGTGGGGCAGGCGAGCCAGGTTGGCCAGGTGGGCCAGGTGGGCCAGCCCAGTCAGTCCGGTCAGACCGGATTGGTCGGTCAGGCCGGATCGGTCGGCCTGGGGGCCGCGAAGTCGCAGGCGGGCGGCTCGATCCCGGGGATCCAGCCCCTGGAGATGGCGGCCGCCGACTTCGGCAACCTGCGCGCCCAGCACAGCGCGATGCGCCAGCGGGGCGCGGCGATGGCCGGTCAGCGTGAGGGCGTCGGCTGGCTGTATGCGCGGATCTACTGCGCCGGCGGGGACGACACCGACGCCCTGCTGCCCGAGGTCGCCCAGTGGCTGGATCGGGCCCGCGGCCAGTGGGACATCCGCTCGGCGCACTTCCTGCGCTTCGTCGACCTGCGCGGCCACCACATCCGGCTGCGGCTCAAGGCCGTCGAGGGCGTCCTGGATGAGGCCTACGCGAGCATGCGCGAGCTGGGGGCCGTGGCCCAGCGCACCGAGGCGCGCACGGTCGAGCGTCTTGTCTCCGACCCGATGACCGGGGGGATCGGCGCGAGCCGGCCCGGCATCACCTTCGGCGTCTACGGCCCCGAGTACGACAAGTACGGGGGAGTGGCCGGTGTCGAGGAGGCTGAGCGGCACTTCTACGTCTCCAGCCGCTGGTGCCTGGACCACCAGGTCTGGCAGATCCCGAGGCCGGTGCCGCGGGCGGCCCTGGCGGCGCGGTTCCTGGCGCTGGCGGCCCGTAGCGCGCCGCTGCCCGAGGCCGAGCTGCTCTCCGCCCACCTGCGGATGTGGGGCTCGCGGCTCCCCGCGCACCTGCGCGACGGCAGCGCCCTGGGGCCGATCGTTCAGCAGCTGCTGGAGGTCATCGAGTTCCAGTTCGATGAGATCCCGTCCTGGAGCCAGGCGGCGGCCGCCGTCGGCGAGCTGGCTGAGGACGCCGGGCGCGCCATCGGCGTCATGGGGGCGGGCACCGGCGGGCGCCGGGCCCTGGACCTGCTGCACATCGACGTCAACCGGCTCGGCCTCAACCCGGCCGAGGAGTGCATCGCCGGGCTGTGCGCCCGCCAGCTCCTGACCGGGGGCGCCGTGCCCCCGGCCCAGCCCTCAGCCGCCGTCGGGTAGCCGGGCGCAGCCTGGCCCCTGAGCCCCGAAGTGTCCACGAGAAGGGCCCTGATTGTCGATGAAGGGCCCGAAAGTGTCCATGAAGTGTCGATGAGGTGTTCATGAAGGGCCGCAGAGTGTCGATGAGCGACCATGAGTGTCGATGAAGGACTGGAAGTGTCCACGGTGCTGACATCAACACTGCGTTGACCTCCCAGCCTGAGAAGAAACCCCGGGATTCCAACGTTCTGTGTCGGGTGCTTCGACGGCTGGCGCGTTGATGTCAGCGCCGTGGACACTGGGCCAGTGCCGGACCCGCCGGCGGGCTCTCAGTCGTCCAGGTGGGAGACGAGCTCGGCGGGCGCGCCCGTCAGGCGCGGTGGTACGTGGTGGTGGTGTCACCTCGACGGCCGTCCTTCTCAACGAATCCGGCCTCCTCGAGATGTTTGAGCGCATACATCACCTGGCGTGGGGACAGACCTGTGGCCTCGACGATCTGCTGGCGTGTGCGCGGCCCGGCCCCAAGACTGGCCCAGACGGCGGGCGCATTGGTGGACAGGGCGGAGATCTCTGGGGGAACAGTGACGTCCTTGGCGCCGGAAGCCAGTCGAGTGCTGTTGGAGGCCAGAACGTAGGAGGTGGAGCCGCGTTGTCCTTGGGCCTCGGCGTAGCCCCGGTTCACCAGCTCCTGGAGCTGACGACGGGCCTGCTGGGAGTCACAGCCGAAGCGACGGCGGTAGGAGGAGTTCGTCCATGACTTTCCGTGCCGCATCTCGACCAGTGCGTGGCGCTGCTCGACGCCGAGGCCCTGGGCTTCAAGGCCGGACAGCCAGGTGAGATCCTCAGGCGAGAGGAGGGCGCTTCGGGGAAGCAGAGCCGTGAAGCGCACGCCGGTGTCCTGAAAGCGGACGGGCTCCATGTCTGCCTCTCGCAGGGCGCGACGGACCTCCCGAATACCGGAGCCCAGGCCTTCGATCACGCGCCGTCCCTCGTAGTCCGTGGCGAAGGCGCAGATGGTGTAGAGGTGCTCGTTGACCGCAGACTTCCCGTCTCGTGTGCCGAGCTGATCCACGCTCAGCCCCCACAGACCACCTGGGCTGGAGATGATGAGGCGGTCGTGCAGCAGACGAATCTCAATCGCTTTCGAGAGCGCGGGCTCGGAGAGGTCTCGGTGGACGAGAGCGTTGGCGATGAGCTCACGAACCGCGATGAGCGGGAACTCGTGGACATCGCGGCCATGCCCATCATTCCCGAACTGGATGCGTGTCTGCGTGGTGCGTGCGACCCAGTCGACGGCGTCGGCGAGCATCTGAGGCAGGGGACCCGCGATCATGAGCCGATCTGTTGCCCTGACCGCGTCATTCGTGTCGATGACGGCGGCTGTGATGGACAGGCCGGGAAACTGCCTCTGGGGATAACGGCCCAGCGCGTACAGCCCCGCCCGGGTCGCCTCTCCGTCCTCGGTGAGGATGTTCAGGTTGAGGAGGACCTCGGTATCAGACTGGCCGCTGAGCGCGGTGGAGCCGGCACGAACCGCTCGGAGAAAGCGCTGAACCAGATCGTTGTCGAGGCTGTCGATGGAGGTGCCGGGAACGGCAACGGAGTCCTGCCGAGGACGTTGGTGGCGCAGAAGGAGCTGCTGCTCCTCCTGCTGCGACATGCGGTAGTCGCCGTCGTACTGGCGCAGGTACGCCGCCCCCGTCTCCCTCCACCGGCATGGCTTGCTGTTGACGGGAACTTCCTGCACGTTGGCGGCGACGACAGTCTTGCCGTCAACGGTGATGGCGTGCGTATCGACAGCGATCTTGGTGGAGAAGCCCTGACGAGCCTGGGAGATGAGGGCCTGCTGGAGCTCGTGCGGGTCCTGGACTCCGACGACGGAGACCGGATTCTCGCTGACGCCCAGGAGGATGGTGCCGCCCCCAGGAAGGTTCGCGAAGGCCGACAGCGTGGGACCGAGGGCGCCGCGGGAGTACTCGGAGAACGTCTTCGCCTCGATCTCAAGGCAGTCGCCGCCCTCCAGCGCCAAACGAGCGAGGGCTTCCGTGAGGTCAGTCAGATCGACAATCACATGTCAATTGTACATGGAGTGTCGATGAAGGGCTCCAGAGTGTGCATGAAGTGTCGATAAGGTGTCCATGAAGGGCCGCAGAGTGTCGATGAAGGGCCCAAAAGTGTCCATGAGTGTCGATGAAGGCCTGGAAGTGTCCACGGTGCTGACATTAACCCCGTACCGGCGCCGATCGCCGAGAAGAAACCGCGGGATTCCAACGATCTGTGTCAGGAGCTTCGGCGGCCGGCGCGCTAATGTCAGCTCTGTGGACACGTGGCTGTTGCCGGCCCCGCCGGCGGGCCCTCAGTCGTCCAGGTGGGAGACGAGCTCGGTGGCCAGGCCCGTGTAGGTGGCGGGCGTCAGGGCGAGCAGTCGTGCCTCGACGTCGTCGGGCATGCCGAGCCCGGAGATGAACTCGCGCATCCCCTCCGGCGTGACCTTCTTGCCGCGGGTGAGCTCCTTGAGGCGCTCGTAGGGGTCGGCCATGCCGGTCGCCCCGGCGACGGCGGCCGCCCGCATCGCCTGCTGGACGGGCTCGCCGAGCACCTCCCAGGTCGCCTCGAGGTCCTCCTCCAGGCGGGCGCGGTCGACGTCGAGCCCGGCCAGGCCCCGGCGGATGTTGTCCACGGCCAGCAGCGAGTGCCCCAGGGCCACGCCCACGTTGCGCTGCGTGGTGGAGTCGGTGAGGTCGCGCTGGAGACGGGAGGTGACGAGCGTGGCGGCCAGCGTGTCCAGCAGCGAGCAGGAGATCTCCAGGTTGGCCTCGCCGTTCTCGAAGCGGATCGGGTTGACCTTGTGCGGCATGGTCGACGAGCCGGTGGAGCCCTGCGCGCTCAGGCGCTGGTGGAAGTAGCCCAGCGAGATGTAGGTCCACACGTCCGTGGCCAGGTTGTGGGCGATCCGGTTGAAGCGGGCGACGTCGGAGTAGAGCTCGGCCTGCCAGTCGTGGGACTCGA
>ERZ773050.1727-NODE-1727-length-11945-cov-14.675357_pt1 | contig 11945 bp, 10 predicted proteins | sample MGYA00580632_ERZ773050 | MGnify/ENA primary metagenome ERZ773050 (study PRJEB29015, sample SAMEA2738123) | human oral metagenome | biome: human oral; feature: human-associated habitat; material: saliva | place: China | collected 2166 ... | reverse complement strand
CGCGGGTTTAGATGCTCCTCCAGTGCCTCCACCACCTGCGTGGTCAGCCGCTCCTGCACCTGGGGGCGGCGCGCATAAACCTCAAGCACCCGCGCCAGCTTGCTCAGCCCCGTCACCTTGCCGTCAGCCCCGGGAATGTACCCAACATGCGCCACCCCGTGGAAAGGCACCAGGTGATGCTCACACGTGGAATAGAACGGGATATCCTTCACCAGCACCATCTCGGAATGGGCAATATCGAAGGTCGTGCCCAGCACATCGGCGGGGTCGGCGTGCAAGCCTGAGAAAAACTCCTCGTAGGCGCGAGCCACTCTCGCCGGGGTGTTCTGTAAACCGTCACGATCCGGGTCTTCACCGATTGCCAGCAGGATTTCCCGCACCGCCGCCTCAATGCGCGGCTTATCTACCCCCGAGCCGTTATCCTCGCTCATCCGACCCTCCATAGGGGTTCTGGTTCGGGTTGTTATACGGGTACGGGTTCTGCTGCTGCTCATTCTGCTGACCCGGATACTGCTGCTCAGGGTATTGCTGCGGAGGCATCGCTACGGTCGGGTCGGTATCCTCAATATCCTGCGTGCCCGGATGCGGCATCTGCTGAGGCTGACCACCCTGACCGGGCAGGTTCTGGCCCGGCGCCGTCTGTTCGGGCGCAGTCGGCATAGATGCAGTCGTAGGAGCCTTCATCGCCACGGTCGGATCGGAATCGCTCTCCAGACCGTTCTTCTCTGCGGCAAGTTCGCTCGGGGCCTTTACCGGCGGAATATCGGTGCGTTCGCGGCCTTCCTTGGAGTACCAATGCTCGCGTTCGGGGCGCTTACGAACATCCTTGAAAATCTCCGCGATCTCGTTCTCCAGCAGAGTCTCTTTCTCCAGCAGGGCGAACGCCAAACGGTCAAGCACATCGCGGTTCTCCACGAGAATCTGGAAAGCCTCATCATGAGCTTCTTCCAGAAGTTTACGCACCTCAATATCGATCTTGTAGGCGGTCTTGTCAGAGTAGTTACGTGCCGCCGAAGGATCGCCGCCCATGAACGGTTCGGTGTCGTCGCTGCCGAGCTTTACCGAACCCAGCAGGGCGCTCATACCGTAGTCGGCTACCATTTTGCGCGCGGTATCGCTCGCCTTCTGAATATCGTTTGCGGCACCCGTGGAAGGATCGTGGAATACGATTTCCTCAGCTGCGCGGCCGCCCATCGCATAGGCCATCTGATCCAGCAGCTCGTGGCGCGTGGTCGAGTACTTATCGTCCTGCGGCATGACCATCGTGTAACCCAGTGCACGACCACGCGGCAGAATCGTAATCTTGGTAACCGGCGCGGAGTTGCGCAGGGCGGCAGCCACGAGCGCGTGACCGCCCTCATGGTACGCGGTCACCTTACGCTCGTGCTCACTCATGATGCGCGAAGTACGCTGCGGACCCGCCATCACGCGGTCGATAGCCTCATCGATAGCACGGTCATCAATCACGTTTCCGTTATCGCGAGCGGTCAGCAGGGCTGCCTCGTTCATCACGTTCGCCAGGTCTGCACCCGTGAAACCGGGGGTACGCTTAGCAACCTGCCCCAAATCGACGCGACGGTCGATCGGCTTACCGGCGGCATGCACCTCCAGGATGCGCTGGCGGCCCTTCATATCGGGCGCATCCACACCGATCTGACGGTCGAAACGACCCGGGCGCAGCAGGGCGGGGTCAAGCACATCCGGTCGGTTGGTCGCGGCAATCACGATCACGTTGGAGTTGCCGTCGAAACCGTCCATTTCGACAAGCAGCTGGTTAAGGGTCTGCTCACGCTCGTCGTTACCGCCGCCCATGCCGACGCCGCGGCGGCGACCGACCGCATCAATCTCGTCCACGAAGACGATCGCGGCGGGGTTAGACTTTGCTTCCTTAAACAGATCACGCACGCGGGATGCGCCCACACCCACGAACATCTCAACAAAGTCGGAACCGGAGATCGAGTAGAAAGGCGCGCCAGCCTCGCCCGCAACAGCTTTCGCGAGCAGGGTCTTACCAGTACCGGGAGGGCCATACAGCAGCACGCCCTTAGGAATCTTAGCGCCTAGTCGGGTGAACTTTTCGGGCTCTGCAAGGAACTCGCGCACCTCTTCAAGCTCAGCCAGTGCCTCATCAACACCGGCGACATCGGAGAAACGCACGGTCGGGTTATCTTTGTTGAACTTCTTCGCGCGCGACTTCGCGAAGCTCATGACCGAAGAGTTACCGCCCATGCGACCCATGAGCAGCCAGAAAATTGCACCAAAAAGAAGCACCGGCAGCAACAGAGAAATCAGCGAACCCAAGAAGCTGTTTTCCACCGGCTGATCGGTGTAGCTCTCCAGCTGGGCACCGTTCATGGCCCGCACGACTTCTTCGGCACGCGGCTGCACATAGTAGAACTTCACAGAGGAACCGTAGTTGTTGCTGCCCTGCTTATAGTCTTCCTTCAGCTGCAGCTCAACACGCTGGTCGCCATCATAGATTTTCGCGCTCTTCACCTGATGGTCGTTGAGCAGCTGCAAACCAACGTTGGTATCTACCTGGCGTGCGCCCTGCGCAAAAAGCGAGCTCAGCGAGAACGCCACGACAACAATTGCAATAACGATAGCCCACAGCCAGCGACCATTGATCAGCCTGCCTAAAAAGTTATCGGGGCCGTTCGGCGAGTTATTGGATTTTTGCGCCAATGCTTAATTCCTTACGTTTACGACGGCTACACGCCGGGTACGCGCCGCAGCGTGCCGGAGCACTCCGTGACGATAGAAAGATGCAACTTTAAATGTACCCTAACCCCGCCGGATTACGCCTGCATCGGCGGCATTTCACCTCAAGGCTAAAAGGAGTCAGTGCGGGCATGCAAAAGCATGTCTAAGCGGTCGATCCCCAACTCTGTTCCCTGCATACCTCCAAAAAGGTTTGCAGGCTTGCTGTGCCTTCCCGGTGCAGGTCAGCAACGTTATCTGCATAAAAATCTGCGCCACCATTCAAACCAATAAATTCACCGCGCAGCACGTCTGTTTCCGGTTCGTATTGAATGACAGCCTTATGGCCATCAATAATCATCACGTTATTCATAGATTTCACTCTACAGCTCGTCAAGGGAAACCTTTACCCCTGGCTGCGGATTGGCTAGGCGATAACGCACGGTTTCGAGAAGTTCTGCGCGCAGGCATAAGCGGGCCCGCGCATCTAGAATTTTCTCAGGATGCGCGGGCACCAAAATCTTGCGCGCACGCTGCGCACAACCGAGTTTTAGGAGTATACGTGCGGGTGCAGAGTCGCCACGCAGTCGAGGTTGCGGTACTTCTCAGCGAAATCGAGCCCGTAACCCACCACGAACTCAGGTTCGATATCCCAGCCCACGTATTTGACCTGAACGTCGGTCTTGACGACCTTCGGCTTACGCAGCAGGGTGCATATTTCCACAGATTCCGCGCCGCGCGATTTGAGGTTCTGCTGCAGCCACGCAAGAGTCAGCCCGGAATCAATAATGTCTTCAACGATCAACACATTACGACCGGTCAGATCGGTATCAAGGTCTTTGAGAATACGAACCACACCCGAGGATTTCGTGCCGGATCCGTACGAAGAAACCGCCATCCAGTCCATCGTGTAATGCCCCTTGAGCGCGCGGGACAGGTCTGCCATCACCATAATGGCGCCCTTGAGAACCCCCACGAGGAGCACGTCTTTGCCTTCGTAATCTTCGTCGATGCGCGCCGCCAGCTCGGCAACTTTCGCATTAATCTCTTCCTTGGTGAAGAGTACGTTCTTCAGATCGTCCTGCACGTCTTGAGCCTGCACGGATTCTTCTTTCTCGCCGGGGCGTCTTCACGCCGAACCCGCCCGAATATTTTATCGGGTCGGGTATATTTTCTTGGTCCGTTTTAAGTATGACTTAAATTCTGATGCGCGGCTTACGTTTCACGGGTGTCTGCTGGGGGTGCTGTGGAAGAATGACCCCGAAAACACGAATAAACCGCTACCGCGCCGCCTTCGCCGTCTGCTCGGCTAAGTAGGTTGCGGTTTTCAGATCAAGATTCAGCTCTGTGCGGCGCAGCTCGCGAATCAGCTGAACCTCATCTTTCGCAGGGTCAAGACCCGCCTTATCCGCTACGGAACGAGCCCAATCGATGGCGGCTTCCATCGGTTCGTCTTCCTTCGCGAAGAGAACGGCAAGTTCCGCCCTCGGGTTCTTATCGCTGCCAAAAAGTCCCATGCCTTTTCCTTCCGTATACCACCGAATCCTTGTGATATATCGAGATTCAAGGATTTTCAGTACCTTGCTATCTTAACACGGCACTATAGCCATTTTGAGAGATGCAACACAATAACTGGCTTATGAAGTCGAAGGCTTCTCTTACCGCTGGGAAATAAGTACCAGCGCATCCACGCGGGTGTCGGTGCGGGGGTCGTGTACCTTGCGGCGGCGGTAGGCGCTCACATGCCCGGGCAGCTGTACCGGCCCGGCGGTGGCGTGCTCGGCGACGAACTCGTCAAGCGCCTGCAGCCGCTCAAATCCGGGGTTCTCCCCCTGCGCGGCGCGGGTCGCCAGGGCGAGCACGCGCATCCGAAGGGCAGGGTGCAGTGCCGCCGTTTCCGCACGATTCAGGGCAATAACTGTGGGAGTAGGTTTCTCTGGGGCGGCCTCCGTGGAGTGGTTGCCGGGCACCGTATCAGCCCCGGGGATGTCCGGTAGATGAACCCCGGCGGGCAGCTTCAGGCGGGCGTATTCGGCGGCGGCGAGCGCATCCAAATATTCGGCGTCAGGCCCGGCGACTGCGGCGGTTCGCGCCAGAGAGAGTGCCACATCCCCACCAAGATGCTCTTGCAGGAACGGCAGGATTGTGTGCCGAATGCGAGCGCGCATGAGCGTCTGATCGGTGTTAGTGGGGTCGTTCCAGGGGGTGGCACCTTCGGCTTCGCAAATATTCAGCATATCGGCGCGGCGCAGAGTAAGGAAGGGGCGCAGGTAGGTGACTCCATTTTCGATGCGCGCGGGCGGCATTCCGGCGAGGGAACGTGTGCCCGAGCCGCGCCCAAGCCCCAGGAGCACGGTTTCCGCCTGGTCGTCAAGGGTGTGACCCAGCAGAACAGCCCGTGCGCCGGTATCTTGCACTGCGCGTTCAAAGGCGCCGTAGCGGGCGGTGCGCGCCGCCATTTCGGGACCCATGCTGCCCTGCGGAACCTGCACGCGCTCCGTGAGCACGGGATATAGCCCCAGGTTCGTGAGGGTTTCTACGGTGGCTGCGGCAACCTCAGCGGAGTCGGCTTGCAGTCCGTGATCGACCACGACGGCGCCCACACGCACATCGGAACGACGCGCAAAATGCGCAGCAATGCAGGCGAGCGCAAGCGAATCTGGCCCGCCACTGCATGCAACCAGCACGAGGGGTTTCTCGGTTTCTGCGCCCTGCTGCGATGCGGTCGAATCTCGCCGCGCACGCCCGGTCCCCTTAATGGTGCCTTTACCCAGCAGGTTCGTCAGCGCGCGCGCCAGTTCCCGGCGAGCCGTCCCTACCGCCGGATGCAGCCGCCCCTGCCGTCCATGTTGCATGTGTTGTCCTTCTCTGTTGTATATGCCGTCTACAGACAATTCCGCAAGAATCCCCCCCTCCTGGGGCGATTCACGGTAGTTATGGTGTGATGAGACGATACACCGTGTTCCGCGGTCCCGCCGATGCGTCCATTTCCACGTATCCTTCACGCATAAGTGCGTGAAGGACGTAGCGTACCTGTCGCGCCGTTAACCCGGTGAACCGCGAAATTTCGGTGACGGATCGGTCTTGCCCCTCAAAAGCATCCATGACCACCTGGGCGTTCTTCAGCGATTTTAGTGTTGGATAAACAGCGCTAGGTTCTGGTTCGTGGGGCCGGGGAAGGTCTGTTACCGTTTCAGGAGCACTATACGAGCGCCGAGATACTTCAGGTATCACATGGCTGACCGATGTTTTAGGAAAGAAAATAATAACCTTGAATTTGACACCCGTATTGATGAATTGCGGCTTGGGAAGCTGGTAGGTGTGCGCGAGTTCAAGAACCTCACGGATTCCACCGCCTTCGCCCTCGATAACTTGAGCTCCGTCGGGTGTGCGCAGATGACGCACAATGTTGTAGAGACGCTGATTCACTGCAACCTGCGCATGCTCCGAGCTTTCCAGTTGACGGACAGACAATCCGATAACGCCTCCAGGGCTTTCGACCACGAGGCGATCCGGCAGGATTCGCACATGAACGCTTTTGCCCAGTCCCAAGGTGTAGGGTCCCAAGTTCCGGTGTACAAGCGCATTAGCGATAATCTCTCGGGCGATAGCAAGTGGAATGATGGGAACGTTCCTGAGGTTGCCGTCGTCCCCGTAGTAGGCGGTGGTGGGTAGGTTCCCTTCCGTCCAGCGGAGCATATCGCTGAGCATTTCGGGGAGGGGCCCATCAAATGTTTGCAGGTTTTGGTGCCGCCCGGGAGCATCTGCCGGAAGGATGACGGCTGCGGTTGCCTCGAGTGCCGGGCGTGGACCCTGCGGGTAACTCGCGAGCGCATAAAGTCCAGCAAGGGTAAGTTCACCGGATGCAGTTGTCACGCTTGTCTGGCGCAGTATGTCAGTATCGCTTTTCTCACGCAGACGGCGGCTTGTTTGGCGGATAGCTCCCACATATTCCTGGGTGAGCGATTGGTCGAGATTCTGCGCGCTGGTGCCGGGTACGGGGGCTTCATCATAAGAAACCTGCTCGTCAGCGTGAAATTTGGCGACTTCGAGCATCCGCAGTTCGGCATCGTTCATAGGGTAATCTCCATCAGCCTGCCGCAAATATGCTTTGCCTTTGTAGCGGGCTGGTTTATCGCCGATGGGTAATCCTTGTACCTCGGCGACGAGAACAGTTTTGCCGTTAAGAACCGGGGTAGAAAACTCTATGTACGGTGATGGGGAGATATTATTGCGAGCCAGCGATACGATACTTGCCTGAAGTTGTGCCGGTTTTTCAATTTCCGTAATGGCGAAATTGTCTTTTTCATCGACTCCGAGAATGAGGGTTCCGCCGTCAGGCATATTTGCGAAAGCGCACAGAGTTGGACCTAAGTTTTGAGGCATGCCGCCGCTGGCTTTTTTGAGTTCGAGGTAGGGGCTGTCACCACCGTGAGAGCGAAGAGCATTAAGGGCCGTCGTAATATGTTCTGCAGTCCACTCCATAGTTCTGGTGTTCCCCTAGTGTTGACAGGATTTTGTTACGTGACATGTTATACGACAAATTTTGTCATATAACAGGGCATTTTGTCACATAAAGTGTCACGTAAAAGAGTTTTACGTGACAAAATGTCATGTAAATCTAGAGTTTTGTCACGTAAGTTTGTCATATAAATATAAGACTCACGGCGATTAGTCCCGCTTTATACCGGGGATTTACGTGCATATATACCATATAAACACCCCATGTTTCGTGACATTTTATGTGACAAAAATTGTCACGAAACACGCGGTTTTGTCATATAACCCGTTCTGGGATTACGCGGTATTCTCTTCGTCCCTATTACCAGCCACGGCCACCTTGACCTCCTCGTCCAGCACACGCTTGATCCAGGCGTCGGGGTTGTGAATCTCCCGCTCGGTCGGCAGGTTCTCGGGCCGTTCCCACACGACATTGAAGCGTTCCATGCCGACCGCATCCACAATATGCTGCACGAACTTCTGCCCGTCGCGGTACTGCGCCATCTTTTTGTTCATGCCCAGCAGACGGTAAATGAGCTTCGTGAGGAACTTCTGGGTTGAGCTGCGGCGGTTGAACCTGCGGCGAATCGTCTTGACGGTCGGCACAATCTGAGCGTCCACGGCATCCATCACCACGTTTGCGTGCCCCTCAAGCAGGCTCATAATGGCTGTCAGCTCGCTCGCGATTTTGCGTGCCTTCGCGGTAGCTTCTTTCACAGGATGCGCCCGCCCCTCCCCGGGTTCTTCGGCGCGGGCCTGGGCTGCGGCACGGAAAGCATCTTTGAGGTCGAAGGTGCTGGCGGCGCTATCGCCCAGCTCCGTAATCTTGGCGAGAAAATAGTCGCGCAGCCACGGCGCGGCGGCAAACTGCACCCGATGCGTCTGCTCATGCAGGCACACCCACAAGCGAAAATCTTCGGGTTCAACGTTGAGTTCACGCTCAACGGCGACCACATTCGGTGCGATCAGCATCAGACGACCGCCCGGCTGCCCGTACCCTGCCAGCGCCGCATAGGGTTCATATTGCCCAAGCACTTTGGTGGAGAGGAACGAGAGCACGGCACCGACCTCGAAGGCCAGCCCTTCTTTGAGTTTATTCAGGTCAGCATGCGGTTTTTTCTGCTGGATCTTCTCGAATGCAGGCTTGACGAAGGGTACGAGCATGATCGAAAACGCCTGCGCGTTCGCCTTCGCCCAGGTACTTCGATCGACCACCAAAACCTCGGAGTCGCGCAGGTCTTGTGCCGCATCAAGCCCGGTAATGCGGTGCACATGGTCTACGGATTCTTCCGCCGCTTTGCGCAAGGATGCGACCACGCCAGCCATCTCCTGGGGCTTCATGCGCGGCCCGGCGGGCGCCAGGCTGCCCACGATTTTGGCGATGCGCTCAACATTTAGCAGGTTCTGTGTGTTGTTATCGCTCATATGCACAGTGTATCGAACTGTGCTGAGGTGAAGCCTCATACTCAGGGGGTAAAAGCGGGAGCGGTTTTTAACTTGGCTCGTTTTCTCGCCAGCTTCAGATTGTTATGTGATACCTCGCGTACTCGGTTATCACGCCCCTCAGCGCATGAAGAAACCGCTCCCGGAACTAACGGGAACACGGGCGTTATTCTATAGATGTTTCTCTAATTCCCACCGACGATGACTTAGCTCTCGCTCCACCCCATACCGTTGTGAGTCGGTGAACGGCAATCGATCCCAGGACACACTAGAGGCTGCCTTTATAGCAGTTTTATGCAAGGAACGTTGCAAATTCTCAGGAATTCCTGCGTGGTAGGCAAACGCATCCCAATCGCGTTTCTTCAAATTTTTAACACGTGAATTTATACTCAGCGCCATATCATCTTTGAAGTAAACCCAAGAACTTGGCACATCGTAAACTGGCGCAACTTGCCAACCTTTCTTTGGGGTTTTAAGCAAAGAAATATTTTTAGCGTGTAAATCCCCGTTACCGGTAAGCCAGGCATATAGAAATTGCACATATATATTACGGGCAGCAAGCGCAGGGGATGCTGCGCGTTCTGCCACTGCTGTCAGAAGAGATTCGCTGGTAACGTCACCGTCTGCACTATATTTGGCGACTGGGGGAATATCTAGAATTTGAGCCGCGTCTTCAAGAGCGTAGCGTTCACCAGAAGGTCCACGGTCAAATCGTGAAACTAAGATTCCTGGAACACCTTCTCGATCAGACACTAACACGCTTTGCGCCACAGGAATTTTGAGATTATGTGCGGCACGTAAATGTTCGAACTCATTTTCAACTAAATGTGGGATACGGTCAGGACTTATTTTGAGAAGGGCTTCTTCACTATTCCAATTTACCGGCAGGGTTCGCATAAGGGCGCTCACACGGGCACTGAGTTTTGCTTGCACACCGGGCAAACTTTTACGGTCCACAACCCCCATCAAGTCGTGAAATGACACCGATTCAGCATCTGTAACAAGGACAGCTGGTACTTCCAGCGGTGCCTCGCCCGCAGGAACAACTTGTATATCTCCCGGCACATCTGCTCCCAAGGCTAGGAGAAGACCCAATTCATTGCTTTTGCTGGTTTTTAGACTCGTTGCAAGGGCATTCAGACGGTATCCCTCCGGCAAGAGATTAGCAAAGAAATTAGGAAGAGTGCTCTGAGGTGTCACCCGCTCTATGCCTAAAGGTAAAGACCAGGCAAGAGGTTCACCTGTATATCCCGGCAAGTAAGCGAAGTGAACAGAATAATCACTGTGCTGTGTGAGCCGCGCGGCTAGATGTCCCGCTTTATAGATGTCTGCCCTGAGGAGTCCTGGATTAGGCATGATCTGCACCTTCTACAACGAGGTATATACCCAGCACTTCAGCGGTTTTGAGCACAGACCCAAAAGATGGTCCCGGCTTACCACGTTCAATATCACGAATCGTTTTATCGCTTACACCCACCATATAAGAAAGTTCCAACTGGGTGAGCCGTTCTTCCTTACGGATGCGCCGCACTCGCTGCCCGAAATTCTGAGCAAACTCTTCTGCATGAAAAGCCATCGTGTGTGCGGCATGATGGCCGCATCCCCCTTAAAATACGAATAATAGTTCGGTTTTCAAGAATTTTACACCGCAGGGAGACTAAAAATACAGTAAATACGAACTATTATTCGGAAAAATTTTGAAATTCTCTAGATGAGAAGACACACATACACAAGCGGGAGCGGTTTCTTTATTTGGGAGCACTTTAAGTGCTCCCAAATAAAGAAACCGCTCCCGGAACACGCAGATGCGCGCTAGGTACAGCGAGCTAGGGACGCCTCTCGTCATGATCGAGAGGTATCCGATAACGATTACCCTGCAAGAACAGATCCTTGACCGCAGGGTCATCAACCTCAGCATTTTTCTGCATCGTCTCAGCACGCTCCTGCATAGTCTCACCAAACATCTCACGAGTCATCTGCTTGGTCTGCTCAATCTTGCTGCGCACCTCTGTCCGAGTGAAACCAGGCTTCCAGGGCTTACGCAATGTCGCGTAGGCTAATAAGTAGAAGGCCAAGGTACAGACACCCGCCATTACTGCCTTACCTATATCTTGAGTTACTACCAGTGCCACAACCAAGCACACCAGTGGAGGCACTAAGATATCGTATGCAGCAAACAGCGATCCTCCCGGAGAGGGATGCTGTGCACGCACCACCAACGGACGCTGTGCCAATGTGGTTACTAGCGGGAAAATAAGGTAAGAAACCAGCACGATCTTAGTCGCCTGACCCAAAGAGAGGGACAGGGCAGAGAACCCCAAAGCGGACACAACAGCCCCAGCACCAAGAATCAACAGAAATACGCAAAATCCTTCGAGCAAACCCCCTATAAAACTACCCATCAACGCAGCGCTCAGCGGTACATACTCTGGATGATCCGGCGTATACTGACTGCTCTCCATATGTATCCCTTCCCACATTATCCACGTGTTGGAGTGTTTTCACCGCTTACGCGGAAGTTCTCCTCGTTTTTCATATTTGAGAGGTATACGGTAGCGATTACCCGGCAGAAATAGGTTCTTAATAGCTGGGTCATCAACCTCAGCATTTTTCTGCATCGTCTCAGCACGCTCCTGCATCATCCCGGCGTATTCCTGCGCGATATCGCCCACCAGTTCGCGGGTCATCCGTTTAGTCTCTTGAATTTTGTGACGCACTTGGGTACGCGTTAAACCAGGCTTCCAGGGTTTAAGCCATGCCGCGTAAATCAGATAGAAAACTAAGGCACAGGAACCTACTGTTGCCGCCTTGCCTACATCCTGAAACATCCCTAGTGTTACCACCAGATACACCAGCGGCGGCACTAAGATATCGCATGCAGCGAATAGCAACCCTCCCGGAGAGGGATGCTGCGCACGCACCACCAACGGACGCTGCACCAATACGAGTACTAGCGGAAAGATGAGGTAGGAAATCCACACGATACCAGCGATCTGCAGCCGCGGAAGAGACAGCGCAGAAAGCTTTAAAGCTGGTACAACAGCCCGAGCACCGAGAATCACGAAAAAGACACAGAACGATTCGAAAAAACCACTGAAATAACCACCCTTCAGTGCACTCGTCAACGCTACATACTCTGAATGATCCGGCGTATACTGACGCTCCTTCGTGCGCCCTCCACGCAACATAGACACGCTGCCCCAAACGAGTGATACCACATAAAGTTGCGAAGATAGCCTCTGGAAGGCAGGCTGAGGTAACTCCTTCAAGGGTGAGTATTGCTTCCCAAGGATTTGCGGCGC
>ERZ773050.1724-NODE-1724-length-11953-cov-9.937216_pt1 | contig 11953 bp, 9 predicted proteins | sample MGYA00580632_ERZ773050 | MGnify/ENA primary metagenome ERZ773050 (study PRJEB29015, sample SAMEA2738123) | human oral metagenome | biome: human oral; feature: human-associated habitat; material: saliva | place: China | collected 2166 ... | reverse complement strand
CATCACGGATCTCATTTCTGGTTTGTTTGGTGATGCGTCGCAACAAATTGCAACACCTTTATTATGGCAGAGGCGGCGCCGATAGCTCCGCCTCAGTTTGGAATTTCATCGTTTCACCGAATAGAAGTTTTCATCTCAACGGCAAAGTACAAGCTTCACGACATGATTTGTACAGATCACTTACACGTCAAGATGACGCTTGGCTTCTTGCCACAAATCTTCTTGAAGTTCGGGTTTCTCGTCAAGAGAAAAGCCTCTCTCAGCAGCAGCTTTCTCCATGTATGACCATCGAGCACGAAACTTTCTGCAGGCGCTCAACAGCGCTTCCTCCGCGTCAACACCCTCCCAGCGAGCAACATTTATCAGCGCAAACAAGATGTCACCAAACTCGTCCGTTTTCTGCTGGGTACCTGACGCTTCAGCATCAAACTCCGCACGCTCCTCGTCAACCTTGTCCCACACGTCAGCAACAGATGCCCACTCAAAGCCCATCTTTGCAGCGCGCTTTGAGATCTTCTGCGCTTGCATGAGCGCAGGTAAAGACTGTGGAACCGAGTCGAGAAGACCTTCTGTGTGCACGGCGTCTTCTGCGCTGGCGCGCTCCTCAGCCTTGACACTCTCCCACACGTCCAATACGGCCGCAGCTGACGACGTTAAGTCAGCTTCTGGTCCAAATACGTGCGGATGCCTGCGTACCAACTTCTGATTGAGCGCTCGACATACGTCGTCGATGTCGAAGCCCGCTGCGCGGTCGCGCGTGTCAGCCGTACCTGCCGCACGATCGCGCGCGCCACCGGCTGAGTCGCCACCCGCTACGCCGCCATCCGTCTCAATCTGAGAGTGAAGAAGCACCTGCTCAAGCACATCGCCAAGCTCTTCCTCAAGGTGTTCTGGAGAGCCTTCAGCAATAGCCTCAACCGCTTCGTAGGCCTCTTCAATCATGTTCTTTGAGATGGATTGATGCGTCTGCTCCTTGTCCCAAGGGCAGCCGTCCTCCTGGCGAAGACGCCAAATAGTTCTCACCAGGCGGTCAAACTCTGGATGCGTCTGAGGCGCGCCCGGACGAGCCTTAGTTTCTTCATCAACTGCAGCTGCTAGCTGGGCGATCTTCTCGTCAGATGTCATGTAAGTTATTGCTCCTCGGGGTACAGGAAATTCCAGTCATTGCGCAAGCCGGTCATAAGCTCCATAACGTCTTTGGAGACCTCAAGTTGCGCCTGAGCGGAAGCGTCTCCTGCAACAGCGGCCTCCAGATCTGCCAACACGTATGCCAGGGCATCAGCAGTGCGGCCTACCTGGACTTTCTCCTGCTTGCCGTCATCAGTCCACGTGATAGTAGCAACGTCTGCGCGAGGGTACTCCATAATTTCAATGAAGGCTTTATCAGCAGAAATCATGGCGCGTTTTGGCTGCTTGGAATGAAGCGTCAGCGCCAGAACAACCATCTGGCCCTCGGCGTTTCTGAGCAAAATGCCGTCCGTCTGATCAACGCCGGTAGGGGCCGGATTCATCATGGAGAGCACGTCATGAGGCTGGCTCTTCAAGAAAAGGCGCGCCAGCGTCAGCGAATAGACGCCAATGTCCAGCAGAGCGCCGCCCGCAAGCTTGGGATTGAAGAAGCGATTCTCCATGTCAAACTCTTTGTAGCTGCCAAAATTCTCCTGAATCAGGTTGACTGGACCAAACTCGCCCGCCTCCACGCGGCTAACCAGCGCTTTGTAGAGTGGCATGTGCAAAATGGTGCAGGCGTCCATCAACTGAACACCGTTTTGACGTGCAAGTTCTTCAGCCTCAAGCAGCTCAGCGGAATTGAGCGTAATGGACTTCTCGCACAGCACATGCTTGCCCGCCTGAAGTGCTTTGCGCAGGTAGATGATATGCGTGTTGTGAGGCGTGGTCAGATACACCGCGTCAATCTCGTCACTGGCGAGAAGATCGTCGATGCTGTCATACACACGCTTGACGTGGTGTTTTTGTGCAAACGCGATGGCCTTCTCCTGTGTCCTGTTAGCTACGCCGTCAATGGTTCTGCCGACCGAAGCCAGCGCCTCTGCCATCTGGTTTGCAATAACTCCGCAGCCAATAACACCCCACCTGAGGTGTGGTGCGGTAAAGATGGTGTCCACGGCGCTCGCGGCGTTCTGCGACGTCTGACCTGCTGTTTGGCTCATATTTACTCCTCAACCTCGTCATCGCCACCAAGCTCTTCCAGAACTCCTAGGGCGGCGGGCATCAGCTGCTCTTCATTTCGGTGGAATGGATACGCCAGCTTATGCGTCTTTGGATACACAATAGCACCGCGACCCTTCAACTTGAGAGCTTGTTCGCGAGGAATTTCTACACCCAGATATACCAGGCGTCCATTTGTCAGGCTTACTGACGTTGCGCCCAAACGCTGCGCGCGGATGCGCACGCGAGCGCGATCAAACAAGTTCTTGCCTGCAAGAGGAAGGGCACCAAAGCTATTCTCGGTATCTTGCTGCAGGGCATCCACATCGGAAAGCTCTGTAGCTGCGGCAAGACGACGGTATACCAGAACGCGTCGGTCAACCTCTGGCAGATAGTCCTCATCAAGATAGAAATCTGCAGGTAGATTGATGGTCACCTCGGCCTGCTCCAGCTCAGCGGACTCACCGCGAGCCTCAGCAACTGCCTCGCCCAACATCTGCGTAAAGAGGTCAAAGCCAACGCTGGAAAGATTTCCGTGCTGCTCAGCGCCCATAAGGGAGCCGGCACCTCTAATCTCCAGGTCACGCATGGCAATACGCATGCCACTGCCCAGGTCCTGGAACTCGTTGATTGCAGTCAGACGCTCGGTTGCCTCTTCCGTGAGCGGCAACTCTGCTGGGAACATAAAGTACGCGTACGCCTGCTGCCTACCGCGACCAACACGGCCCTTGAGCTGATACAGCTGAGCCAGTCCCAAGCGCTGTGAGTCCTCAATAATCAGCGTGTTAGTGTGCGAGTTGTCAATGCCGGACTCAATGATGGTGGTGGCCACCAAAACGTCAATCTCGTGCTCCTGGAAGGCGAGCATGACGTTTTCTACCTCGCGAGCGCTCATCTGGCCGTGAGCCACACCCACGCGAGCTTCCGGCGCAGCTTCCTCCACGCGAGCCACCGCTTCATCAATAGTTGTCACACGATTGGACACGTAGTACACCTGTCCTTCTCGCTCCAGCTCGCTTCTAATAGCTGCGGAAACAAGATCTGGGTTGTACTCGCCCACCATCACCTGAACAGGCTTTCTGCCAGGCGGTGGCGTCAGAATCAGGCTCATGTCACGAACGCCGCTCATGGCCATCTGCATGGTGCGCGGAATGGGCGTTGCCGAGAGCGTCAGCACGTCTACCTGCTCGCGCATGTTTTTGAGCTGCTCTTTGTGCTGTACGCCAAAGCGCTGCTCTTCGTCGATGATAACCAAGCCTAAGTCGTGCGGATTGACGTCAGCTGAGAGCAACCTATGCGTTCCTACCAGCACATCTACGGTTCCGTCCGCAAATCCCTCAAGCGCTTTTCTCTGCTGAGCAGGCGTCACAAAACGCGAAAGCACGCTTACCTTCAAATCAAACGGAGCAAATCGCGAGAAAAACGTCTCGTAGTGCTGCTGAGCCAAGATAGTAGTTGGGCACAAAATCATAACCTGACGAGCATCCTGGCATGCCTTAAATGCAGCTCTAAGCGCCACCTCTGTCTTGCCAAAGCCCACGTCGCCGCAAAGCAGACGGTCCATTGGCTTGCGCGCTTCCATGTCCAGCTTAATGTCTGCAACTGCGCTTTCTTGGTCTGGTGTCAGCTGATACGGGAAGCTAGACTCCATCTCTTCCTGAGCAGGAGTATCAAGCGAGAACGCGTAGCCCGGCACTGAAGCGCGACGTGTATAGAGATCTACCAGGTCAAATGCCAGTTTCTTGGCGGACTTTCTTGCCTTGTTAGTGGCGCGCGACCAATCTGCCGTGTTAAGCCTAGTCAGGCGTGGATTATTGCCGTCAGGTCCTACATAGCGCGTAATGCGGTCAACCTGCTCCAGGGGCACATAGAGTTTATCGTCATTGGCATACTCAAGCAGGAAGTAATCACGCTCTCTACCTGCGACTTCTTGACGCACAATGGCGGTAAAGTGCGCAATACCGTGCGTTGCGTGGACAACGTAATCGCCCGGCTTAAACGGGAACGTGACCGTTGTAGGGTCAATGCGTTTGGAGCGCTTCTTATTGCGCGCGCTCCTGGCTGTCAAGTCCGAGACAGAAAGAACTGCTAGATTAGCTGTAGGGATAATGATTCCGGCGGGAACAGGTGCATCGGTAAACGTGACGCGACCTCGCTTAAGTGGAGCGTAGGCACCGTTTTGATCAGGTTCGTTTTCAAGCGCCGTACCCAGCGACTCCTCAAACGGAATGGACTCATCCGAGAAAAGCAACTTGAGGTGCTCTCGCGCCGCACGGTCTGGAACCGCAAATACCACGGCATCGCGGTCTTGCACCAGCTGCCTTACGCGACCCAAAAGCTTTGTGTCCGAGCCCGCAATAGACGGCTGCACCACAGAGAGCTCCGACGTTACCGCAGCTCCCGTACGTAGAAGTGACGAGAAGGACAAGCGCTGCTGCGAGCCAAAGTCCATAGCCTTGGGGTCCGTATACAGACCATCTAGTTTCACTTTTGATGCTGTTGCGGATGCAGAAATTTCGTCAAAGGCACGCTGACAGTCATCAAAGAGCGAGCGTGGCTCCGCAAGAACAACCAGCGTCTTTGAAGAGATGTGCTCAAGCGGGCTGGCAGTGCCTCCGTACAACACGGGAAGATAGCGCTCAAGTGCAGGAGCCTGAGCTCCGCGCTGAATAAGCTCCAGGTCAGCAGCGAGTGCAGAGTTTTCTTGCGCGCGCGTGTAGAGCGCTTCTTCTGCGCGGCGGATTGTTTCTTTGGTAAACGCAAGCTCTCTAGCTGGGGCAACAGTCACCTCATCGATGGCACCGATAGTCTGTCCGGTTGCTGCCACCATGCGCCTGATGCGGTCAATCTCGTCTCCGAAGAACTCAATGCGTACAGGACTTGTAGCTTGAGCTGGGAAGATATCAACCGTATCGCCGTGAATGTGGAAGGTGCCTGGCGCATCTACCTCGCCTGCATCGGCGTATCCCATGCCGACGAGCAGCGAGGCCACATCCTCAAAGGGGACGTCGTCGCCAACGGTGAACGTCGCTGGAAGAAAATAGCCCGAACCAACAGGGGGAACTCTGCGCATCAGCGCGTGAGCACTTGCAACTACAATGACCTTCTCGCCAGCGGAAAGCTTGGCGATGGCACGGCACCTAGCTCCAATAAGGGCATCGTCTGGCGTGGTGTCCGACCAGGGACGATCCTTGCGGTTGGGATAGCGCAGCACGGCGTCGTTGCCCAGCCACGCTGCAAGTGAGCGCGCTGTACGGTCCGCGGCATCCTCGCCCGCGACAACCAGCAAGCATGGGCGGGGATTTTGCGCCCAAAGTACAGCCAGCATCAGCGGACGAGCGCTTTGCGAGAGGGGCAGCGTGGCGTCTGATCCACGCGAAAGCTCTCGCTTCAGCTTCTCTAGCTCGGGTGCGCTCAGTAGTTGAGCTGCAACTCTATTGATAAACACACAGTCTCCCGCCATGCCGCTAAACCCACATGCAAACGCATGCGGGTTACACCAAACCTTGCTGGACGTGGCGCGACTGGCGCGCAGGCGCGTATGCCGTAACGGCTGACCGCACAAACATCTGCCAGCGACGTCCGCCGCGCGTGCTCGCGACGTCCCACGAACAGGTTTGATAACTTTTCAATTGGGCTGTTATTGTAGCTGTTATGCAGCTATTTTGCTATTCTCGCCTCACGTGATAACGTAACTACATACTGGGTACACATAGAAGGAATTGAGGAGAGGTTATGCCCAGAGAATCAAAGAAAGTCAAGGTAGAACGCAGCATTGAGCTGTGCCGACGCATGCACGAGCTCTATCCAAGCGTCCAGAGCGCGCTGGATTATCACGACGCGTTTACCCTGCTCATCAGCGTTATGCTTTCGGCGCAAACTACTGACGCCGCGGTAAATAAGGTCACACCCGAGCTGTTCCGCCGCTGGCCCGACGCACCGTCCATGGCGGCCGCCAATGCTGTCGAGGTTGGAGAGGTCATCCAGACCATCGGCTTCTGGCGCGCGAAGGCCAAGCACTGCGTAGAGACGGCGCAAATTCTGCTGACGGAGTACGGCGGAGAAGTTCCGGGCACCATGGAAGACCTGGTCACGCTCCCGGGCGTTGGTCGAAAGACCGCAAACATCGTGCTCAACAAGATGTTTGACGTGGTCGACGGCATCGCGGTGGACACGCACGTATACAGGATCTCTAAACGCATGCGCCTGAGCTCGGCTTCTACGCCGCTGGCTGCCGAGAAAGACCTGCTCGCGCTTCTCCCCCACGAGCTCTGGAAAGACGTCAACGAAGAGTGGATTCACTTTGGGCGAGAAACCTGCACCGCTCGCAACCCCAAGTGCGTCGGCTGTCCAATGAGCGACATCTGCCCCTCCTACGAGCAGCCTAATCGCTGGTTTAAGGGGTAAGCGCGGGGCCCGGCACGCTGGCCCGGCACTGAGCTGCGAGCGTACGGGTGCCGCAAGTGCCGCGGGTGCCGCAAGCGCGCGGGTGCCGCGGGTGCCGCAAGTGCACGGGCTTCTCGCCAGGCGCAAATTGAGCCTGAAAAGTGCATCAAGTCTGAGAAAAACAGCTCAGACTTGGCGAGGAAATCCGGCAAATTGCTCAGACTTGACGCAATATTCCGGCAAATTGTTCAGACTCGGCGAGAAAATCAGGCTCCATGAAGGTGCCCGTAAAACCATCCGCCACCACCCTGGATTCAAGGTCACGTCCCGAAAACTCTGCCTGAAATGTGCAAAGAATCTGTATTTGAGACACAGATTCTTTGATGAAATCAGGCAAATCCACAGATTCTTTGAAGCATTTAGGCAAAAGTTACAGATTCTTTTAAGAAATCAGGCGCGCAACGAGCATATAGCGAGAAACCCAATCTCCCCGCAACGTCCACACACAAAAATACCCGCCAGCAAGCCGATGACCTGCTGGCGGGTACATTTTTAACGCACTAGAAGTTTGAGCTGCGGCTTCGCGTTGTCGCGCCTGCAGCCCTACAGCTCAGAGCACCTGCAACTTAGTAGTTGAGGGACTGCTCCTCGAAGTATGCCTGTGGGTGACCGCAGACTGGGCAGACCTTTGGTGCAGATGCGCCAACGTGCAGGTGACCGCACTTGAGGCACTTCCAAACCTTGACACCCTCGCGCTCAAAGACCTCACCGGACTCAACGCGCTCAAGAAGCTTCTGATAGCGCTCCTCGTGAGTCTTCTCGATGTTACCGACAAGACGGAACTTAGCAGCGATCTCTGCGAAGCCCTCCTCCTCAGCTACCTTAGCGAAGTCAGCGTACATAGTGGTCCACTCGTAGTTCTCGCCAGCTGCTGCGTCCTTGAGGTTCTCTGCAGTCTCTGGAATCTTGCCGCCGTGGAGATACTTGAACCAAAGTTTAGCGTGAACGCGCTCGTTGCCAGAAGTCTCGGTGAAAATGTTGGAAATCTGCTGATAACCATCTTTTGCAGCCTGGGAAGCATAGTAGCTGTACTTGTTGGTAGCCTGGGACTCACCAGCAAAAGCTGCCTCGAGGTTCTTCTTTGTCTGAGAATTCTCAAAATCTACTGCCATTTTTTCTCCTCTCCCGCGCTAACGAGTGGCACGTTAACGCATGTCAAAGCGCTTGTGAGCGCGATGTTAAGCGCCTGGGTAGCGCCGTGTTACCTGTGGTGAACAAATGCAAATGATAATTATTAGCATTTATGCTCATATACTGACCCCTTCGTCAGCACTATGAATTATAACCATTTAGGGTAGCCAGTATTCATCATTTTTCTGACAAAAGCCTTCCTTCGCAAGTTCTTCAAGTAAGCCAAGGGTAACCTGCTCATCAAGGGTTTCTCGTCCCGCGTTGACCTCAACCTGACAAAGCTCCTGGTGAAGCGTATCAAACTCCGCTCCGCCCTCGTCTTTATGGGCGAGAAGAACGCGCAAGAGCTCGGCTCGCTTCTGTCGATGAGATCCCTCAAAGCGCGACTGCTTGACGTGGCTTTTGGACCTTCGCGAAGGATTGGGAATGGTTTTCTTCAGGTACGCGCCATAGTCGAGAAGGGCGTAGTACCAGCTACGTGGCGTGAGCTCCGTCTCGTCGGACTCCGCTGCGGTGTCCACAACGGCGTCAGTGACCGCTGCGACTGCGTCCGCGACGTTCGCAGCGCCATTGGCGTTCACGGCGTCTGCAACACTCGCAGGACACGTTAGCTCTACCAGCGGAACAAGCTCGGAGTCTGGCACACCCTCTGCCTGTGGATACAGCTCGTGCAGGAAGACCGTGCGCACGTTAGTCTCCAGGTAGACGCCGTGCAAATTGAATGCAAACGCACGAATACCCGCAGCAGTTGCGGGGCCAATGCCTGGAAGCTTTACCAGCTCCTTTGGATCTTGTGGAAAGACTCCGCCGGCCTCAGAAATTGCCTGAGCAGCTCGATGTACGGACAAAGCACGACGGTTGTAGCCCAGGCCCTGCCATTCTTCAAGCACGTCCGAAGGCGCAGCGGCAGCCAGCGCGTCAACCGTTGGAAAACGCTCCAACCATCTTTGCCAACGACCGTCTACGCGGCTGACCTGCGTCTGCTGAAGCATAACCTCAGAAATCCAGATAGCATACGGGTCATACGTGCGACGCCAAGGCAAATCGCGATACAATTCGCGACCTTTCTTGGCTACGAACTCGACAAATGCACGCAGTTCCGGCGTGAGTTCTGATGCGGGTTCCACTTCGCCACTCATTTTTGTATGTGAGATTTTCTTATCGACCAATATTGAACTCGTAAGGCTTTTTCTCGGCAGAAATAACCTCACCATCAAGCAGATTGTCAAAGGTGCCGGCAGTAATCTCAGCCTCAATAGCGGCAGCGGCATTCTGGATAATCTGCTCATTACGCTGGGCGTTCTCATTCTTTACCAGATGGAACTCGCCCACCATCTCTGGCATAAGACCCTCAACAACAACTTGATGCAGAGTCACGGACGCAAAGAAATTACGTAAGGTTTTCTCGGCACTGCACCAAAGGGGTCCAAAATAGCACGAATTATGACGAGGGCATGGCTCATTATTAGGACCTGCCCACTCACAGCTAGAAATAAAAACAGGTCCCTGAACTGCCTCGACAATATCAAGAACGCTTACTTCAGTAGGATCAATGGCCAGCATCATGCCACCGTGAGCGCCGCGCGTGCTAACAATCACGCCCGCGATGACCAGGTCATGCTGGATTGAACGAGCAAAAGAGTATGGAATATCGTTTTCTTCTGCGGCGTCGCGAACAGAAAGAAGCTTCTTTGGGCTTCTTACCAGCGAAGAAAGCATGCGGATTGCATAGTCAGTTTTGCGCGAAATTTCCATTGGTTCTCCAAGTACCCCCTCTTGTTGTCCACGCGAGGGACTGCTTTACTTACGTATCTGGCTTGTGACCAGGTCGGCCGTTGTTACAAGTTGATTCTTGCTATCGGTTCAGATAGTGCTCTTAGTTCAGTCGTTACTCTTAGTTCAATCTTTGCTACCAATTCAAAATTTTCCAGCCGCGCTTGTTTGCAAGTCTGGCAAGCGTTGGACCGGGGCAAACGGCGCACGGCGTTTGAGCTGCCGACAAAAGCGTTGCGTCCGAGTGGTGATCGCCGTACGCGTACGCAATCTCCCAGTTGCCCTGGCCAAAGCGCTGGTTGCACCACTCAGTTGCCGAGACCAACTTTTGAGCGCCCTCGATCACGGGACCGTCAACCTTGCTGGTATAGTGCCCGTCGGCTCCCACCTGCATCTTTGTGGCGAGAAACGCATCCACTCCCAGCTTCTCTGCGGCCAATTCCGCGATAGGTTCAAACGTTGCTGAAACCAACAGCACACAGCAACCCTCTGCCTGCCGACGACGCACCTCTTCCAGCGCCTGAGAGCGATACATCCCCTCAATTACCTCGCGATGAAAATCGTGCATGACGGCATTTGCAAACTCAACGCTATACTGCGTAAGTGCGCCAACAACCAGCTCACGGGCCTCTTCCTGCCTTTGAGGAAGATGCAGCTTGTAACGGGTTCCCCACCACAAAAGCTTCAACGTACGAGAAATTGAAGACAGGTGACGGCGGAGCAAATACGCAGAGAACAAGAGTCCTGACTGTCCAGAAATGACGGTTCCGTCAAAATCAAAAACAGCAATTTTCTTGATCAAATCTGAAGTGTGTTCCGTATTGGAAGATTCTGCGGATATGGAACTTACGCTATCGCGTTGCGACAGCGCATCCAAAGTATTCTGATTCCGCACAATCCACCTCACTTTACCTCTGCTTTTAAATGTTTCTGTAGCAGAAGCACTTAGACACATTCTGATGTAAAGATATCACACAATGCTCTATTTTCTGACTTGGTTTCAATAAATTAAAGATGTAATTTAAATCTTTTATGCTGGACTTTTTTGGTAATGAAAAAGCCCTCCGAAGAGGGCTTGAACATGCAATGGCGGGATATGCGGGGCTCGAACCCGCGACCTCCGACGTGACAGGCCGGCGCTCTAACCAGCTGAGCTAATACCCCGGACGCCTTGTTGCGAATTGAAATAATACAGGGAACTTTTATTCTTGTCTAGCGTTATTTCCAACGAATTTAAAAATTTTGTTGTAAAAAACCACTTGGCGAGAATAACCGCAGGTCAGACAAGTGAACGCTCACCAGAAATCCACAACTTCCTTACGAGAAGCTCTACTGAAGAGCAACGCTGGTGGTGTTTCCTGTGGAATCGGTTACCTTAAGCGTAGTTCCATCAAGCGTAGCTGCGGTGATAGTTCCGTTTCCACCAACAGCCTTGCCGTCCTTATCGGCAATAAGGGTTGGAAGTGAGCCGTCTACCAGAGCACAAGCAACAACATCCCAGCCAGATTCGCGATTCTCTGGCACCAAAATAGTGTCGTTAAAAAGAATCAGGCTGGTGGGAGTTCCCTCAACCTCAAATAGAACACTCTTAGTTCCCGAGTCACTCGTACGAACAACAGCAGTTTTGCCGTCGCTCTGCTTCTCCAGGGAATACTTCAAGCCGTGGAAGGTAACCGAGCCGTCAACCGACTGCTCGTCCTGCTGCTTCTCGTCAGCGTAGGCGGACTGGGTCTGCTTTGGCTGCTGGCTTGCAGATTCACTCTTAGTGCTTGTAGCGCAGCGAACAATAAAGAACAGAGCAGTAAGCACAACAATAGCTGCGACCACCAAGATGATGACCGATTTTCTATTTGGAGGTTCAGGCGTGTTGTCGGCCTGTCGTGGGCTCTGAGGAATTTGTGCACCCTGACCTGCACGAAGCGTTGAAATATTCTTCAGATCAACCGATGAAGCCTCAGGGGTCTTCTCGCCAGATGAACTTGTTCTCATGTGGTTTGCCATGCTTAAACCTCCCGACGTGCCTCAATTGCACGACCCAATGTTACCTCATCTGCGTACTCAAGATCTCCGCCTACGGGAAGTCCGCTTGCCAATCGGGTAACCGTCATTCCAAGCGGATTAATGGTTCTGGAGAGATACGTTGCAGTTGTTTCTCCCTCGACGTCCGGATTAGTTGCCAGAACTACCTCGGTAACGGTGCCATCGGCCAAGCGGGACAGCAGCTCGCGTACGTGGAGCTGCTCGGGACCAATCTTGTCCATAGGCGAGATTACGCCGCCCAGAACGTGATAGAGGCCGTGGAACGCACCGGTGCGCTCGATTGCCGAGACATCTTTGGGTTCAGAGACCACGCAGATTTTACTGCGATCCCTGGAAGAGTCCAGGCAGATGTCGCATTCGTCACGCGTCGCATAGTTGAAGCAGATAGGGCAAA
>ERZ773050.1722-NODE-1722-length-11965-cov-5.334173_pt1 | contig 11965 bp, 10 predicted proteins | sample MGYA00580632_ERZ773050 | MGnify/ENA primary metagenome ERZ773050 (study PRJEB29015, sample SAMEA2738123) | human oral metagenome | biome: human oral; feature: human-associated habitat; material: saliva | place: China | collected 2166 ... | reverse complement strand
GCCCGGAACTCTCCCGTTCCGGGATCGGCCTACACTCGATACCGGCAGAGCTCATCGCCCAGCCCAGATCCCCTACCTTCCCCAGGAGACCGCGGTGAACAAGAGCAGTACCTACGACCCGATGGTCGGAAGCGTGCTGGATGGTCGCTACGAAATTCTTGCGAAGATCGCACGGGGCGGAATGGCGACGGTCTACCGGGCCCGTGATGCTCGTCTCCAGCGGACCGTCGCCGTCAAGATCATGCGAACCGACCTGGGCGAGGCCGACGAGTTCGCCGCGAAGTTCGACCGGGAGGCGCGTTCCGCGGCCCTGATCAACCATCCCGCGGTGGTCAGCATCTTCGATCAGGGCATCTCCCAGGGACAGCCGTACATCGTCATGGAGTTCGTCGAGGGCTGCACACTGCGCAATCTCATCACGCGCGAGGCTCCGTTCGACCCCGAGCGCGCCCTCAGCCTCATCGAGCCCGTCGCGGCCGCCCTGGCGGCGGGCGCGCTCACCCGCGCCGGCTGGAGGGCGCTGCGCCGGCGCGGCCCCCAGGTGCTCGCTCCCCTGGAGGCCGTCGAGCTCGTCGCCGCCTCCGCCACCGTCCTGTGGTGGCGCGATGGCAGGGGCAAGGTGCTCGTCGAGGCCCCACGGGGCGGCCAGCACCAGCTCGTGGCCAGCGGCGACGAGGCGCTGCGAGCGGGCCAGGCGGTCACCGTCGTCGACGCCGGCCGCGATGAGCGCGGCGCCATCCACGTCGTCGTCTCGCGGCTCGCCCTGGCCGGCGAGTAAGGCGCCAGCCGCCCTCGCGGCGCCCATCGTCCCTGATCAACAAGACCGATTCCTGAATCGAGAAAGGTTCCCTCACCCATGCTGAGCATCATCCTCATCGCCGTCGCGGCGATCGCGCTCGTCGTCCTCATCGGCGTCTTCGCCGCGAGTCGATTCGTCGTCATCCCGCCCAACGAGGTCGGTATGGTCTCCGGAAGCGCCAAGACCGGGGATGTCAAGATCATCCTCCCCGGTGGCCGCGACTTCGTGTGGCCCATCCTCCAGACCATCCGCTACCTGCCCATGACCCAGCAGACCGTTGCCCTGGGCGTGGAGGCCGAGGACAAGAACAAGATCAAGGTGTTCGTCTCCGCCGTCGCCGCCATCAAGGTGGGCGACAACGACGCCGCGATCCGCGCCGCCGCCCAGCGCTTCATGGGCAAGGCCCAGATCGAGGGCGCCATCGCCGAGGCCACCACCGAGGCACTGGAGGGAACCCTGCGCTCCATCGTGGGCGCCATGACCGTCTCCGACCTCATCAGCGACCGCGAGGCCCTCCAGCAGCAGGTCCTCGACGGCGCCGAGACCGTTCTGGCCGGCATGGGCCTGGCTATCGACACCCTCCAGATCAACAAGATCGAGGACAACGACGGCTACATCGCCTCCCTGGGCGTGCCCGAGCGCAAGCGCGTCGAGCAGGAGGCGCGTATCGCCACTGCGAACGCCGAGGCGCTGGCCGCCGCGGCCGAGGCGACGTCCCAGGCGACGGTTGCCCAGCAGCAGCGCGACCTGGCCATCAAGAAGGCGGCCCTGAAGAAGGAGATCGACGCCGCCCAGGCAGACGCCGAGGCCGCCGGCCCCCTGGCCAAGGCCGAGAACGACCGGAAGGTCGCCGAGATCGAGCAGCGCGCCGCCCAGGCCCGCGCCGACCTGCGCGAGCGCGAGCTCGACACCGAGGTCCGCAAGCCCGCCGACGCCGACCTCTACGCCCGCACCCGCGGCGCCGAGGCCGCCAAGGCCGAGCAGATCAACGCCGCTGAGGCGGCCGCCGAGCGCAAGCGCCTCGACGCCGAGGCCCAGGCCGGCGCCACCGCGCGCCTCGCCGAGGCGGAGGCGACAGCTACGAAGGCCCGTGCCCTGGCCGAGGCGGAGGCTGTTCGCGCCGCCGGTGAGGCTGAGGCCGAGGCCTCCCGGGCCAAGGGCCTGGCCGCCGCTGAGGCCACGAAGGCGCAGGCCGAGGCCATGGAGCGCTACGGCGAGGCCGCGAAGGCCAAGCAGGTCATCGACGTCCTCCCCGAGATCGCCCGCGCCCTGGCCGAGCCCATGGGCCGCATCGAGGGCATGACGGTGGTCTCCGCCGATGGCGCCGGCAAGATCACCCAGATGGCCGCCTCCGTCATCCCCCAGCTCGACGGCCTCACACAGGCCTTCCTCGGCAAGCCCGTGAGCGACCTGCTGGGCAACGAGGGCGGCAAGGGCGTGACGCGGTCGGGCGACTCCGCGCACTGATGTTGCGCTGAGCGGGCTGAGCGCTACTGGGCCGCGCGCGAGCCGCGCTGCCGCGCTGCGGACCACTGACCGGCGGGTCGGGCTGACAAGCCCGGCCCGCCGACTGCTGCTTGCCGTGGGTTCGGCACGCTCAGCCGACGATGGCCGGATCAGAATCCGCGTCGTTTCAACGTTTCTCTGATCGGGTTCCGAGGTCGGCGGGTCTCCCGTGTGCATTTCCTGCGGCGATGCACACGGGAGAGTTCGCAGCGACGCGAGACGGAATGCGGAACGTTGGAATCATGCGGAATCTGCGGAGGCGCTGTCAACCTGAGCGTGCCGTGCCATCGCGCTGCCGGCACGCGTGCCCCTGCCCGCGCATGAGGGCCAGTGCCTTGGGGCGCATGACGGTGATCGCCTGCCGGGCATGGGACGAAAAGACCTGTATGCGGGAGCACAATGGGCAGTGACCGCGCCGGCGGTCAGGATCGAGGCTCCCATGCCATCTCAACCAGCCTCCCGGCCCACTCTCCGCCCGCACCCGGGTCTCTGGGGAACCCCGCAGATGAGGATGCTCAGCGCGTGGGCCCTCGTCTGCTGCCTGAGTTACGCCTTCCTCCCGCAGAGCTGGCTCGGGACTGTCCGCTGGGTGCTCTTTGTCGCGCTCGCGGCCATCATCGGCCGGATCGTCGCCCTGCGCCTCCGCCGCCATTGACGGGCGCATCGCTACGGCGCCGCCGCGCCTCAGTGGAGTTTTCACTCAAGGAACCCGGCGCTCACTGTAGGAACTGACGCCCTCACTGTAGATAGTGAGGCCTTCAGTGATGCGTGGCGAGGGTTCGCTCGTTCGGACGCATCGGGGCTCAGTGCGCGCCGTCGGCGCCCGAGCGGATGATCTCCTCCAAGGCGGCCAGGTGCGCTTGGACGGCCTTGCGACCGTCCTTGGTCAGGCTCGCCCAGGTGATCTGGCGGCGGTCATGACGATCGGGCGATCTGTCCTTGCGGATCTCGACGTAGCCAGCATCGGATAGGACCTTGAGGTTCTTCGACAGGGCAGCATCGCTGATCGCCAGGATCTCCTTGAGAACCCCGAACTCCAGTTCCGCGGTTCGCAGCAGCGAGCAGATGCGCAAGCGGGTCGGCGAGTGGATGACCTCGTTGAACGCTGGCGCGGTACCTCTAGGCACCGTCTCACCTCCCCTGCGCGAGGTCTTGGCGCAGCGCGTTGTCGTACAGGTGGCCGAACACCACGACGGCGCCGGCCACCACCACAGCCGCGCCCACGGCCCACCAGGAGGACAAGTGGAGCAGATTGGCTGCCAGGGCGGTGCTCAGCCCGGCCATGACGATGGTCATGGCCACGGCGAATTGGTGTCTGCTGTGCGGTCCCGGGAAGGATTGGATCGAGACCCCGCAGCGGGACTCGTAAGAGCGCAGGGACAAGAGCATGAGGGTGACGCAGACGGTCACAATCAGCGCCGAGAACATTGGCGGAAGAAGCCCGAGGGCAAGCGTCTCCGTTGCGGCCAGTCCACCCATGGCAGGGTGGTACCACGCGGGTGTCGCCACGCGCGCGGCCAGGTCGGACTGGTCGGCACCCAGCGCCCTCAGCGTCTGGCGCGCCTCAGCGGCGTTCACGGACGTGTCGTCGCGGGACTGGGGCAAATTATTTTCCATATAGGCAAGTCTCTCAGATGACTTGCCTACATGGCAAGTGACTGGAGCCTGAGCGATGGGGTGTGTTGCGGCTTGGTGCTTGCCAACGGAGATCGCTGCTCTCGGTGCGCGACTTCGTGCTGAGGATCTGCGCCGCCCGCCGTGGAGGGGCGGATAGAACCTCTCAGGCAAGCTGTGACCCGAACGCCACCCTCTAATCTGAAAGATTCGTTACGAATCGGGTAACATAGTACGCATGGAGGTCAGGTACGCGGATCGCAAGATCCAGACGATCTGCACCAACGAGCGCCAGATGAAGCGCCAGCTCGACGCGGCCGTGGCCAAGAAGCTCCGGCTGCGCATCACCGAGCTGTACAACGTCGAATCGTTCGCCGGGCTCCTCCACGGCACCGGTAGATGGGAGCAACTGACCGCAGATCGTGCTGGGCAGTGGTCCGCACGGCTCGGCCGCAACTGGCGCCTCATCGTCGTCGACGAGGGCGGTACCCCTGTGGTCGCTCTCGTGACCGACATCGTCGACTATCACTAATCCACCGCACCCCGAGGAGGGCCGTCATGACTCACTATCCCGACTACATCGTGCCCACCGGAGACTTCGTCGCGGAGTGGATGGAGGATGAGGGCGTCAACGCGGCTGAGCTCGCCCGCAGGCTCGACGTCTCCCGCAAGCATGTGAGTGAGCTCCTCCACGGCAAGGCGCCGCTCAGCCACGACCTCGCGCTTCGGCTGGAGAACGTGACGGGCGTGCCCGCCAGGATCTGGAACCTTCACGAAGCGGGCTATCGCGAGGCTCTGGCCCGTCGGCGCGCGGCCGAGGACCTGGCGGGGCAGTTCGAGCAGGCCAAGGCCTTTCCCCTCTCCTACCTGCGGAAATCCGGCGTGATTGCCGCTGGTGCGAGAGACAAGGCTGGCACGGTGAAGGATCTGCTCCGCTTCTTCGAAGTCGGTACTTTCGACGCCTTCCAGTCCACCTGGGAGAAGGGCTCTGTGGCTTATCGGCGTTCCGCAGTGGGGCGCGACGACGCACCCGCCCTGGCAGCCTGGCTCCGGCTCGCTGAGCGCGACGCTCACATGGACTCGCTCGCCGGATATGAGCGGTCCCGCGTGGAATCAGCGCTTCCCGACCTTCGGAGGCTCACCGTCCTTCCGCCAGCCGAGGGCGTCCGTCAAGCGCAGCAGCGACTGCGGGAGTGCGGCGTCGTCCTCGCCCTTGTCCCTGCCGTGCCAGGGCTGGGGATCCATGGCGCCACCCGGTGGATCGGCGGCCATCCAGTGATCCAGCTCTCCGGATTGTGGAAGAGCGACGACCAACTGTGGTTCACGCTCTTCCACGAGATCGGGCATGTCCTCCTTCACGACCCCAAGGGCCTCTACCTCCAGGGAGTGGAGGGCGCGATCGAGGAGGAGGCGGACGCCTTCGCCGCCCGGCTCCTCGTTCCAGAGGACTACGCCGAGCGTCTCCCTCAGCGGCGCAGCCTCGCGGAGGTCAAGCGCCTTGCTGAGGAACTGGAGGTCGCTCCCTCCATCATCCTCGGGCAGGCGCAGCGCCGCACTGGTGATTATGCCTGGGGCCATGACCTCAAGCGCAGAGTCGACATCGCGGACATGGTGGCTTGAGCATCTGGATCGCCGAGCCCGGCCTTGGCCTGTCTCGCCGACGGGTGCGCTGAGCACCTTGGGTTGCGTTCTCCCCGCACCCCACGGTGCTGCGCGCAACCACCGGTGCGGGAGGCACCCCACGATGCTCGCCGCGCCCAACCCGCCACCCGCACCACCCTGCCGTCGCCCGGGCCTCCTCGCGCCCGGCCCCCTCGTGGACTGATGACGCCCGCATGGCGCGTCCATGGGCATACTGGCCCCATGCGCGTCCACAACTTCTCCGCAGGCCCCGCCCAACTCCCCCTGCCCGTCCTCGAGCGCGCCGCCGCCGAGCTCACCGACTGGCGCGGCACCGGCATGTCGGTCCTGGAGGACTCCCACCGGGGCAAGGACTTCGTCGCCTGCGCGGCCGCGACCGAGGCGGCCTTCCGCCGCGTCGCCGCCCTGCCGGACAACTACCGCGTCCTCTTCCTGGCCGGCGGCGCCACCGGCCAGTTCTCCGCCATCCCCGCCAACCTCGCCGCCCCCGGCGCCACCGCCGCCTTCATCAACACCGGCCAGTGGTCCACCAAGGCCGCCAAGGAGGCCACGCGCCAGGGCCTCAACGTCGCCACCATCGCCGACGAGTCCGCCTCCCACTACACCACCACCCCGGACCCCGCCTCGCTTGCCGTCCCCGCCGACGCCGCCTACCTCCACTACACGCCCAACGAGACCATCGGCGGCGTCGAGTTCCCCTACATCCCCGACTCCGGCGACATCCCGCTCGTCGCCGACTTCTCCTCCACCTACCTCTCGCGGCCCGTCGACTTCTCCCGCTTCGGCGTCGTCTACGGCGGCGCCCAGAAGAACCTCGGCCCCGCGGGCCTGGCCGTCGTGCTCGTGCGCGACGACCTCCTCGACCGCGCCCGCCCGGACGTCCCCGCCATCTGGGACTGGAGAACCATGGCGGCCAACGACTCCATGCTCAACACCCCGCCCACCTTCTCCATCTACCTCCTCGGCCTCATCCTGGAGTGGATGGAGGAGCAGGGCGGCCTGGAGGCCATCGGCGCCGCCAACGAGGCCAAGGCCCGCTCCCTCTACGAGGCCATCGACTCCTCGGACTTCTACGCCAATCCCGTCGAGCCGCGCTCGCGGTCCTGGATGAACATCCCCTTCACCCTCGCCGACCCCGCCCTCGACGCCGACTTCCTCACCGGCGCCGCCGACGCGGGCCTGGTCAACCTCAAGGGCCACCGCAGCGTCGGCGGCATGCGCGCCTCCATCTACAACGCCATGGGGGCCGACGGCGTCGCCGCCCTCATCGACTACATGGCCGAGTTCGAGCGCGCCCACGCCTGAGCCAGGCGCCTCACCGACACCCCCGATCAGCACACAGGAGAACCATGAACGCCCCCGTGCCCCCCAAGCCCGAGCGATTCCGCATCAAGACCCTCAACGCGATCTCCGGCGCCGGCCTGTCCCGCCTGCCCGATGAGCGCTACGAGGTCGGCGGCGGCATCACCGAGCCCCACGCGCTCCTCCTGCGCTCCGCCAAGCTGCACGGCACCCCCATCCCCGACTCCGTCCTGGCCGTGGCCCGCGCCGGCGCCGGCACCAACAACATCCCGGTTGACGAGTTCACCGAGCGCGGCGTCCCCGTGTTCAACACCCCCGGCGCCAACGCCAACGCCGTCAAGGAGCTCGTCCTGGCTGGCCTGTTCATCGCCTCGCGCAACCTCATCCCCGCCGCGCGCTTCGCCCACACGCTCGACGGCGACGCCGCCGAGATGGCCAAGGCCGTCGAGGCCGGCAAGAAGCAGTTCGTCGGCTTCGAGCTGCCCGGCCGCACGCTCGGCGTCGTCGGCCTGGGCGCCATCGGCGTGCAGGTCGCCAACGCGGCGCTGAGCCTGGGCCTGCGCGTCATCGGCTACGACCCGGCCATCAGCGTCGAGTCCGCCTGGCACCTGAGCGCCGAGGTGGAGCGCGCCGAGTCCATGGAGGAGGTCTTCAAGCGGGCCGACATCCTCACCGTCCACGTGCCTCTCCTGGAGTCCACGCGCGGCCTGGTGTCCACCCAGCGCGTCGGCCTCATGAAGGAGACCGCCGTCATCCTCAACTTCGCCCGCGCCGAGATCGTCGACGAGGCCGCCGTCGTCGCCGCCCTCGACGAGGAGAACCTGGGCGGCTACGTCTGCGACTTCCCCTCCCCGGCCGTCCACAAGCACCCCCGCTGCATCTCCCTGCCGCACCTGGGCGCCTCCACCAAGGAGGCCGAGCGCAACTGCGCCATCATGGCCGCCGACTCCCTGCGCGGCTACCTGGAGGACGGCCAGATCCACAACTCCGTCAACCTTCCCGAGGCGGTCATGGCCCGCGCCGAGGGCACCCACCGGCTCGTCATCGTCAACCGGAACGTGCCCAACATGGTCGGCCAGGTCTCCACCCTCGTCGCCGGGCACGGCCAGAACATCGCCAACCTGCTCAACAAGTCCCGCGGCGACCTCGCCGTCACCCTCGTCGACGTCGAGGGCGACCCCGCCCCCGGGGTCCTGGACGAGCTCCTCGCGATCGACGGCGTGCTGTCCGCCCGCTGCGTCTGAGCCGCGGGCAACTGCCGGCCTAGTCCCGCCCGCCCGCCCCGCGGATCGGGCAGGATGGAGGAATGCGGCTCGTCGGCGACCTGAAGGACCTGGGGGCCACCCGCGCCTTCCGCATCCTGCTGGGCGTTCGGCTCATCTCCCAGACCGGCGACGGTCTCGTCCAGGCGGGCCTGGCCACCCTGTTCTTCTTCGCGCCCCAGAACATGACCAGCGCGGCCGGGGTGGCTCTCGCCCTGGTGGTCATGCTCCTGCCCTTCAGCATCGTCGGGCCCTTCACCGGGCCCTTCATCGACCGCTGGCGGCGCCGCCAGATCATCCTGCGCTGCAACCTGGCGCGCGCCGGGCTCATCGGCGCCACCGCCGTCGCGCTCTACCTGGCCGGGATCGGCCCGGTGGTCTATGTCCTCGTGCTCGTGGTCATGGGGATCAACCGCTTCCTCCTGGCCGTGCTCTCCGCAGGCCTCCCCCAGATCATCAGCCCCGCGCGACTGCTCACCGCCAACTCCATCGTGCCGACCCTCGGGGGCGCCGCCAGCGCCATCGGCGCGATCATCGGCGTCATCCTGCGCCTCCTCCTCCCCGCAGGCACGGCGCAGGACACCGCGAGCCTGCTCAGCGCCGTCGCCATGTACACCCTGGCCGCGCTCCTGGTCACCCGCCTCGCCCCGGGGGAGCTCGGCCCCGCGCGCCTGCCCAGCAGCGCCGACGACGGCGCGCCAGCCGCCCCGGCTCTCAGCACCCGGGCCGCTGATGGCGACAGCACGCTCGGCGCCGCCCTCACCTCGACGGTCTCTGAGCTGGCCGCCGCGATCCGCTACCTCGTGCGCCGCGGCACCCCCGCTCTCGCACTGGGCACGATGGCCCTGCACCGCTTCGTCTACGGCATGGAGCTCATCACCATCATCCTGGCCAGCCGCAATCTCCTGGCCGCCGACGGCGATGCCGACGCGGGGCTGGCGAACTTCGGGGCCCTCATGGGGGCGATGCTCGCCGGCCATTTCCTCGCCGTCATCCTCACCCCCATCGCCCATGAGCGGATCACGCCCGCCACTTGGGTCATCACCTGCCTCCTCGGCGGGACGGCCGGGCAAGTGCTCATCGCCGCCACCCACGCGCGGATCCCCTTCATGGTGGGGCTCTTCATCTTCGGGGTCGGTGTGCAGGGAGCGAAGATCGCCGTCGACACGATCGTCCAGTCGGATGCCGCCGACGCCTTCCGCGGCCGTGCCTTCTCCATCTACGACGTGCTGTTCAACACCGCCGAGTGCCTCGCGGCCGGCGTCGCCGTGCTCATCCTCCCCGACGGAGGATGAGCACGGCCCGTGCAGATCGGCCTGGTGGCGATGGTGCTCGCCGTCGTCGCCGGCTACCGCTCCGGAGTGCGCGCCCTCGGGGGCCGCCCCCGGCCCGCTTAGAGGGTCAGGGGCGCCGTCCCCTCAGGCCAGCTCGGGCTGGAGGCCGAGCGTGCCCACGAGGGAGGCCCGGTAGGCGTCCGAGCCCACCCGCTCGCGCCAGGCGCGGGCCGCCGCGAGCCGCGACTCGACGCCCAGGCGCTCCACCGGCACCTCGTTGCCCTCGGTGGTGAGAAAGCGCGTGAGGCCGGCGATCGCGCCGTCGGCCACCGCGACATCCCGGCGGACCTTGGCGTCCACGCGCGCGGCGTACCAGTCGGAGGCGAGGATCGCCTCGCGGTCGAACAGCGCCCGGAACTCCGGGCTCGCCAGCGTCCAGCCCTCGCGGGAGGCGCCGTCGGCCATGATCTCCAGCAGGGCGCGCAGCGGCGGCACCGCCTGCTCAATCGAGCCGTCGGCCACGTACTTGCGGGCCACCACCTCATGGGTGGTGACGATGACGTCGATGGAGTCGGCGAAGACCTCCGGGTCCTGCAGCTCGGGGCGCAGCATCTCCTTGGTGAAGACCACGTCCGGGTGCAGGAAGATCCGCCCGAAGAACGTCGAGGCGAAGGCCTGGTTCATGCGGTAGCCGAGGCGCGAGGCCTGGATGGTGCGCCCCTCGAAGACGTAGTCCTCCATCTTCTCCAGGTAGCCGGTCTCGATGAGCTGGTGGGCGTCGCGCTCGTCGCGTTCCATGCGGGAGAAGATCTCGGGGACGAGCATGGAGATGTCGTGAGCGACCTTCACCTTCGGGCCGATGTAGCCGGCCGAGGACAGCCACCCGTCGTAACCGCCGAGCGCGTAGGACAGCAGCGCCGCGTTGAGGTCGTAGACCGGGGGCAGCGCGTTGAACGGGGACTTCGTCAGCGCCCCCTCGCTGCCCGCGCCCGTCGTCGACGGCGACTTGCCGGTCATCGAGGAGATGAACTCCATGAACAGCTCAGGCAGCTCCATGAAGTGCAGGGGGTTGTAGGCGCACAGGGCCGGCACGCCCGGCTCCGGCGGGTTGTTGCGCCGCCCGGCCGCCACCACATCCACGCTGTGGCGGATCGGCTCGTCCAGGGGGACACCGGCGTAGAGGTGGCTGGCCAGCTCGGCCAGGCGCACATGCTCAGGCGAGGCGATATCCGGGCGCACCTGCAGGTAGCGCGGGTTCTTCGTGGGGATGCCGCCGACGAGCCGGGGGTCCGCGGTGGACACCCAGTAGGTCTCATGGTCGGCGTCCGGGCCGTCCGGCAGGGCCGCCGCGCGGCGCACCAGGTCCTGCATGGGCTCGGTGAACTCGGACAGTCCCGGGGCGTCCTCCGCCATCGCCCGGGCGTCCGCCGGGGTGAGCGGCTGGAAATTGGAGATGAACAGGCCCGTGCCGGACATGTCCGACTCCGTCTGCTTGTCATAGCCGCGCACGATCGCGTCATCGGGGCGCTGGAAGAGCAGGCTCTCGCAGTTGGTGACGTACTTGCGGCTGAGGCCTGTGGCCTCCCCCTCGCTCTTCCCCGCGTCGCCTTCCAGGGCAGGGGCCACCGTCGAGGCGGTGATGTCATCCTCCGTCTGCACCTTGGCCGCCGCGGCGAAGTCCGGGCGCAGCGAGAACAGCCGCCAGGCGCCGTCGTCATCGAAGCCCACGCGCAGCATGTTCACCTTGACGGTGTCCCCGTCCAGGCGCAGCGAGTTGGCCTGGCGCCCGTTCATGACCCCCACGGAGAAGTGCGAGCGCCAGTCGCCGCCCCATTCCGGGCGGTAGTAGCGCTTGACCGTGAAGATGAGCTCCTTGATATGGGCCGGGATCGACTCCAGGAACGCGTTGTACTCGGCCGTGTACATCTCCGACGGCGTCAGCAGCTTGATGACACTGCCCAGGCTGCGGCGCTCGGAGAGGATCGGCCGGTGGTCCGAGCTCTTGTTGGCCTCGTCGACGAAGCGGTCGGTGTAGTCGCCGTCGAGGATCTCCTGGACGGCGTCGAAGTCCTTCTCGACGTCCGCGATATAGGCCTCGCCGAACACGAAGGCGTCGAGGATCGACTTGGAGATCTCTGACTTCCCGCCGCCCGAGACCGTGGCCGGCTTGTGCAGCTGCGTGTGCCAGGGGGCGGTGCCGATCATGTGCCACTGCTTGGGATTGCCCACCGCTGCCTTGCAGTGGACCTGGTATCCCGACGGCGTCACGTAGGTGCGCCCCGCCAGCAGCGGGATCGAGTGCTCGCCAGCGTCATCCGCCCACTGGATCGTGCGGGTGAGCATCGAGTAGAACGCCCCGCCGGGCACGAGGACGATGGCGTCGTCGAGCAGGTCGCGGGCGTGCCCCTCGGGCAGGAGCTCGAAGCGCCCGGGGTTGGCCTCCAAGACCGCGGCGATCGTCGTGCCCTCGGGCGTGTGGACGTCGCGGAACTCGCGGCCCAGGTCGTAGCGCGGGAAGGCGATCGCGCCGCCGGAGTGCTCCTCCTCCACGCAGCCGAAGAGGTTGG
>ERZ773050.1718-NODE-1718-length-11972-cov-4.791223_pt1 | contig 11972 bp, 7 predicted proteins | sample MGYA00580632_ERZ773050 | MGnify/ENA primary metagenome ERZ773050 (study PRJEB29015, sample SAMEA2738123) | human oral metagenome | biome: human oral; feature: human-associated habitat; material: saliva | place: China | collected 2166 ... | reverse complement strand
CCCGCCGCGCCCTGCGGGGCGGGCTGTGGGCCGCGGGCCTGGCCCGCCGGGCCCGGCGCGCCGACCTCCTCGACGTCCACGGCGGCACCGTGCCCGCGCACACCCGCTGGACCCGCCGCCCCTACGTCCTGCACCTGCACGGCACGGACATCCGCGTCCGGCGCTACGAGCAGGCGTCCGCCGCGCTGGTCGAGCGCTCGGTCAGGGAGGCCCTCGACGTCTACTACACCACCCCCGACCTCGCCGAGCACACCCTCGATCTGAGCCCCGGCGCCACCCTCCAGCCGGTCGTCATCGACCCCGCCGAGCTCCCCGCCCTCCCCTCCGACGCCCCCTCCGATACCGCTGGCCCCGGCGGGCCCCGGCCCTTCACCGTGGTCTTCCCCTCCCGGTGGGACGCCGCCAAGGGAGGGGAGGAGCAGGAGCGGGCCGTCGCCGCCCTGCGCCGCGCCTACGGGGATCGGATCATCCTGGAGGGCCTGGATTGGGGGGAGAACGCCCCCCGGATCGCGCGCGAGCACGGCCTCATCCTGCGTCCGAGGATGCCCCATGCGGACTACATCCGCTGGCTGGCGGGGGCCTCGGCCGCCGTCGGGCAGATGACCGGCTGCATGGGCGTCTCCGAGATCGAGGCCATCGGGGTCGGCGTCACCACCATCATGGCCCTCGACGAGCGCTGGTACGACGGCTCCCACGAGACCACCCGGGACGTGCCGGTCCTCGGCGGCCCGGTGGCGCGGGCCGACTTCGTGGACGCGATCGTCGACGGCGTGGGCCGGGCGATGGACGGCGCGCGGATCACCGGCGGGCGCGCCTGGGTCGACGCCAACCACTCGCCCCGGCGAGCCGTGGCCCGCCTCACCGAGCGCTTCGCCCGCCTCGGGGACGCCCCCGCCTGACCCCGCCACCGCGCAGTGGGCCCCATCGCCCCGCCCGAGCCCGCCGGGCGGGAGCGCGGCGTAGGGTGCCGGGAGCACCTCGGGATCAATTCGCGGGAACGAGGCCCGGAGCCCAGCCCCCGTCGAGGAACAGGCGGGTCCACAGCCCGAGCGTGGAGGTCCCCAGGACCATGCGCGCCACCTGCTCACGGCGGGGGATCGGCTCGCTGAACGCCTCGAAGGCCATGGGATGGTCGAGCATGGTCCGCACCGAGCGGTAGCGCGAGAGCGCCCGATCCCCCCGGGTGGCCCGCAGGCCCGCCAGGAGCGCGCGCTTGGGCAGCGCCGGCAGCCGCGTGGCCGCAGGGGCGAAGAGGGCGGTCTCCTGCCCCGTGACCTCGGCGTAGGTCCTCATCGTGAACCCGGCGTACCACTGGCGGGTGGCGGTCAGCCCCTCCGAGCCGCGCAGCCAGACATCCCAGAGCTCGCGGTCGAGCATGGGCAGCGCCCAGTCGTAGCCGAATGCCTCGTAGCCCTTCATCGAGTTGTTGATGTACTTGGCCTGCCGCTCGCGCAGGTTGAACCACTCGATGAGCCGCTGGGCGTCCCTGGGGGCGAGATCAGCGCCCACCCCCAGCTCGCGGGCGGCGCCGAGCACGGCGGCGCGCAGCCCCTCCAGGCGTCGGTAGGCGCGCGGGCGGCCCTGGAGGACGGCGTGGTGCGAGGCGATCGTCGAGAGCACCCGCGCCCGGGCGGGGGAGCCGTCGAGCAGGCTCTCATCATGCATGTTCCCGACGATCGTGTGGCCGGGGAGGAAGACGGCGTCGTCGTCCACGAGCCCCTCGCGGCGCATCCGCTCCAGCGCGTACCAGTCCTGCGGATGGGGCAGGGACGTCGCCCCCCAGGTGCTCGCCCGGAACCGCGCCCCGCCCCGCCCCGCCCAATCGCCGGCGATCTCGGCGGGGTCGAGCTCAACGCTGAACCAGGGCAGTCCCATCGCCTCCGCCACCTGCTGGGAGACGGCCGTCTCCCGGGCGCCCGCCTTGCCGTAGGTGAAGGCGGTGATCCTGCCGGCCCCCAGGCGCGTGAGCCAGGCCGCCAGGAGGCGCGAGTCCAGCCCCCCGGACAGCGGCAGCACCAGCTGGCGCTCCCCGACGGCGTCGAGGAGCCTCGACACGGCGGCGTCCATGGCCCCGGCGAAGGCCTCGGCGTACTCCTCGCCGTCGGAGATCGGCGAGGAGGCGAAGCGGTAGTCCTCCCACGCGCGGGACTCCCAGGAGCCATCGGCGCGCAGGAGGGTGGTGGAGGCCGCCGGCGTGGCGTGAACGCCGCTGATGAGAGTGCTCGTCCCCGGGGTGAATCCCAGGTGGAGGAAGGACTCGGCGGCGCCCCGATCGCGGCGCCAGGCCCCCGCGGGCAGGCGCTCGCGCAGGAGGCGGGAGTCATCGCTCACGACCCAGCGCCCCTCCAGGCGGGTGAAGAGCAGGTGGTGGGAGCGGGGACGGTCGGTCGTGAGGACCAGGTCCTCGCCATCGTGCTCGATGAGGGTCCACTGCCCCGCGCGCGTGGCCGGGGCGCTGGCGGCCAGTCCCGGCGGGATCGGCCCCTGGTCCCGCAGCGGCCGCCACAGGTGGGCGCCGCCCTGCGAGGCCCACCCGGGGGAGGCGAGGAGGATCTCGGGCGTCGTGCTGTCGGTGCCGCTCACGCGCCCATTATCCGTGTGCCCGGGCCCGGGCCGCTGGAGACCGGGCCCGAGCGGCGATTCATCGGAGGCTGCCGTGGTTCAATACTCGCCATGAGAGCGGCGGTGGCGAGGCGATGGCAGAGCCTGACCGCGCGCAGCCCGGTCCTCGGCGCGATCCTCACCCTCATGACGGGCACCGCCGCCGCCCAGGGCATCACGCTCCTCCTCCAGATCTTCATCGCGCGCGTCTACTCCGACGTCGACAAGGGCCTGCTGGGCATGTACGGCTCCGTCACGGGCTTCGTCATCACCTTCGCCGCGCTGCGATTCGACCTCGCCATCGTCCTGCCCACCTCCGAGCGCGCCGCGCGGGTCCTCACCAGGCTCGCCACCCGGTGCATCGTGCTCACCTCCCTGCTCACCTCCCTGACCTGCATCGCCCTGGCGCGCCTCCTGCGCGACCACTACCACCACTCCGGGCCCCTCATGTGGTGGCTCATGGGATCGGGCGCCACGGTCTTCCTCGTCGCCCAGGTCACCAACCTCCAGTACTGGCTCACCCGGCAGGGGAGATTCGGAGCCATCGCCCGCAACCGGGTGCTCCAATCCACGGCTGTGGCCGGATTGCAACTCGCCTTCGGCCTCGCCCTGCACGGCGGCATCTCCGCCCTCCTCCTGGGCACGATCGCCGGCCAGCTGCTCACCTACGCCGGCCTGTGGCGGCGCACTCCCGACCTGCGCGAGCCCATCGGCGACGGCGCTCCGAGCCTTGTCGAGATGGCCTCGCGCTACCGGCGGATGCCGCTGCTCAACGGCCCCAACGCCGTCGTCGACTCCCTTCGCAACAACGGCATCAATCTGCTCATCGGAGCGGTATCCGTGGCGGCGCTAGGCCAGTTCCAGCTCGCCTGGAACATCCTCCAGGTACCGGTGGCGCTCATCGCGGGATCGGTGTCCCAGGTCTTCTTGAAGAAGCTCTCCGACCTCGCGCCGGGCGAGATGGTGCCGCTCGTCCGCTACGTGCTGTGGAGGGCCCTGCTGGCGGCCACGGTCCCCTTCGCGATCCTCTACATCCTCGCCCCCTGGCTCTTCCCGCTGGTCTTCGGACCGACCTGGGTGGACGCCGGATACTGCGCGCGGGCGCTGACTCCGTGGCTCCTCATGACCGTCCTGACCTCGCCGATCTCCAATATCTTCGTGGTCACCGAGACCCAGTCCCGGCTTCTCGCCTTCGCGATCGTCTACTGCGCGGCGCCCCTGGCCTGGCTGTGGCTGAGCCCCCTGCCGTTCATGACGACCCTGACGATTCTCGGGGCGCTCATGGCGCTCCTCCTGGCGGGGATGATCGTCATGGCGCTCGCGGTCGCGCGCCGCTTCGATGCGGGTCCTGCCCCCGAATGAGCTGCCCCATCGGCATCGGGGAGGGCTGGAGGCCGTCACATGCGAGAATGCACCAATGGCCCTACTGGCCTGTTCTCTCCCAAGGAGTCGCGCTGTGAGCCCATCCCAGGTTCCTCTCGTCGTCCTCACCGATCAGTACCCGTTCGACACCGGTGAGGAGTTCTTCGAGCAGGAGATCAACTACCTCGCCGAGCAGTTCGAGCGGATATGGATCATCCCCATGCGCGCCACCAGCGGCGCGGTCAAGACCCGCCGCCTGCCCCGCGGCGCGACCGCCATCCTCCTCCCCCTGCCCCCCACGGGCACCTGGAAGCGCCGCGCCCCGCGCCACGCCGCCCGCCTGGCCCTCGGCCCGGGCCGGGTGGAATGGGGAGGCTCCCGCGCCAGCGCGACCCGTGCCATCCGCGAGCTCCACTACGCCGTCGACGTCCTCGACCGTTTCGAGGCCCTGGCCCGCACCCGCGCCTACCGCGAGGAGTTGGCGGGCCGGCCGCTCGTGGCGTACGGCTACTGGCTCCACCACGCGGGCGGCGTCGCCCAGATGCTGCGCGCCCGCCACGACGCCCCCGTCGCGGCGGTCAGCCGCGCCCACGCCTACGACGTCGACGAGGCCGACGCCCCCCAGGGCCACGTGCCCGGGCGGCGCCGCCTCGTGGGCGGGCTCGACGAGATCTACCCGATCTCGCGCTACGCCGAGTCCTTCCTGCTGCCCTACGCGCAGGTGAGCGACAGCGCCCGCATTGAGATCCGCCACCTCGGGGTGCCGCCCATCGAGGGCGACGGCGGACGGCAGGACCCCCTCCACATCGTCAGCCTGTCCCACCTGGCCCCTTACAAGCGCGTGGACCGCCTCGCCGACGCCGTCGGCGTCATCGCGCGCTCGGGCCGCGCCGTGCGCTGGACGCACCTGGGGGAGAGCGACGCCGCCCGCCGCGAGGCCCTGAGCGCCTACGCCGCCGAGCGCGCCCCGGGAGCCCGGATCGAGCTGCCCGGCTACGTCCCCAACGCTCGGGCCCGCGAGCTGCTGGCCGGCGAGGGCTACACGGCGCTCGTCAACACCTCCAGCGGGGAGGGCGTGCCGGTCTCGATCATGGAGGCGATGGCCGCCGGGCTGCCCGTGGTGGCCACCGATGTGGGAGGCACCGCCGAGATCGTGCACGACGGCGTCAACGGGCGCCTCGTGAGCGCCGAGGCCACGGGGGAGGAGATCGCCTCGGCGATCCTCAGCCTGGCCGACGCCAGCGCGGTCGACTACGCGTCCATGGGCGCGGGCTCCCGGCGGACCTGGGAGGAGGGCTTCAATGCCCCCGTCCAGTACGCGGCCATGGCCCAGCGCCTGCGCTCCCTGGCCGACGGGCTCGAGGCAGGCCATGAGGGGGCAGCGCGATGAGCGAGCGCCCGAGCACGACGAGCAGGGCGAGCATGAGGAGCATGGTCTTCCACGCCCCCTACCCGATGGAGCCCAACCCGACCGCCGCCTCCCGCCTGCGCCCGGCGCGGATGCGCCAGGCCTTCGAGGACATCGGCTACGAGGTCATCGACGTCTCCGGGACCGTGGCCCAGCGCCGCGCCGCGCTGCGCTCCCTGCGGCGCGCCCTCGACGGCGGCCAGCGCCCCGACTTCCTCTACTCGGAGAACTCCACCCAGCCGAACCTGCTGGCCACGTCCATCCGCACGGGTGTGGCGCCCCTGCTCGACTACTCGATCATGCGGCTGGCCCGCCGCCACCGCATCCCCGTGGGCGTCTTCTACCGCGACGCCTACTGGAGGGTGCCCTCCTTAAGGAGCCGCGGGGCCTACCGGCGCTGCTCCGACGCCCTTCAGCGCGTCGACCTGGCCGGCTACAAGCACAACAGGGTCCACTTCTTCCTCCCCTCCGAGCCCATGTCCGCCATGGTGGGGCTCGGGGCCAGCGACTCCTTCTCCGCCCTGCCCCCGGCCGGGGACCCCGGCCATCTGCTGCCCCTGCCGCCAGCCGGGCAGGATCTGCGGCTCGTCTACGTCGGCGGCCTCGGCGGGCACTACGACCTCGACTCCTTCCTCATCGCCCTGAGCACGACGCCGTCGGTGCGCCTCGACCTCGTCACCCGCCCCCAGCTGTGGGAGGCCGCCCGCGCCAGCGACGAGCGCCTGAGCTCCCCCGCCATCACGGCCCACCACCTCTCCTCAGGCGAGCTCACCCCGCTCTACGCCTCGGCGCATGTCGGCGTCCTGCTCGTCACCCCCACCGAGTACCGGGATATCGCCGTTCCGGTCAAGCTCTTCGAGTACCTCTCCTACGGGCGGCCCGTCCTGGCCACCCGGGGAACCGAGGCTGGGCGGATCATCGAGGCCAACGGCGCCGGCTGGGTGGTCGACGACGACCCTCGCGCCATCGGAGAGCTCCTGGCCCGCCTGCGCGGCAACCCCGAGGAGATCGCCGAGAGGGCCGAGGCCGCCAGGCGCGCCGCCGCCGAGAACACCTGGGCCGAGCGCGCCCGGACCGTCGCCAGGGTCCTCGCCGGGGAGAGCCGATGAGCGCGCTCCTGGCATGGCTGCCGTACACCGGGAGAGCGGCACTGCTCCTGGTCATCCTCTTCGCCCCCGGCATGGCGATCCTGCGCGGCGCCGGCCACCGCAGGCTCTTCGCGCTGGGCGCCGCGCCACCGATCAGCCTCGGCGTCGTGGCTCTCATCGGCGTCGTGCTCCGGCATTTCTCCGTCCGCTACAACGAGTGGACCCTGGCGATCGGCGCGCTCGTCATCGTGGGCCTGACGGTGCTGCTGACCCGCAAGGCCCTGGGCCCCCTTCCCTCACAATCGCCCTACGGGCTCGCCCCGCCCCGCCTCTCATCGGGGTACGCCGTCCTGGCCGCGGCCCTGGGCGCGGCGCTCATCATCTCCGCGCCCATCGTCCTGCAGTGGGACCCCGCCCTGCCCGCCCAGCAGATCGACTCCGTCTTCCACTACAACCTGGCCTGGACCATCGAGCAGACGGGCAACGCCTCGCTGCTGGCCGGGGCCTCCTGGTCCTTCAGCCTGCGCGCCATCCCCGCCTACTACCCGCTGATCTGGCACGCCGTCGTCGCCGGGGCCGGGCGCGGGGACATCGTGGGCACCACCAACACGCTCGTCATCCTCGTCCCGCTCATCTGGACCCTGGGGATCGCCGTCCTGGCCCGCGAGGCCTTCCCCGCCTCCCGCTGGGCCCCGGTGACCGCGCCGCTGGTGGCCGCGCTGCTGCCCGCCTACCCCGTCTACATGCTCGCCTTCCGGCAGTTGTGGCCCAACGCCCTGGGCTACGCCGTCCTCCCGGCGATCCTCGCGATGCTCCTCCGGGTGGTCCGGCTCCTGGAGCACCAAGAGGAGGTGGGACGGCGCCGCGTGGTCATCACCCTGGCCATCTTCACCGTCTCCCTCATGGGCGCCGTCGCCGTCTACCCCTCGACGCTGTTCGCCTTCTTCCTGACCGGCCTGCCCCTGCTGGGCCGGATCCTCATCGCCTTCGGCCGGGGGGTCCGACGCCGGATCGGGGCGCGCGCGACGAGGTGGCTCATCGGGGGCGTCGTCCTCGGGGTGCTGGGGTCGGCGGCGATCGTCATCCTCGACCCGGCCGTCCTCGGGCGCCTGGGCCGCTCCTCCTACGCTGGGTTCTCCGGACCCCTGCTGAGGGTCGCCGCGATGATCACCCTGTGGCCCATGGGGGGCGGGAGGATCCCCTTCCTCCTCACCCTCGCCATCCAGTCGCTCCTCATCCTCCTCGGCCTCGTCATCACGGCGCGCAGGCGCGACTGGCGATGGATCGCCCTGGCCTGGGCGGCGCCCATGCTCGTCCTGGCGGCCGCCTACTTCCCCCTGAGCCCCCTCACCTCCCTCACCGGCCTGTGGTACAACGACCCCTACCGGATCATTCCCCTGGTCATCCCCGCGATCGCGCTGCTCGGCGCGGCGGCCCTCGACACGCTGATGGCCAGGCTCGCCGCGCGCAGGCGCGACAGCGTCCAGAGGAGGACGATGACCGCGATCCCGGCGATCTCCGTGATCTGCGCGCTCATCATCGGCGGGCTCTGCGCGATGCCCGCGCGCCTCCTCGCCAGCCGCTCGGCGTACGACGCCGACGTGCCGACCCTCGTCACGGTCCTCGGCGCCGATGAGGCGGAGATGATCCGCTCCCTGCCCGGGCGCCTCGATCCTGATCTCATGGTGCTCGGCGACCCGGCGGCGGGCGCGGCGTATGTCCAGGCGCTGGGCGGGCAGCGCTCCGTGTTCCCCCATATGATGTTCCGCGGCCTGGACACTGACGCGCTCTACCTCGCCAAGCACTTCTCGCAGATCCACACCGACCCCCATGTCTGCGAGATCGTGCGCCACTACGGAATCGGCTACTACTACGCCGGCCCCCCTGGCCGTGTTGTCGGTATCGACCCGGTCAAACGGGCTCCCGGCCTCTACGATGTCGACGTCTCGGAGGGCTTCGAGGAGGTCGCCAGCGCCGGTGGGGCGACGATCTACCGGATCACCGCGTGCGGCCCGGTGAGCACTGACCGCTACCCGTGGACCCTGGACTCAGCCGAGGAGCCGCTCCTCGACATCAATCCTCCTTTCGTCCCTGAGGACGCGGAGCCCTGAGGGCTCCCGAGCCTGGGAGGCCCGCCTATCGGGCTGAGGGGCAGGGCAGGGCGAGAGGCGCGCCGGCGTCGACGATCAGGCCCGGGAGAGGAGCTCGACGGCCACGCGCTCGGCGGCCCGCCCATCCCCGTACGGATGCGCCTGCTCGGGCGCGGGCTCGGCGGGCCTGGGGCGGCAGGCCGCGGTCACGAGGCCCGGGCCCGGCTCGACCAGGACGTTCCAGCCCACCTCCACGGTCTCCACCCATTCGGTGACCGGGCGGACCGTCGTGCAGGGCACCCGCAGGAGGAAGGCCTCCTTCTGCAGGCCGCCGGAGTCGGTGATGATGCCCCGGGCCGACAGCGCCGAGGCGATGAGCTCGGGGTAGGGCAGGGGCGGGTGGACCCGCAGGCTTCCGCGATCAGCCAGGGCGATCCCGTGCTCGGAGCACTTGGCCACGAGCCTGGGATGGGCCAGGAGCACCACCGGGTGGTCCGCTCCCGCGAGCGAGTCGAGGATGGCGGACAGGCGCGCGGCGTCGTCGGTGTTCTCCGCGCGGTGGATCGTGGCCAGGGAGTAGGAGCCCGGCTCCAGGCCCATGCCAGCCGCGATGGGCGAGGGCGATCCCGCGACCCGGTCGCGCACGTCCAGGAGCACATCGGTCATGACGTCGCCGACCACGACGGTCTTGTCCGCCAGCCCCTCATCGGCCAGGTGGCGGGCCCCCACCTCCGTGGGCGTCAGGAGCAGGTCAGCGGCGTGATCGGTGAGGACCCTGTTGATCTCCTCGGGCATGCGGCGGTCGAAGGAGCGCAGACCCGCCTCCAGGTGCGCCACCGGCACATGGATCTTGACGGCGGACAGGGCCCCGGCCAACGTGGAGTTCGTGTCCCCGTAGACGAGCACCCACTGCGGCGCGCGCGCGGTGATGACCTCGTCCATCGCCGCGAGCATTGCCCCGGTCTGCGCCCCATGCGACCCCGAGCCGATGCCCAGGTGCTCGTCCGGGGCCGAGATCCCCAGATCGGAGAAGAACACATCGGACAGGAGCGCATCGTAGTGCTGGCCCGTGTGGACGATGACGTGCTCGATGCCGGCCGCGCGGAAGGCGCGGTCGATCGGGGCGAGCTTGACGAACTGGGGCCGGGCCCCGACGACCGACATGACCGTGAGCGGGGAGCGTGATGCCGCTGATCCCTGGGGGACATGGGATGCCCTGGGGGCGGTTGCCTGGCTCATCGTTGCGAGTCCTCCTCATCGCCCCGGGTCCCTGGCCCCGGTGCGGGTGATCCTGTCAGCTGCGAGACGATCGCGTGGATCGTCTCCTTCTCATGCTCGAAGCTGAGCTCGCGCGCCGCCGCATGGGAGGCGCGCTTGTAGTCGGCCACGCTCTGGGGCGTGAGGGCCATGAGGGTGGCGGTGATATCCGCGGCCTCGTTGGTCAGTGAATGGACGCCCAATCCGTGCTCGTCCACGAGCCGCACCATCTCCGTCGTCGGGCCCACCGCGACCGCCAGTCTCGCCTGGACGTAGTCGAAGATCTTGTTGGGCAGGGTCAGGCGCGCGTTCGTGTTGAAGGGCGGGATCCAGAAGACGCCGACGTCGTAGGCGTTGAGCACGCGCGGCAGCTCGCCCGGGGGCACCGGGGCGGGGAAGGAGATCCGCTCGCAGTCGGCGGCGCGGGCCTTGAGCTGGTCGAGGTAGGCGCCCCCGTCGCCGCCGGGCACGAGGAAGAGGTCGAGTGTGAAGCGCTCATCGCAGGCCTTGACGGCGTCAATCATCGCCTCGATGGTGCGCCCGGGAACGGCCCCGCCGGAGTGGACGAGCCTGATGCGGCCGGGGGCCGGCTCGCTGGGGCTCAGATCCGCGAAGGCCGCCGCGTTGCGCACCAGGCGCGGCTCGACGCCGTATCGCTGCCGGTACAGGTCGGCGATCTCGCCGCCCACGGTGGTCACCGCCGCGCAGCGGGGGAGGTAGGAACGGCAGATGTGGTCCATGAGCGGGGCCACCAGGAGCCGCCAGCTCGTCACATGCGTGCGCTCCTCCGGTGCCCACTCGTGCATGTCGGCCCAGACCGGTGCGCCGTCGGCGATCGCGAAGGCCGTGGGGATCGAGCGGGCGTCATTCGCGACCACCATGTCGAAGCGCCCGAGGCGGGCCTCGCGCACCAGGCGCAGGGCGGCCCGGGCGGCTGGCGCGGCCGTCTCACTGGCCCGCAGGCGGCGCAGTGCCAGGCGCGCCACGCCCAGGGGTGTCTGGGGGAGGGAGGGCGCGGAGTCGGGCACGCGCACATGCCTGGCGACATGGGGCGGCGTGGGCCCGTAGCCCACGGAGGTCACCTCGCCGACCTCGGCCAGCGCCTGGATTTCCCTCAGGACGCGGGCGTCGCGATGGATCGGGGAGAACGACAGGACGAGGATCCGTGGGGGGAACGATGGGCGCTGGGGCACCTGGTCATTCTAGAGGAGCGGGGATCAGCGCGCTCAGCACCGGATACCGGCTTGTTGCCCGCCACCACGGGTCTTCCTGCCAGGAGCGGCGCGGGAAGGCCGTAGCATACGGGGAGACCCGCCGCCCGGCATGGAAGGACCATCATGCGCATCGCCGTCGTCGCCCTGGGAAAGATCGGACTTCCCCTGGCCGTCCAGTACGCCGAGAAGGGCCACGAGGTCATCGGCGTTGACGTCAACCCCGCCACCGTCGAGGCCGTCAACGCCGGGAAAGAGCCCTTCCCCGGCGAGGCCCGCCTCGCGGAGAAGCTCGCCGCCCTGAGCCCCACCACCGGCAACGGCGCCCTGCGAGCCACCACCGACTACGCCGAGGCCATTCCCGGCGCGCAGGCGATCGTCCTCGTCGTCCCGCTCTTCGTGGACGACGCCACCTGGGAGCCCGACTTCGCCTGGATGGACGCCGCCACCGCCTCGCTCGCCGAGCACCTGAGCCCGGGCACCCTCATCTCGTATGAGACCACCCTGCCCGTGGGCACGCTGCGCGGGCGCTGGAAGCCGATGATCGAGAAGATCTCCGGCCTTGCCGAGGGCGACGGCGAGCGCGGCTTCCACCTCGTCTTCAGCCCCGAGAGGGTCCTCACCGGCCGGGTCTTCGCCGACCTGCGCCGCTATCCCAAGCTCGTGGGCGGGCTCACCGATGCCGGCACCCGCGCCGGCATCGCCTTCTACGAGCAGGTCCTCGACTTCGACGAGCGCGACGACCTCCCGCGCCCCAACGGCGTGTGGGACATGGGCAGCGCCGAGGCCGCCGAGATGGCCAAGCTCGCCGAGACCACCTACCGCGACGTCAATATCGGCCTGGCCAACCAGTTCGCCGTCTACGCCGACAGGGCCGGCTTCGATATCGAGCGCGTCATTGAGGCCTGCAACTCCCAGCCCTACTCCCACATCCACCGCCCCGGCATCGCGGTGG
>ERZ773050.1714-NODE-1714-length-11991-cov-3.081769_pt1 | contig 11991 bp, 10 predicted proteins | sample MGYA00580632_ERZ773050 | MGnify/ENA primary metagenome ERZ773050 (study PRJEB29015, sample SAMEA2738123) | human oral metagenome | biome: human oral; feature: human-associated habitat; material: saliva | place: China | collected 2166 ... | reverse complement strand
AGCGGTAGTGAAGAAGTACAACATCGACACAATCTACAATCTCGCTGCATTGCTCTCGGTAGTGGCAGAAGGTAAGCCACGCTTGGCTTGGAAAATAGGCATCGACGGCTTATGGAACATTCTCGAAATTGCTCGCGAAAACAACTGTGCAGTGTTCACACCAAGTTCTATTGGCTCTTTCGGTCCAAGCACTCCTCACGATATGACACCACAGGACACTGTTCAGCGTCCTGGCACAATCTACGGTGTATCGAAGGTTACAACCGAGTTGCTTTCAGACTACTATCAGAAGAAGTATGGCGTAGACACACGTTCGGTACGCTTCCCTGGTATTATTTCTCACGTAACTCCTCCGGGTGGCGGTACAACCGACTATGCAGTAGACATCTATTACTCAGCTGTCAAGGGCGAAAAGTTTGTTTGTCCTATCGCTAAAGGCACCTATATGGATATGATGTATATGCCTGACGCATTGCACGCAGCTATTTCTTTGATGGAAGCCGACCCAACAAAGCTTATCCACCACAATGGTTTCAACGTTGCAGCTATGAGCTTTGAACCAGAAGAAATATTTGCTGAAATCAAGAAACACAAGCCAAACTTCGAGATGGTTTACGATGTAGACCCATTGAAGCAGGGCATTGCTGACAGCTGGCCAGACCGTTTGGACGACTCTTGCGCTCGCAACGAGTGGAACTGGAAGCCAAAGTACGACCTTAAGAGTATGACTGTCGATATGCTCGAACAGCTCAGCAAGAAGCTTCTATAAGCCGAAACAAGAATAAACGGAGGTTTAAAAGACTTCCAACAAGATAGAATAAAAGAGGGTGTATCGGAACTCTAAGTTTTGATACACCCTCTTTTCTTTTGCAGTAAAAAATATTGTTGTTGCTTGAGAAGAAAGCCCTCGTTCTGTAAAAATAATTCGTAGGAAAAATGATAATTTCGATTTGGCATTGCGAAAGCGGCTGTTTTGCATCGCAAAACAGCCGCTTTTACCGTGCAAAACCTACGCTTTTGGATTGCAAAACAATAGGTTTTGCAATGCGTTGATAATGAAGTGGTTATGCAATATACATGCTCGTAAAAAATATTTACACTTTTATTGCCTACTTTCCGTCTATAAAACGAGGAATGCAGGGGTAGTTGTGTAGCTGCTGAAAGGGACTTGCTTGTTTGTAAAGGTGGAACGTTGGGATTGTTCTGCTGATTATCGGCTGGCTTTGAGGCGTTGTTTTGGCTTTGCCAAATTATTGGTCGGGGTTTTCCACAAAGCCTTTGTATTGGTCTTCCAAGCCGCTGTTTATGCTTTCGTAAGCTTTTTTCAGGGTTGCCTGCTCGAACTCCGCGCCCTTTCCTTTAGGCTCTATGGGCTTGTGAATGGTGAGGGAGAGGGGGTGCCAAACAGGAAAATGCCAGTCTTTGGTGCGTGGCATTACGTCGAAAGAGCCGTTGATGGTTATCGGACAAACGGGGAGTTGCAGCTCGTTTGCCAGCATGAATGCGCCACGGCGGAATATGCCCAAATGACCCGTAAAGGTGCGTGCGCCTTCAGGAAATACCACTACCGACATACCTTCGCGAAGGGTTTCGCGGGCTTGGTCGTAGGTTCGCTTTATCTTGCTCGCTCCCGACTTGTCTACAAATATGTGGTGGGCGGACTCGCAGGCTATGCCTATGAAGGGTATTTTGCGTATTGCCTTCTTCATCAGCCACTTAAAGTTGCGACCGAGAAAGCCGTAAATAAGGAATATGTCGAACGCTCCTTGGTGGTTGGCAACGAACACATAGCTTTGTTTGTCGCGCAAGTGCTCTCGTCCTTCAACCTTTACGGGCAGTAAGAGGGCACGAATGACGAACCGTCCCCACAGTTTGCCAGGGTGATAACCCCAGAAATGCCCGTCGCCAAGCCTACACCCAACGGCTGTTACAATGGCTGTTATCAGCGATGCAAGCAGGAATAGGGGAAGGAAAATGAAGAACGCATAAAGCCGATAGAGCAGTGTGAGGACTGCGCCGAGCAGCGTCTTGCGTTTGGCAAGTGTAGTTGTTTGGTTGTGTTGTTGCATTGTAGTTCGGTTTTATGTCGGCTATTTTGTTGTTGCGGCTCTGAGTGTAATCACCACAATCTCGTTCGGCATATTCAGTCGGAACGGTGCAAAGCCTCCCAAGCCTGCCGTTACGTTGAGTATATGGTCGCCGCTGCGGTAGACGCCGTAGTCGTTTTTCTCTTTCAACTGTGTGGGACGGAAGCCGAATATCTCCATTTGTCCGGCGTGGGTGTGGCCGCACAGCGTTATCTGTGCCAAGTTTTGAGGCAGTATGTGGCGACGCCACGCCGATGGGTCGTGTTGCAACATAATGACGAAGGCGTTTGGTTTCACCCCCTTCAGTGTTTGCTTGTAGTCGGCTTTCTGTGGGAAGGGCGGCTTGCCGTCGTTCTCTGCTCCTGCAATAACGATGCTGTCGTTGCCTCGCCGTATGATTTTGTTGCTGTTGTTCAGCAGTGTCCACCCTAATTTATTGCGCACAATGTCGGCAAACAGTGCTACTTGCTTCTTCTCTTCCTCGGGTGTAACGTCCACATATTCAGCATAGTCGTGGTTGCCTGCCACGGCTATGGTGCCCTTCATTGCCGACTTCAGCAGTGGTGCGAAGAGCAAAATCTCGTCGGGTCGCATATTCTGCAAGTCGCCCGTGAACACTATCTGGTCGGCTTTTATGCTTCTTATGCTGTCCATTTCGTTTTCGAGAATGCCTTTTCGCCACCCTTTGAACGAGCCGACGTGGAGGTCTGACACGTGAATGATGCGGTATCCGTCGAAGCTTTTGGGCAGATTGGGCACCGTTAGTGTTTCGTGGCGCACCCTAATCTGCGAAAAGCCGTAAGTCAGTCCGAACATATAGGCTGAAAGAGCTACGCTGCCGACTGCTACACCTACGTAATGCCCATAGTTTCGGCGCGTGCGAATGAAGGTTTTGCGCACTATCCAGCCTATGAGCGAGCAGATGCCGAAGATGGTTTTCGGTCCTACGAATGCGCCCAACAGGAACAAATAGGTGTTGAGCCACGTAAGATTGCTCGGTGCAAAGTTGCGTATCGATGCCAAGACACAGGTGTAAATGACGAGGAAGATGGTGGGAATCCACCAAGCAAGTCTCTGTTGCCACGACAGGCGAATGCGCTTGCGGAAGTAGTGGGCGTCTATATAGACGTCGGAAAGTACGATGACGAGCAGTAGGGGAATAGCTATTCGTGCAATCATAGATTTACTGTTTTATGTTTCGGAAAGTTATTTGTTCGCCTCGATAGTCGGCATCGAACTTGCCGTTGTCGAGTATATGTACGCCGTTGCAAAGCGTATGCAGCACCTGCCAGCTGTATTGGTGCCCCTGCATCGGGCTCCATTTGCACTTGCTCTGTATGTTTGCTTCGGTTACAGTCCAAGGCGTGTTGGGCTTTACGATGGCGATGTCGGCACGATAGCCCTTGCGCAGGAAGCCCCGCTCGTCGATTTGGAAGAGTCGGGCAGGAGAGTGCGCCATTAGTTCGACGAGTCTTTCGATGGTCAGCACGCCGTTATCGACAAGTTCCAGCATCGTCGGCAGCGAGTATTGCACCATCGGCATGCCCGAAGTGGCACGTGCACAGCCGCCCTGTTTCTGCGATAAGAGGTGGGGTGCATGGTCGGTTGCCACAGTCGTTATGCGTCCGTCGGCAATCGCGCGTCGCAGTTCGGCACGGTCGTGCGCTGTTTTCACCGAGGGATTGCACTTTATCAGTGCACGCTTCGTGGCGTAATCATCGTTTGTGAAGTAGAGATGCGCTATCACAGCCTCCATCGTTACGAAGTCGCGGACGTGCGGTTGCTGCAGCAAATCCAGCTCTCGAGCCGTCGAAAGGTGGGCAATGTGCAGGCGTGTCTTGTGTTTCAGTGCCAGTTCCACTGCCAATCGTGAGCTTTCGCAGCACGCTTTTTCGCTCCGAATCTCGTAATGGTGATTGATGTCAGGGTCGTCGCCGTAGCGTGCCTTCGCCGCTTTCATGTTCTCGTTGATGATGCCCGAGTCCTCGCAGTGCGTCATTACGGGTAGCTCTTCGGCTGCTGCGGTGGCAAAAATGCTCTCCAATGCGTTGCGTCGGTCTACCAGCATATTGCCCGTAGATGCGCCCATAAAGAGTTTTACGGCTGGTACAAGGTGCTTGTCGAGCTGCTTTATGGTTTCGCTGTTGGTGTTTGTGGCACCGAAAAAGAACGAATAGTTGATGTGCGAGCTGCGTTTGGCACGTTCCACCTTGTCGTTCAGTGCCTCAATCGTGGTGGTCTGCGGGTTGGTGTTGGGCATTTCGAAGAACGATGTAACCCCTCCGAAGGCTGCCGCACGGCTCTCGCTCTCCATGTCAGCCTTGTTTTCCATTCCCGGTTCGCGGAAATGGACGTGCGTATCAATCACTCCCGGTAAGACAAAACACCCCGATGCATCGACGATTTCGTCGAAATTGCCTCGGGGTGCAGTGTGTTCTGTAAGAATTTGGGCTATCCGATTGTCTTCAATGACGATTGCGCCATTGATACTTTGTCCTTCATTGACAATCGTTCCGCCGTGAATGAGTTTCCTCATCGTGTGTCGTGTCTATATATAATGTGTAGTTTCTATTGTCTTGCCGTCAGTGTGTCGCCTGCCATTTCGGCTGGTGTTGGCGGCACAATGTCGCTGTTGGGCGTTTCTGCCATACCTGTCTGCATCGGTTCCTGCGCAGGCATTTCCATACCGTTCATTTCCTTTTGCGCACGTTGGAAGTTCTCGTAGAAGTCCTTTATTGCGCTGTTGGCTTTGAAACTATCGGGTGCTTTCGCTATAATGAACTCCACCCATGAGGGCAACTGGCTGATTGCGTTCATGTAAAGATAGTCGTTCATCCATACAGGGTACGCATTCGGCGTCATATCGTACGACACTCGTGTGAGAAAGCCCCACGGCGAGAGCGCATTGTCGAAGTTTTCGGTTACGAAAGCCGTAAACAGCTTGTCGATATTGGCATATACCTGCAATGCTTTCTTTATAAGACGGGCGTCGGTAGCTTGCTCGTCGTGTCCGTTCATAATGGCTGCACCTTCCTCGTGGTCTATTTCAACATACTGATTGCGCAACTGTGTGAACTTCTTCCAGAAGGTATTGAGCTTGTCGTTCAGCGGAGTGCCGCTCACATTCAGCTGTGTATTGTCGAGTTTCAGGTGTATATTGCCTTCCTCGAGTACGAGGGGAAACTGCAAATTCATATCGTCCATATACACTTGCACTATCTGTACGGAGTCGAGTGTGCCTCTGAAAGCGAACTCTCCGTGTACGACATCGCACGAATCGATGGTTATCAGCGTGTCGGCAGAGCCTCCTTTCAGGTACAGTTTCCGTCCGTCGAGGTTGGAAATGTTCGACGAACCCTGTATATAATATGACTTGGCGCACGACGTGAATGTCATTAAGACAATGAAAGCGTATAGTATTTTCTTCATAGAATGCGTTCTTATTCTGACATACAAATTTACAATGTATTTGTGAAGTAACGAAAGTTTTTCATTGAATTTAATTTATTCACGGCGTTTTTAGGCTTTTTTCAAGTTTATGATTGTTTCTCTTTCCCTATCAGATAGTCTATTCTGTGCAGGGTATAAACTTCGAGTGCGGTTGCGATGAGCAGGATTACGACCCAGTTATGATAGAAAATGTTCACGTAGGTGGTATATCCGCCAATGGAATTGGCAAGATATTGCTTTACGAAACCGTAGCTGTCTTCCACCATGAACAAGCCTGCAAGAATGAAACCTATGTCTGCCAGCACCATAATCTTGCGCAGGCGGCGTATGGTAAGGTTTGTTCCGAGGTATTGTTGGCGCATCTGCATGGTGGCAAAGCATATTGCGCCTATCAGCATTATTATGCAAGCCACGTCTTGTATGATAAAGAAAGCGTAAAGACCAGTGCCCACTGCCATCAGCAAACCGCCGATAGCGTAGATGATGCTTTCCGTTTTATTCAGTTGTCTCATATTGATTTTTGCCCTTTAAGGGTTGTTCGTCGTCGCTCAACACGAATATATCTTCGTCGTCCGCTTTCATGAAGTATCGTTCGCGGGCTATCTTTGCGATGGCGCGAGGACTTCTTTTCAGTTCCCGCAGCCTTTCCGTATCGTGCTGATACATCTTCTCGTATTTGTCAATCTCGGTGTTGAGGTCTTTTATCTGATAGTAGCATTCCACACGACGGCGGAAGCTGTTCTCGTCGAGAACGCCCACGATGAGCACACCAAGTATGATGACGATATGATACCTGAAGCGACTTAGGAATGAAAAAATATGTCCTGTAATTTTGCTCACTTTGTTCCTTGTTACTATGTGTAGCCTTTCGCCAATGCCATTGCGCTGCAAAAGCGGTGCAGACATCGTCGTGGCTATCTTCTGCAAAAGTAATGAAAACTTTTGGAAAATGCAGGAACGGTGTGCAGATTTTACGCTAATTAACAATTAAATCTTCCTTGCTGTCCTGCCATTCCCTTACTTTTTATTATCTTTGCAACACCAAAAGAAAATAGAACTATGGACGAATATATCGTTTCGGCACGAAAATACCGACCCATGTCGTTCTCTACCGTGGTGGGACAGCAGGCTCTTACCACGACGTTGATGAACGCCGTGAAGAACGGAAAACTTGCCCACGCCTACCTTTTCTGCGGCCCCCGTGGCGTAGGAAAGACCACTTGCGCACGCATTTTTGCCAAGACCATCAACTGCGAACACCCTACCGAGCAGGGCGAAGCGTGCAACGAGTGCGAGAGTTGCCAGTCGTTCAACGAAGGACGGAGCTACAACATCTTCGAACTTGATGCGGCAAGCAACAACTCTGTTGAGAATATCAAGACGCTGATGGAGCAGACTCGCATTCCGCCACAGGTGGGACGATACAAGGTTTTCATCATCGACGAGGTGCACATGCTGTCTACTGCGGCTTTCAACGCTTTTCTGAAAACGCTGGAAGAACCGCCCGCACACGTCATCTTCATTCTCGCTACGACCGAAAAGCACAAGATTCTGCCCACCATACTCTCGCGTTGTCAGATTTACGACTTCGAGCGTATGTCGGTGTCGGGCATCATCAACCACCTGAAAGCAGTGGCTGAGAAAGAGGGCATCGCTTACGAAGAGCAGGCATTGAACGTGATTGCCGAGAAAGCCGACGGCGGAATGCGCGACGCACTCTCCATTTTCGACCAGGCAGCGAGCTTCTCGCAGGGCAACATAACCTATCAGAAAGTGATAGAAGACCTTAACGTGCTGGACACGGAAAACTATTTCAACATCGTAGATCTATCGGTTGAAAACAAGGTACCCGAAATAATGGTGCTCCTGAACAACGTCATCAACAAGGGTTTCGATGCAGGCAACCTCGTGAATGGCTTGGCTTCGCACGTGCGCAACGTGCTGATGGCGAAAGACCCACAGACACTTCCGCTGCTCGAAACCAGCCAACAGCAACGCCAACGCTATCAGGAACAGGCGACAAAGTGCCCCACACAGTTCCTCTACAAGGCGTTGGAGATTATGAACCGCTGCGATGTGGAATACCGCCAAAGCTCGAACAAGCGTCTTTTGGTGGAACTTACGCTCATACAAGTGGCACAAATCACACAGAAAGACGATGATGTGCCCAGTTCGGGGCGTAGCCCCAAGCAGCTGAAAACCCTGTTCAGAAATCTTATTGTAAAGGCTCAACCGCAAACAGCGTCGCAGGTAGCTGGGGCGAGCCGTAAGCATAACGCCCACGACGATGGGCGCAGCAGCGTGGCAACCCACGTTACCGTCAGCACCACAACCCCTCCCGCTAGCACTCCTCCCGCCGTTCCCGCCATGCCGAAAGTAAAGCTCGGCGGTCTCGGAATGTCGTTTGCAAACTTGCTGAACGAAGGAAAGAAAGAGGAAAAGCAAGAAGAGGAGATAGAAATAACCAACAAGGACGAGAACCAAAGCTTCACCCCACAGGAGTTAATCGTGGAATGGAAGGGTATGTGCACCCGCATTGCCAAGACGAACGCAGGCTTGGCGCAGCGTATGAAGTTTATAAAGCCACAGATTCTGCCCGACGGAAAGATAGAAATAGTGGCAGGAAACAAAATCCTACTCGACGAAATGCACGCCATTCAAGGTCGCATACGTGCCACGATGGCGCAACGTCTGCACAACGGACAAATTGACGTGGTGTTGCGATTGGCAAAGGCAGAGGAGATAAAACCCATTCTCACTCCTCGCCAAGAACTCGAGAAAATGAAGCAGCAGAACAGTTCCATTGCTAAGCTTATTGAGCAGTTGGGGCTCGATTTGGCGTAAAGGGCAGCGCAAAGGCAGCGTTTCTACGCTGCATTAACAGTGTGTGCATCTAGAAGCTATAGGGAAACTAGAACTTCTAGAAACTCTAGAATAGAACTTAAAAACAGCCTTTCTTTTGTAAAAATAATTCCAACGAAAAACGCTAAATTCGATTTGGCACTGCGAAAGCGGCTCTTTTGCAACGCAAAACCTACGCTTTTACCGTGCAAAACAGCCGCTTTTGGAATGCAAAACAATAGGTTTTGCAATACGTTGATAATTAAGCTATTACGCAATAGTTATGCTTGTGAAAAATATTTACACTTTCGTCGCTTGCTTTTCGTCCATAAAGCGAGTTGTGCGGGCGAAAGTTGCATGGTGGCGTAAGGTTTTTTTGCCTGTCGGTTCGTGCTTTCAGCGGTGTGTGGAAATGGGGCAAATAGAGTAATAATTGTTACCACTACCCCCTTATTCCTCAAAGTTTCTTAATTTATTGCGCTTGTCAATCTTTTTTAATATTATTTAGTTGGAAAGCTTACATATTTACGCTTTTAAAGTGTTACTTTTGCGTGAATATTAAAAGAAAGTAGTAAAAAATCCAGAATTATGGCAGAAGCTATAGACATTCGCGAACTAAACATAAGGATAGAACAGAAGAGTGCATTCGTAACAAATCTTGTTACAGGAATGAATCAGGTCATCGTGGGGCAGCAGCATCTTATCGACTCGTTGCTCATTGGTCTGCTCAGCGACGGACATATCTTGCTCGAAGGTGTGCCGGGACTGGCAAAGACACTGGCTATAAAAACGCTTTCGCAGCTTATCAGCGCAAAGTACAGCCGCATACAGTTCACCCCCGACCTTCTTCCTGCCGATGTCATAGGTACGCAAATCTATTCGCAGAAAGAAGAAAAGTTCCAAGTAAAGAAAGGTCCGGTGTTTGCCAACTTCGTCTTGGCCGACGAGATAAACCGTGCGCCGGCGAAGGTTCAGAGTGCGTTGCTCGAAGCGATGCAGGAACACCAAGTAACTATCGGCGAGGAAACCTTCACACTGCCGACGCCTTTCATGGTAATGGCAACGCAAAACCCGATAGAGCAGGAGGGAACCTATATGCTTCCAGAGGCGCAGGTAGACCGTTTCATGCTGAAAGTAGTAATCGACTACCCAACGCTCGAGGAAGAAAAGCGTGTCATTCGTGAAAACCTGAGCGAGCATCTGCCCATCGTAACTCCCGTTACATCGGCAGACGACATACTCGAAGCCCGCAGCGTGGTGCGCGAGGTGTATATCGACGAGAAGATTGAGCAATACATTGCCGACATCGTTTTCGCTACCCGCTACCCCGAACGCTACGATTTGGCGAGCCTCCGACAGATGATTACCTTCGGCGGAAGTCCACGTGCCAGCATCAATCTTGCCAAGGCAGCACGTGCATACGCCTTCATAAAGCGTCGCGGATATGTTGTTCCAGAAGATGTTCGCGCCGTGGCACACGATGTTCTGCGCCACCGCATCGGTCTTTCTTACGAGGCTGAGGCCAGCAACGTAAACACCGAAGGCATCGTGAGCGATATTATCAACAAAGTACAAGTTCCCTAAACGCAACGGACGGATAACGTATGAATACCACCGAAATGCTCAGTCGGGTACGAAAGATTGAGATTAAGACGCGTCGTCTTAGTCAGAACATCTTTGCAGGGCAATACCATTCAGCCTTCAAGGGGCGTGGTATGGCTTTCTCGGAGGTGCGCGAATACCAGTACGGCGACGATGTCCGCGATATAGAATGGAACGTTACGGCACGTTTCCATCACCCCTTTGTGAAGGTTTTCGAGGAAGAACGAGAACTCACCGTGATGCTGCTCATCGACGTCAGCGGCTCGTTGGACTTCGGAACAACCCACCAGATGAAGCGCGATATGGCAACCGAGATTGCCGCAACCCTCGCTTTCTCTGCCATACAGAACAACGATAAAATCGGCGTTATCTTCTTTTCCGACCGCATAGAGAAATATATTGCACCCAAGAAAGGGCGCAAGCACATTCTCTACATCATACGTGAGATGCTCAACTTCGAGCCTGAAAGCAAGAAAACCGACGTCAATGCAGCCATAGAGTTCCTCACCCGTGTGGTGAAACGACCCTGCACGGCGTTCGTGCTGAGCGATTTCTACGTGCGTTCCGACTTCGAGCACGTGTTGCAGATAGCCAACCGAAAGCACGACGTCATAGCCGTTCAGGTGTACGACATACGTGCCAAGGAGTTGCCCGACGTAGGACTGATGAAGGTCAGCGATGCCGAAACAGGGCACGAAATGCTGGTAGATACGGGCAGCGTAAAGTTGCGCAACGCCTATAAAGCCAATTGGCTGAAACGGCAAGACGAATTGCAGGCAGTGTTCTCGAAGAGCAATGTAGACTGTATCTCCATTGCAACGAACGACGATTACGTTAAAAAACTAATGGCACTATTTGCCCAACGAAGCTGATGAAGAAGTTTTTCCTTACCATAACCCTCGCCCTCGTGGCTGTACTCGCCTCTGCACAGGTGCGTGTGAAAGCCGTGTTGGACTCTGCGAAGATACTCATAGGCGAGCCAACCCACTGGTCTGTCGTGGTAGATGCCCCCAAGGGTGCGAAAGTGGCGTATGCCCACTTTGCCGATACCACCAATGTGCCGCGCGGAATAGAGGTTATGGAACAGCACATCGACACCGTTCGCAACGGCAACGCCTACACGTTGACATTCCGTCGCACCCTTACGGCGTGGGACGCACGCAACTACGAGCTGCCTGCCGTTACCGTTCAGGTAGACGGAAAGGACTATACCACCGACAAACTCGCCTTCGATGTCGAGGAAGTGAAGGTAGACACCGCTGCCACGGCACCTGCACGACCCAACGACGGCATACAGAAACCACCGTTTCAGCTAAGCGAGTGGTTGCCATATTACGGTCTTTGCGTGCTCGCCTTGCTGCTCTTGGCAGTGGCATACGCCATCAGCTTGCGGTTGAAGAACCAGAAACCGCTCGTGAAACGCAAGCAACCCGAACGCAAACTGCTGCCACACGAGAAGGCAATGCGTGCCATAGAGCAGGTGAGAACTCAGAACAGTGGTACTGACAACGCCGACGAAAAGGCGTATTACACCGCACTCACCGACATTCTCCGTGAGTATCTGGAAGACCGATTCGGCATTAAGGCAATGGAAATGACGTCGGCAGAAATCGTGGAAACGCTGCGACGAGAGAGCAACAGCGAGACCAACGCCGAACTGGAGCGTGTGTTTGCCACCGCCGACCTTGTGAAATTTGCCAAGTATTCCACACAGGACAACGAGAAGAACTACTATCTCGGCAATGTCGTGGACTATATTGAAGAAACCAAGGCAGGCTATCAGCCACCGCAGGAACCCACCCTTTCGGCTGCCGAACAGGAAGACTTGCGCAATCAGCGTATGCGTCGCATCTTGCGTTGGTGCAACTATGCCGCCATCGTGGCAGCCCTCGCACTTGCCGCAATCGCAGCGTGGGGCATAACCGAACTGATGAATTAAGAGGAGGACGAAGCGAAAATGGAATTTGCAAACAAAGAATACTTATTGCTGCTTTTGCTCCTTATACCTTAT
>ERZ773050.1712-NODE-1712-length-11999-cov-4.868302_pt1 | contig 11999 bp, 6 predicted proteins | sample MGYA00580632_ERZ773050 | MGnify/ENA primary metagenome ERZ773050 (study PRJEB29015, sample SAMEA2738123) | human oral metagenome | biome: human oral; feature: human-associated habitat; material: saliva | place: China | collected 2166 ... | reverse complement strand
GCGCGGCCTTCTCCTGGTACACCTACTCCCCCACGCGCATCCGCTACCCCTACGTCCGCTCCGTCCTGCTCGACGCCTTCCGCGCCGCCAAGGAGCGCAACGGGGGCGACGCCGTCGCCGCCTGGGCCGAGATCACCGACACCCCCCAGATCTCCCAGGCCTACAAGTCCGCCCGCGGCAAGGGCGGCATGGTGCGGGTCGGCTGGGACGACGCCATGGAGATCATGGCCGCCGCCTACGTCCACACGATCCGCACCTGGGGGCCGGACCGCTGCGCCGGGTTCTCCGTCATCCCCGCCATGTCGATGATCTCCTACGGGGCGGGCGCCCGCTTCCACGAGCTCATCGGCGGCACGATGCTCTCCTTCTACGACTGGTACGCGGACCTGCCGCCCGCCTCCCCCCAGGTCTTCGGGGACCAGACGGACGTGCCCGAGGCCGGCGACTGGTACAACTCCGAGTTCCTCATCATGTGGGGCTCCAACATCCCGCTCACCCGCACCCCGGACGCCCACTTCATGGCGGAGGCCCGGTACCACGGCACGAAGGTCGTGGCGGTCTCCCCCGACTACACGGACAACACGAAGTTCGCCGACCAGTGGCTGCGCGTGGCACCGGGCACCGACGGCGCCGCCGCCATGGCCATGGGCCACGTCATCCTCAAGGAGTTCCACGAGGGGGCGCGCACCCCCTACTTCCTGGACTACATGCGCAAGCACACCGACGCCCCCTTCCTCGTCGAGTTGCTGCGCGCCCCCGACGGCACCGGCATGATCCCCGGGCGCTTCCTCACCGCGGACCGCGTGCCGGGCGTGGCCGAGGGCATGCCGAAGAACGAGTTCCGCCCCCTGGTGTGGGACCGCGCCTCCGGCCCCGCCGACCCGCGCGGCACCCTGGCCGACCGCTTCACCGATGAGGGCCTGGGCCACTGGAACCTGCGCATGGACGGCGTCGACCCGGTCATGAGCATCGCGGACCTGGCCGGGGGCGAGACCCGCGTGGAGCCCACCGAGATCCTCCTGCCCCGCTTCGACCTGCCCGCCTCGTCCACGCCCACCGGCACCGTCGGCGGCGGCATCGTCCACCGGGGCGTGCCCGCCACGCGCCTGGCCGACGGCACCCTGGTGACCACCGTCTACGACATCCTGCTGGCCAACTACGCCGTCGAGCGAGAGGGCCTTCCGGGCGCCTGGCCCACGGACTACCAGGACGCCACCGTCCCCGGCACCCCGGCCTGGGCCACCGAGCAGTGCGGCGTCTCCGGGCCCGCCCTCATCCGCGCGGCGCGCGACTTCGCCACCAACGCCGCCCAGACCCATGGCCGCTCCCAGATCATCATGGGCGCCGGCATCAACCACTACTACCACGCCGATGAGATCTACCGGACGATCCTCGCGCTGACCTCCATGTGCGGCACGCAAGGCGTCAACGGCGGCGGATGGGCGCACTACGTGGGCCAGGAGAAGGTCCGCCCCATCGGCGGATGGCAGCAGTGGGCCTTCGCCCTGGACTGGGCCCGCCCCCCGCGCCACATGATCTCCACCGGCTTCTGGTACCTGACCACCAGCCAGTGGCGCTACGACGCCACTCCCGCTGACCGTATCGCCTCACCGCTGGGCCCGGGCACCCTGGCCGGCAAGTCCACCACCGACGTCATGGTCGAGGCCATGAAGCGCGGGTGGACGCCGTCGTACCCCACCTTCAACCGCTCCCCCCTGCTGCTGGGCCAGCAGGCCAAGGAGGCGGGCATGGATCCCAAGGAGTACGTGGTCTCACAGCTCACCAGCGGGGACCTGCGCTTCGCCTGCGAGGACCCCGACGCCCCGGAGAACTTCCCGCGGATCCTGGCCAACTGGCGCACCAACCTGCTGGGCTCGTCCGCCAAGGGCACCGAGTTCTTCCTGCGCCACATGATCGGCGCCGATAACGACGTCAACGCGGCCGAGATTCCGGAGGCCCTGCGCCCGGCCTCGGTCACCTGGCGCGAGGCCCCCAAGGGCAAGCTCGACCTCATGTGGACGGCGGACTTCCGCAACACCTCCACCACGCTGCACTCCGACATCGTCCTGCCCGCGGCCACCTGGTACGAGAAGTACGACCTGTCCACCACGGACATGCACCCCTTCATCCACTCCTTCAACATGGCGATCGACCCGCCGTGGGAGGCCCGCAGCGACTTCGACATCTACCAGCAGCTCGCGCGCATGGTCTCCGAGTGGGCCCCCGCCTACCTGGGCACGCAGACCGACGTCGTCGCCGCCCCCATCAACCACGACACCCCCGAGGCCCTCACCATGGCCCACGGGGACATCTCGGGGCTGCCGGGTGGATGGGTGCCGGGGGTGACCATGCCCAAGCTCGTGCCCGTGGAGCGCGACTACACCCAGATCCTCAACAAGTTCAACGCGCTGGGGCCGCTGGCGGACAAGGCCGGCATCCCCGCCAAGGGCATCATGCTCATCCCGGACAAGGAGATGGACAAGCTCGCGCTCGCCCACGGCACGGGCTCCGGCGCGGCGGCGGGCCGCCCCCTCGTGGACACCCCCATCCGCGCCGGCGACGGCGTCATGCACATGTCCGGCGCCACCAACGGGCGCCTGGCCACCCAGGGCTGGGCCACGCTCGCCAAGCGCACCGGCACCGAGCTCATCGAGCTGAGCGAGGAGGAAGCCGGCAAGCAGATCACCTTCCGGCAGACCCAGGACGCGCCGGTCGGCGTCATCACGACGCCCGAGTGGTCCGGCTCCGAGCACGGGGGGCGCCGCTACACCGCCTTCTGCGTCAACGTGGAGCATGACAAGCCGTGGCACACGGTCACCGGCCGCATGCACTACTACCTCGATCACGACTGGATGATCGACATGGGCGAGTCCCTCCCCCAGTACCGGCCCCCACTGGACTTCACGGCCCTGTACGGGGAGAAGCCCGTGGGCCACGTGGGCCCCTCCGAGGAGGGCGCCGTCGAGGTAGCGGTGCGCTACATCACCGCGCACAACAAGTGGGCCATCCACTCCCAGTACTACGACAACCTCCACATGCTCACGCTGGGCCGAGGCGGCCAGCAGGTGTGGATGAGCCCCGCCGACGCCGCGAAGATCGGGGTCCGGGACAACGACTGGGTGGAGGCCTACAACCGCAACGGCATCGTGGCGGCCCGGGCGAACGTCTCGCACCGCGTCCCCGAGGGCATGGTCCTCATGCACCACGCGCAGGAGCGCACGATGAACACCCCGCTCACCGAGCGCTCCGGGCGGCGCGGCGGCACGCACAACTCGCTGACCCGCATCGTCCTCAAGCCCAGCCACTTCACCGGCGGCTACGGCCAGTTCACCTACGCGTTCAACTACATCGGCCCCACGGGCAACAACCGCGACGAGGTCACCCTGATCCGCCGTCGGACCAACCAGGAGGTGACGTTCTGATGAAGGTCATGGCCCAGATCGCCATGGTGATGAACCTGGACAAGTGCATCGGCTGCCACACCTGCTCGGTGACCTGCAAGCAGGCCTGGACGAACCGCGAGGGTACCGAGTACATGTGGTTCAACAACGTGGAGACGCGCCCCGGCGTCGGATACCCGCGCACCTGGGAGGACCAGGAGCGCTGGAAGGGCGGATGGGTGCGCACCCCCGGCGGGCGGCTCAAGCCGCGCTCCGGCGGGCGCCTGCGCAAGCTCGCCACGATCTTCTCCAACCCGGACATGCCCGTGGTGGAGGACTACTACGAGCCGTGGACCTACGAGTACGACAAGCTCCTGTCCGCGCCCAAGGACTCCCCCGCCCTGCCGGTGGCCCGCGCGAAGTCCCAGCTGACGGGCGAGTACATGCCCACGATCTCCTGGGGCCCCAACTGGGATGACAACCTGGGCGGCTCCATGGAGACCATGGCCGAGGACCCGGTGCTGGCCAAGATGAACGAGCGCGTCTCCACCGAGATCGACCGCACGTTCATGTTCTACCTGCCGCGCATCTGCGAGCACTGCCTCAACCCCACCTGCGTGTCCGCCTGCCCGTCGGGCGCCATGTACAAGCGCACTGAGGACGGCATCGTCCTGGTGGACCAGGACGCCTGCCGCGGCTGGCGCATGTGTGTGTCCTCCTGCCCTTACAAGAAGGTCTACTTCAACCACGCCACCGGCAAGGCCGAGAAGTGCACCCTGTGCTACCCGCGCCTGGAGATCGGCCAGCCGACCGTGTGCTCCGAGACCTGCGTGGGCCGCCTGCGCTACCTCGGCGTGCTCCTCTACGACGCCGACCGCGTCTCGCAGGCCGCCGCTGTCGAGGACCCCCGGGACCTCTACAAGGCCCAGCGCGACATCCTCCTCGACCCCCACGACCCGGAGGTCATCAAGGGTGCCCGCGCCGAGGGCGTGCCGGAGACCTGGATCACCGCGGCGCAGCAGTCGCCGGTGTGGGACCTCATCTCCACCTACGAGGTCGCCCTGCCGATCCACCCCGAGTACCGCACCCTGCCGATGGTCTGGTACATCCCGCCGCTCTCGCCGATCGTGGACGAGGCGGTCGCCGCGGGCCTGGACGGTGAGAACCACAAGGTGCTCCTCACCGCCGTGTCCGAGATGCGCATCCCGCTGGAGTACCTGGCGGGCCTGTTCACGGCCGGTGACACCGACGTCGTCGAGCGGGTCCTGCGGCGCCTGGCCGCCATGCGCTCCTACATGCGCGATGTGCGCACCGGTGAGGAGCCCAATGAGGAGATCGCGGCGGCCGTCGGCATGACCGGCGACTCCCTCAAGGCCATGTACGAGCTGCTGGGCATCGCCAAGTACGACGACCGCTACGTCATCCCCACTGCCAAGCCGGAGATCCCCCGCGGCATGGCGGCCATGGGCGAGGACGTGCGCATGCTGCTGGGCGACGGCGCGCCGTCGGCCTGCCACTCGGACGCCTCGGGCTTCCACGGCCAGGCGGGCAACGGCCCCGTGGCCCTGCCCCTGCCGACGATCCGCCGCTCCCCCGTGCCCGCGGCCGGGCCGGACGCCCTCGGCGCGGCGCAGCGCCCCGGCATGCCCGTCCTCGGCATGCCCCTGGAGGACGACGACACGCGCCCGGTCCCGGTGGTCGAGCGCCTCGGGGAGGCGCCTCGATGAGCGCTCCCGGCGCCCTCTTCGTGCGGGCCCCCCTGGCGCTGGAGCCCCTGGGGGCGGTGGAGATGACCGCCTCCCAGCGGGCCGCGGTGCATATGTGCGCCTCGCTCCTCCTGGACTACCCGTCCGAGGGGGAGCTGGCGGCGCGCCTGGACGCCGTCGAGGAGGCGCTGGTGGGTCTGCCGGGGCCGGTGCGGGAGCGCCTGGCCGGCTTCGTGGCCGATGCCCGCGAGCGCGGGGAGCGCGCCCTGGCCGAGCACTACGTCGACGTCTTCGACCGGCGCCGCCGCTGCTGCCTCTACCTCACCTACTACGCGGTGGGCGACACCCGCCAGCGCGGCGCCGCCATCGTGGCCTTCAAGCAGGCGCTGGCCGCCTCCGGCTACGAGATGGCCAGCGATGAGCTCCCCGACTACCTGCCGGTGGTCCTCGAGCTCTCCGCGCGCAGCGCCGAGCAGGGCGATGAGATCGCCGGCGCCCTGCTCTCCTCGCACCGCGAGGGCATCGAGGTGCTGCGCAGCGCGCTGACGGATATCGGCTCCCCCTACGCCCGCCTCATCGAGGCGGTCTGCATGACCCTGGAGCCGCTGGACGAGCCGACGGCGGAGCGGATCCGCCGGCTCGTGGCGGCGGGCCCGCCCACGGAGACCGTGGGCGTCACCGAGGTCCTGCCCTTCCCGTCCATGCCCGTCGCGGGCCCCTTCCAGCAGTTCCAGAGCGAGGCCGTCCTCGGCGTCGCCCCAGTCCAGGAGAGAGCATGAGCACCTTCGAGCACTACGTCCTGTGGGTCGGCCTGCCCTACGCCGCCTTCTTCCTCCTGGCCGTGGGCCTGTGGTGGCGGTGGCGCACGGACCAGTACGGCTGGACCTCCCGCTCCTCGCAGTGGAATGAGAACCGGATCCTGCGCTGGTCCTCCCCGCTGTTCCACTTCGGGGTGCTGTTCGTGGCCCTCGGGCACGTCATGGGGCTCGTCATCCCCAAGTCCTTCACCGAGGCGGTGGGCATCCCCGAGCACGTCTACCACCTCATGGCGGTCATCCCCGGCTCGATCGCGGGCGTCATGACCCTCGTGGGCCTGGCGGGGCTGCTCTACCGGCGCATCGTGGTCAAGTCCGTGCGCCTGGCGACCACGCGCAACGACATGATCATGTACGTCATGCTCCTCATCCCGATCTGCCTGGGCGCCGCGGCTACCCTGACCACCCAGCTCTTCGGCGGCGATCACGGCTACGACTACCGCGAGACGATCAGCCCCTGGTTCCGCTCGATCTTCCTGCTGAGCCCCGAGCCCGCCCTCATGGCGAACGTGCCGATGGTCTTCAAGCTGCATATCGTGGCCGGCCTGCTGCTCTTCGCGATCTGGCCCTTCACGCGGCTCGTCCACGTGGTCTCCGCCCCCGTGGGCTACGTGACCCGCCCCTACGTGGTCTACCGCTCCCGCGCGCCGCGCACCTCCGCGGTGGCGCCCCGGCGCGGCTGGACCCCGGTGCGCACCCAGGGCACCGGGAACCAGGGCACCGACGACGTCACCGCCTCCCAGGGGGCGTAGGGACCTCTCATCCGTCCCATGCGGGGGCGGGATGGCGCGACGGCGCTGTCCCGCCCCCGCTTCGCCGTCGGTAGCATGGCGAGTGGAGACCGCGTCCCATGCGCGCCGGCACGCGGATCGGCGGCCTCCCGGGGGGCCGCTGGCACGATGCGCCGTCGGCCTCGCAAACGCACTCTCCTCGAAAGGAACGCCATGCGCACCATGCACCGCGCAGCCCTGCCCGTACTCGCCCTCGCCTCCGCTGCCGCGCTCGTCGCGTGCGGTGGCGGCTCCTCATCATCCACCGCCTCTGCCACAGCCGCGGCTTCGGACGCGGCGATGGAGGCCTCCGCTGGCGCCACCGCGCCGGTGTCCGGTCAGCTCACCGTCTTCGCCGCCGCCTCCCTCAAGGAGGCTTTCGAGGAGATCAAGACCGAGTTCACCAAGAAGAACCCCGACCTGACGATCACCTACGACTTCCAGGGCTCCCAGGACCTCGTCTCGAACCTCGCCAACGGCGCGGCGGCCGACGTCCTGGCCACCGCCGATGAGAAGTCGATGACCTCCGCCACCGAGCAGTCCCTCGTGGCAGAGCCCTCCGAGTTCGCCACCAACCAGCTCACCCTCATCGTCCCGCCGGGCAACCCCGGCGGCATCACCGGCCTGGACTCCTCGCTGGACGGCAAGGACCTCGTCATCTGCGCCGACGCCGTCCCCTGCGGCAACGCCACGAACAAGCTCGAGGAGGCCCTGGGCATCACCCTGAGCCCGGCCTCCGAGGAGCAGAAGGTGACCGACGTGCGCACCAAGGTCGAGTCGGGCGAGGCCGAGGCCGGCATCGTCTACAAGACCGACGCCGCGACCTCGGGCGACAAGTCCGATGAGATCACGATCCCCGACGGAGGCGTCGTCAACCACTACCCGCTGGCGGTGACCTCCTCGGCCTCCAACACAGCGGCCGCGCAGGCCTTCGTCGACTTCGTGCGTGGCAGCGAGGGCCAGGCGATCCTCGCCAAGTACGGCTTCGGCGCTCCCACCAAGTGACGGGCGCCCGGGCGGCCCGCTGGCCGCTGCCGCGCCGCTCCCGGGCCGCCCGGGCCCCGCTGCCGCTCGCGGTGGTGGTGCTCGGGCTGGCCGGGGCGGCCCTCATCATCCTGCCCCTGGCGGGCATGGGGACGAGGGTCGCCTGGGCGCGGCTGCCGGAGCTGCTGTCCTCCTCCTCGGCGCGGGCGGCGCTGGGGCTGTCACTGCGCACGAGCCTGGCCTCGACGGCGATCTGCGTGGCACTCGGGGCGCCGCTGGCGCTGCTGCTGTCGAGGCGGTGGCCCGGCGTGCGGGTGGCGCGGGTCCTCGCGGTCCTGCCGATGACGATGCCGCCAGTGGTGGCGGGCATCGCGCTGCTGTCGACGCTCGGCAAGAAGGGTGTGCTGGGCGGCGTCCTGGACGCCTGGGGGCTGCGCATCGCCTTCTCGACGACGGCGGTGGTCATCGCGCAGGTCTTCGTCGCCATGCCGTTCCTCGTCGTCACACTCGAGGCGGCGCTGCGCTCGCGCGAGAAGCGGGCCGAGACGATCGCCCGCACGCTCGGCGCCGGGCCCTGGCGACTGCTAGTCCGCATCACCCTGCCGATGGTGGGCCCGGCGCTGGCGCGCGGGACGGCCCTGGCGCTGGGCCGGGCCCTCGGCGAGTTCGGCGCGACGATCGCCTTCGCGGGCTCCAAGGAGGGGGTCACGCGCACGATGCCGCTGGCCATCTACCTCCAGCGCGAGGAGGACACGGCCACCGCGCTCGCCCTCGCCGTCGTCCTCATCGCCGTCTCCTTCCTCATCGTGGGGGCGACGACGGTTCCGTGGGGAGCGATGGTGCGGCGGTGCACCTCGGCGGGGTGGGAGGCCCGCTCCGCAGGTCAGTCCTCCACACCATCGGGTGCTGGGGCGCCCTCAGGCGCTCCCGCCAGGCCCGATGCCAGCCCTGCGGACCAGGCCTCCCATCCCGCCCACCCCGGCAACACGATGCGCACGCCCACGAGTCGCCTTCCGCTCGCGCTCTCGTTCTCCTCGGCGGAGCGCGATGTGTCGGTCTCCTTGGAGATCGAGGCGGGGCGCACGCTGGCGCTCATCGGGCCCAATGGCTCAGGGAAGTCCACGGCCTGCCTCGTGGCGGCGGGGCTCCTCGACGCCACGGGCGGCGAGGTCCGGCTTGGGCAGCGCCTGCTCGACGGGCCCGGGGGCTTCGTGCCCGCTGGGCGCCGCGAGGTCGCGCTGCTCTCCCAGGCCCCAGGGGTGTTCACCCATATGTCGGTGCTGGAGAACGTCGCTTTCGGTCCGCGCTGCCAGGGACTGGGGCGCCGGGAGGCGAGGGAGCGCGCCCGGGCGGAGCTGGCGGCGGTGGGCGCGGAGCATCTCGCCGGCCGGTCGGGTGCTGAGCTCTCCGGCGGTCAGGCCGCGCGGGTGGCCCTGGCGCGGGCCCTGGCGACCTCACCCCGCGTGCTCGTCCTCGACGAGCCGATGGCCGCACTCGACGTGGGCGCCCGACAGGAGATGCGGGCCCTCGTGGCGCGCCGGGCCGCGGAGGAGGGGCTGACGGTCCTCCTCGTCACACACGACGTGCTCGACATCGCCTCCCTGGCGGACGACGTCGTCGTCCTGGAGGCCGGGCGGGTCGTCGAGAGCGGAGAGGCGGCGCGGGTCCTGGCCGCCCCGGCGAGCGACTTCACGGCGCGCCTGACTGGCACCTCGATCCTCATGGGCAGCGCCGCGGGAAGTGAGGAGCAGCCGCGAGTGGTTCTGGAGGGCGGCCTGGTCATCCATGGGCGCCCGGGCCAGGCCATTCGGGAGGGCGCGCCCGTAGCCGCGCTCGTCCCGCCCGACGCCGTCGCGCTCTATGAGAAAGCGCCCTCGGGCTCTCCGCGCAACGCGCTGCCCGTGCTTGTGCGCTCGGTGGAGCGCTCGGGCGCTTTGGTCACAGTGGGTCTGGAGGCGGGCGAGCACCGCCTGACCGCCTCGGTGACGGCGGGCGCCGTCGTCCAGCTGGGCATCGCGCCCGGCCGGGAGCTCACCGCCGTCATCAAGGCCGTCGAGGTCCGCGTCGTCCCGCGCGCCTGACGCTCAGCCCAACCGACGTGGCCAGGTTTGAGGATTGCTCGGGCGATCCGGAGCTCCGGACGAGCCTGCCCACACCATCGCACCTCTCTGACCTGCACAAACACGCGATGCGACATGACGTCAGGAAAAGGAATCCTCAAACCTGGCCACATCACTGCTCCTGCCGGCGCAGGCCCACGAACCACAGGAGGTACAGGCCCCCGCAGGCCGCGCTCACCAGGCCCACCGGGATCTGGAACGGGGAGAGGAGCCTGGCCGCGAGGAAATCCGCCAGAGCGAGGAGGAGGGCGCCCATGGCCGCCGAGGCCGCCAAGGCGATCCCCGCGGAGCGGGAGGCCCGGCGCGCCAACTGGGGTGCCGCGAGCGCCAGGAAGGCGATGGGGCCGCTCACCGCCACGCACACGGCGGCCAGCACCACCCCGTACCCCAGGAGGACGCCGCGCGCCCGGGCCGCGCCCAGCCCCAGGGCGTTGGCGGCGTCGTCGCCGAGCTCGAGGATCCCGGCGGGCCGGCCGAGCCACGCGATGAGCGGCAGGAGGAGGAGGGCGGCAGCCATGAGCGGGCGCACCTGCGCCCAGGTGATCGCGTTGAGGGAGCCGAACTGCCAGGCCTTGGCTGTCTCGGCGCTCTCGATGGTGGCGCGGGTGAGGAGGTAGTCGTCGCCCGCGGCGAGCATCTGCGACAGGGCGATGCCGGCGAGGATGAGCGCGTCGCCGCTCGCGCCGCGCCGCAGGGCCACGAGCACCACGAGCGCGGCGGTGGCGAAGCCTCCCAGGATCGTGCCCAGCGCGATCATGGACAGGGATGAGGCCGAGGCCAGGAGGATGACCACCAGGCCACCGGTGGTGGCGCCTCTCGTGAAACCGACGATATCCGGGCTGCCCAGGGGGTTGCGGGACAGGGATTGGAAGACCGCGCCGGACAGCGCGAGCATCGCCCCGACGAGCAGGGCGGCGAGGGCGCGGGGCAGGCGCTGGTCGAGCACGATGAACCTGTCCAGGTCGCTGCCGGAGCCCGCGAGCACGGCCAGGGCGTCTGCGGCGGAGAGGCGGTAGGCGCCTGTCAGGAGGGATCCGAGGCTCACGGCCAGCGCAGCGAGGAGCAGGAGGGCGGCGGTCACCAGGGCCCGCCGGTGGAGGAGGAGTGAGCGGCCCCGCCGCAGCGGGACGACGATCTCCACGCTCGGCGCGCCGAGGAGCGCCCCTGAACGAACGGCGCCGCCTTCTCCCGGCCGCGCCGTCATGCGTGCCCCCTCGGTCGGGCGAGCACGAGGGCCAGGAGGACGGGTCCGCCGAGGAAGGCGGTGACCACGCCCGCCTCCAGCTCGTCGGGCCAGATGAGCCGCCTCCCGACGACGTCGGCGAGCAGGAGCAGCGCGGGCCCGGCCACGAGCGAGGCGGCCAGGATGCGGCGCTGGTCGGCCCCGAGGAGGAGGCGCAGGACATGGGGGACGACGAGGCCCACGAAGGAGATCGGGCCGATGGCCGCCGTCGTCGCCCCGCACAGGAGTGTGATGGAGACCAGGGCCAGCGCGCGGACGGCGCCAATGCGGGCCCCGAGCGCGGCGGCCTGCTCCTCCCCCAGGGCCAGCGCGTTGAGGGCGTGGCCGGAGGCGATCGCCAGGACGAGGCCGGCCACGAGGAAGGGCGCGACCCAGGCCAGGACCTCGGCGCCGCGACCCTCCAGGGAGCCCACCACCCAGAAGCGGTAGGAGTCGAAGACTCTGGTGTTGCGCATGGTGATGGTCCCGGTGATGGCGCCGAGCGAGGCGCCCAGGGCGACCCCGGCGAGGATGAGGCGCGTCGGGCCCGCCCGCCCGGAGCGGCCCGCCATGAGGTGGACGAGCCCGGCGGCGGCCGCGGCCCCGGCGAAGGCGAACCACAGGTAGCCCGTGACATCGGTGAGCCCCAGCAGGGAGATCGACAGGACGACGGCGAGGGCCGCCCCCGCGTTGACGCCCAGGATGCCCGGCTCGGCGAGCGGGTTGCGGGTGAGCGCCTGCATGACGACGCCCGCCACAGCGAGCCCGGCACCGGCGCCGATAGCCAGGAGCATGCGCGGCATGCGCAGTTGCCACACGATGATGGAAGGAACGCTGCGGTCGTGGGCGAGCAGGCCATGAACCGTCTCGGACAGGCCCAGCTGGCGCGAGCCGATGGCGAGGCTCAGCACCACGAGCAGGGCGAGGATCAACGCTCCCGCAGTGGCCAGGAGCAGGAGGCGCGCGGCAGGGGCGCGCCTGGGGCCAGAGGCGGGGACGCGC
>ERZ773050.1711-NODE-1711-length-12004-cov-5.042096_pt1 | contig 12004 bp, 9 predicted proteins | sample MGYA00580632_ERZ773050 | MGnify/ENA primary metagenome ERZ773050 (study PRJEB29015, sample SAMEA2738123) | human oral metagenome | biome: human oral; feature: human-associated habitat; material: saliva | place: China | collected 2166 ... | reverse complement strand
GGCGGGGGAAGTGGAGCGGGGACAGGACCTACGATCGACGCATGACCGCCGCTCCCGCGCCCGCGCCCCTCGCCCGCCACCTCGCCGGGCCGCTCGACGACGCCGAGGCGCCCGTCCTCGTCCTGTCCCACGGGATCACCGACTCGGCCGCGTGCTGGATCGAGGCGGTCGAGCGCTGGGCCCCGCGCTACCGGATCGTCGCGCTCGACGCGCGCGGCCACGGCGACTCCCCCCGCTGGGAGGACGCCGACCTGAAGAACCAGGAGACCGCCGGGCGCCGCCTCGCCGCCGACCTCACCGACGCCCTGGAGGACCTGCGCGCCCACGGCCTGCGCACCTCCCCCGAGGAGCCCTCGGCCGGCCCCCTGCGCGCGCCGCTACTGCTCGTGGGCCACTCGATGGGCGGGGTGACCAGCCTCGACGTCGCCTATCACCGCCCGGACCTGGCGGACGGCGTCGTCGCAGAGGACCCGGCCTTCGTCACCCCGGCCTGGCGGGCGCTCCTGCGGGCGAACGCCTTCCGTCAGGTCGCCGAGATGAAGGGCATCGCGAAGGACCCCGAGGCCCGCTTCACCGCCGAGACCACGGAGAACCCCACGTGGTCGCACCGGGAGACGCGAGCGAGCGTGGAGGCGTCCTGCGGCGTCGACCTGCGGTTCATCGGCCTGGGCTGCGTCTCCCCGCCGACGCCGTGGGAGGAGGTCGTCGACGGACTGGCCATCCCCACGCTCATCATCACCGGCACCGACGGCGTGGTGCTGCGCGGCGACCACTACCTCAACCTCCTGGCGCGGCGGAACCCGCTCCTGTCCACCTCCGTCATCGTGGACGCCCCGCACTGCGTGCGCCGCACCTTCCCCGAGCGCTTCCACGCCGTGGCCGACCCGTGGATGGAGATGGTCGTCGCGCGCGGGCGGCAGGGGCGGAGCTCCGGGCGGGCCGCGTAGGCTCGGAGCATGACCTCCTCGCAGCTCTCGCCCAGCTCTCCGCGCCCGGTCCGCCGGGTTGACGCGATCGTCCTCGTCGCCATGGAGGAGGAGGCGCGCCCCTTCCTCGACCGCCTCCCCGCGCTCGACGGCGCCGCGCCGATTGCGCTGCACGGCGACGCCGCCTGGGCCGCGAGCCTCGCGCTGCCCTCCGCCGCCACGGGCGACGCCGTGAGCACCGCCCAGGGCGCTGAGGGCCCCGACGGCGCTGCGGGCACAGACGCCGCTGCTCCCGGGACCCCTCGCGAGCTCGTCCTCATCCGCACGGGGATCGGCCTGGTGGCTGCCGCCTCGGCCCTATCGGCGGCGCTGGGGCAGGTGGCCCCGCGCGCGATCATCTCCGCAGGGACGGCGGGGGGCCTCGCCCGCGCCGTCGAAGTGGGGGATGTCTGCGCCTCGACGACCCTGGCATTCACGGACGCCGACGCGACGGCCTTCGGCTACGCCCGCGGCCAGATCCCCGGCCAGCCCACGGTCTTCGGGGCCGCGCCCTCCCTGCTCGACGCCGTCGAGACCCATGGCCCGACGGCACTGGCCAGCGCGACCCCGGGCTCGTCGTCGGCGCGCCTGCACGCCGGGCAGATGCTCTCGGGCAATTCCTTCGTGACGGCCGCGAATGTGGCGGATACGCGCGAGGCCTTCCCGGAGGCGGTGAGCACGGATATGGAGTCGACGGCGCTCGCGCAGGTCGCGGCCGCCGCGGGCGCGCCCTTCGCCTCCGTTCGCGGGGTCTCGGACCTGTGCGGGCCCGAGGCGGGCCAAGACTTCCACATCGGCGCCGATGAGGCCGCGGCCCGCAGCGCCGCCGTCGTCATCGCCGCACTGGCGGCGCTCATCTGAGCCCGCGCGGCCTGAGCCCGCGCCCGCCCCAGCGCCCGTGCAGCGCTCAGGAGAGCTTGACGTCACCGAGGACGGCGACCGCCCCGGGGGCCCCACCGCTGGGCGTGAGGACGATCTTGAGGCTCTTCACGCCGGTGAGATCGAGCGTGATGGTCTTGGAGACCCCGCGGGAGATGGTCTCGGTGGCCACGGGCGTGGAGTCGGCGAAGATCTGGAGGCTGAAGCTCGCGCCCGGATCGCGCGTCTCGTCACTCAGCCCAAAAGTGCCAGTGAGCTGCGTGTAGCCGCCGCCGAGATCCCACTCGCCGCTTCCGTCAGAGCTGCCGGCGCTCGTGTAGGTGAGCGCGTGGGCATAGGCGGTCCCGGCGATCTTCACCGAGGCGGCGGAGAAGGAGGAGCTCTTGGCGGGCAGGTCGGCGAGGTATCCCGGGGAGGTCTTCGCCGCTGGCGCGCTCGTCGCAGCTGACGCGCTGGCTCGCGGCGACGGCGTCGCGGAGTGCCCCGCTGAGCGCGATGGCGTGGTAGAAGCCGGGGCGGTGAGGCCTGCGGTCTGCCCCGCCTGGTCCGGGCCCGAGTCGTCGGAGAGGACCCGGCTGACCGCGTACCCCCCGGCTGCCAGGACGACGACGGCGAGCACGGCGATGAGGGCGGCGAGCGCTTTGCGCGGGCGCCGCTTGGACGCCCCCGCCGTCGGCGGCGCGGCTGGCACGGCCGCGGGGGTCACACTCGGCGGTGCCATGGCCATGGGCGCCTCGTCGTCCGGCAGGGGCTGGGTGGCGGCGTACGGCTCAGCGCTCATCGGCTCCACCGCGCTCTCGCCTGGAGTGCCTTGGAGAGCCGCGTCCGTGGCGGATGCGGCAGAGGCGGTGGGCGGGCTGACGACCATGGTCGCGGCGGCGGGGCTCTCCACCGGCACGCCAGGAGGCGGGGTCGTCAGCGAGGGCGCGGCGGGGATACCTGCCAGTGAGCTGGTCATCGAGGCGAGCGCCTGGTGGACCTGCCCGATCGCCGGCCGCGCGGCGGGGTCCTTGGCGAGCATCGCGCTGATGAGCTGCCAGAGGGGCTGGGGGACGCCGTCGGGGCGCCCGGGGGCGAGCTGCATGTGGGAGCGGAGCACCTGGACGGGAGGCCCGAGGAAGGGCGGGACGCCGCAGGTGAGCTCGTAGAGCAGCGCGCCGAGGGAGTAGATGTCCATGGCAGGGGTGGGGCGCGCTCCCTCACTGACCTCGGGCGCCATGTAGAGGGGGGTGCCCATGCCGACGGTGGTCTTGGCCGCGCCGTTGGCGTCGCAGATCCGGGCGACCCCGAAGTCGGCGACGCGCGGCGTGCTGGGCGTCGTCGCCGAGTCCATGAGGATGTTGACCGGCTTGAGATCGCGGTGCACCACGCCGGCGTCGTGCGCGGCCGCCACGCCCGCGGCAATCCCGGTGCCGAGCCAGGCGACCTCGGCGGGCGGCAGCGCGCCCCGCTCATTGATGAGATCGGCCAGGCTCCCGCCGACGACGTAGTCCATGACGATGGCGAGGGTGTCCCGCTCGACGACGATGTCCCGGATGGCGACGACGTTGGGGCTGTGGAGGCGGGAGAGGATGTCCCGCTCTTTGAGGAAAACGTCGACGACGCTGCCTCCCCGCGTGAACTCGCGGCGCAGGAGCTTGAAGGCCAGCGGCTCCTCGGAGCCCTCGGCGTGGCCGCGCCATACCTCGCCCTGGGCGCCGAGCCCGATGGACTCCTCCAGGAAGTAGTAACTGCCGAGTCGGCGCACAAGAGCTCCTTCGTGGGTCCAGGAGTCCAGGCTCCGTGACCGTTCCGTGATGCGCCGCCATGCTATACGAGGCGCGATGGGCAGGACCAAGGGTGGCGCCGGAAGCGCGCGCGACGGGGCCAGCGGGGCCTGGACAACAGGGACGGCGGGGCGGAGGCCCGGATCCGTCGTCGGCACTCGCATGATGGGATCGCCCGGGTCCCGGTGCTGCGCGACGGGCCCGCGCGGGTGCAGGCTTGGCCCATGAGCACTACTCCCCCCATCGCCCTGGCCATCGCCGGCTCCGAGGCCTCCGGTGGCGCTGGCGCGCAGACGGATATCAAGACCTTCCAGCAGCTCGGCGTCTTCGGCTGCACGGCGCTGACCTGCATCGTGTCCATGGACCCGAAGGCGAACTGGGACCACCGCTTCGTGCCGGTGGACCCCCAGGTGATCGCCGACCAGATCGAGGCCTGCGCCACCGTCCACACCCGGATCGACGCGGTGAAGATCGGGATGCTCGGCACGCAGCCCACGATCGACGTCGTCGACGCCGCCCTGGAGCGCTATGACTTCCCGATCGTCGTGCTCGACCCGGTCCTCATCTGCAAGGGCCAGGAGTTCTCGACGGCGATGGCGGTGGACAACGCGCTGCGCGAGAAGATCCTGCCGCGCGCCACGATGGTCACTCCGAACCTCTTCGAGTCGGCGACGCTGGCGGGCGTCGAGGAGATCACCTCGGTGGAGGCGCTCAAGGACGCGGCGAAGCGGATCTTCGACCTCGGCGTGCCCAACGTGCTGGCGAAGGCGGGCCCGAGCCTGGGCACCGGCACAGCGCTGGACGTGTTCTACGACGGCTCCACCCTGGAGGTCCTCGAGGTCCCCGCGGTGGGGACGGAGCGGATGCACGGCGCGGGCTGCACGCTAGCAGCGGCGGTGACGGCCGAGCTCGCCAAGGGGGCAACGCCCCTGGAGGCGGCGGTGACGGCGAAGAACGTGGTCTCCGCGTCGGTCAACCCCGGCATGCGCGGGAACATCCCCTTCACCTACGTCTGGCAGGGCAACTACCAGGGCTGATGCGCCTCACTGGGAATCCTCAGAGGCCATGACCACTCTACACTGATGACATATGACCAGTGTAGAGTGGTCATATGTCATGGGATCCCCAGTCTGCGGCACGACTCATCGCGACCCTGCGGCGCCGTCGGCACGACCTCACGGATGTGGAGGTCAAGAGCGCGGCCGACGGCGTTCCCCGCCTCGGCCCCACCCTGTGCGCCTTCGGGAACATGCCGGAGGGCGGCACGATCATCCTTGGCCTGGATGAGTCGCGAGGATTCGACGCCGTCGGATTACGGGACGTCTCCGAGCTGGAGCAGGCGGTGGCCGCTCAGGCACGGGGAGCGGTGACCCCGCCCGTGCAGGTCTCCTTCACATCGATGGACGTCGATGGTGCGACAGTTCTATTCGTCGACGTCGCCGGCCTCCCACTCGCCGATCGGCCCTGCGAGCACCAGGGACGGGCCTTCCTGCGCCAGGCGGATGGCGACTATGAGATGAGCGAGCAGGAGCGGGCGCAGATCGAGGCGGTCAAACTGACGAGCCGGACTCGCCGCACTGAGGATGCCGCTCCTGTGGATGGCACGAGCATGGCCGATCTCGACGATGATCTGCGAGCGGTCTACACGCGCCTGGTCCGCGGCGCATCGAGGCGCTTGCAGGGACTGGACGAGGAGACGCTGCTGCGGAGGACCGGCGTGGTGGAGCCCAGCGGCGGCCGGTTGACGCTGGCGGGCCTGTACGCGCTGGGCGAGTACCCGCAGCAGTTCATCCCGTCGTTGAGCCTGACGGCAGCGGTTCACCTGCCACGCTCCAGCGGGGCGCGCCTGCAGGATCTCGTCCATTTGACGGGGCCGCTGCCGGTGCTGCTGGAGGATGCGATGGTGTGGGTGGAGCGCAATACGCGCACGCGGATCGCCTACCGCGAGGACGGTCATGCGGCAGATGTGCCAGAGCTGCCGCTGGGGGCAGTGCGGGAGTTGATAGCGAACGCGCTGGTGCATCGCAGCCTCAGTCCGATGAGCCATGGCAAGCGGGTGGATGTGCGCTTGAGCCAGGATCGACTGGTCATCTCCAATCCGGGAGGCCTCTATGCGATCACCGCCTCGCAGCTGGGAACGCCTGGCGGGCGCAGTGCCCCGAATGAGTTCCTCTACGCGATCTGCCACCACCTGCGCGGGGCCGACGGCGCGCGCCTGGTCGAGGCCGAAGGTGGCGGGATCATCGAGGTCCGCGAGGAGATGAGCGAGCAGCATCTAGCCCCGCCCGAATTCTACGATACGGGCGTCTCGTTCACCGCGGTCCTGCATCGTCCACAAGAGGACGACACTGCGGCCACACCCCTGCCGCAGGTTGTGCTCACGCCGCCGTCGGCCGGGAGCGCAGCCGGGGCGCCAGCAGGTTCACGGCGCAGCAGCGTGGGCGGGGCGGGACTCCCCCGCCACGGCAAGCGGGTCTTGGCGCTCCTCGACGAGCCGCTCACGATCACACAGGTCGTGGAGGGCTCGGGCCTCACTCTCAACCAGGCGCGCTATACCCTGCGCCGCCTTGCCGCCGCTGGCCTGGTGGAGATGCGGGGATCCCAGGGCGACCGGGGCACCGCCTACGCGCGCGTCACCTGACACCGCCCTCCCGAGATGGCCAGGTTCGAGGATTGCTCGGGCCTTGAGGGTCCTTCAGGGAGGCTCAAGGCTCAAGCACAGCCCTCTGACCTGGGATGACGAACGATCTAACATCGCGTCAGAAAAAGGAATCCTCAAACCTGGCCACCTCCACCGGCCTCGCGGTGCGAAGCTAGCGTCATGAGCAACAAGACGGATCTTCAGACGTGGATCATCGAGGCACCGCAGCGCAACGGTGGCACAGCTCAACTGCTTGACGTCGCGAAAGACATCTGGGGCCACCACGAGGCAGACCCCCGGGAGCGAGGCGATCTCTTCTACACCTGGCAGTACGACATGAGATGGGCCGCGCAAAGGCTTCGAAACGCCGGAGAACTCGCCCCAGTCAATAATGCCAGGAATGGAACCTGGTCACTTCCACACGATCCCGCATAGCCGATCGTCGATGTGGACTGACGATGTCTTCTCAGGATTCCGACCGCGCGGCTGAGTCCTGGGCCTCCTCGCCTGCCGTCGCCCGCACGATGCGCGGCAATCGGCGGCGGGACACGCGGCCCGAGCTCGAGATCCGGCGCCGGCTCCACGCGCTCGGGTACCGCTACCGGGTCGACTTCGCGCCGGGGGCCAACAAGCGGCGCCGCGCTGACATCGTCTTCACGCGCAAGCGCCTCGCTGTGTTCATCGACGGCTGCTTCTGGCACTCGTGCCCCGAGCACTCGCGCCCGCCCGCCACCCACGCCGACTACTGGCAGCCCAAGCTCCGCCGCAATGCCGAGCGCGACCGCGAGACCACCGCCATGCTCCAAGCCGAGGGCTGGACCGTCCTGCGCATCTGGGAGCACACCGATGCCGCCGACGCCGTCGCCCAGATCCGCTCCACCCTCACCCGGCTCGCCGCCGGCCCCGCCGAGCCCTGAGTGACTACTTCCTTGGCGCCCTGCGCCTTTCCTTCCGTTCCAACCGGTCGACGACGATGGTGCGGCCGCGGTCGGACTCCATGGGGTCGATGGCGGCGACGACGGCGTCGTCCACTCCCAGCACCGCGAGCACTGCCAGGACGTTGCCGAAGGTGACGCGCTCGGGATGCGTCTCAATCATCCGCAGCGTTGGGCGGGAGATGCCGGCGCGGTCCGCCACCTGCTCAGCTGTGAGCCCCTGCGCGCGCCGCCACAGGCGGATCGACGGGCCCACGCGGTCCAGCAGCCGCCGCGTGCGCGGATGGAAGCTCGCGGCCACAGCTCCTCCTCGCAGACACAAGATGGGAAGAATTATTCCCATCTAGGCACATAATGGCAAGGAATGTTACCGAACCTATCGTGGCCCGGACTCCGCTCACCCCACGAGGGCGAGGACGCCGAGCAGTGACACCGCTGCGCTCACCACGCCAGCCCCAGCGCCAAGCGCGAGCGAGCGCAGGCCCGTCGCCGCCAGGCGCCGCAGGTTGACGCCCGCGCCCATCGCGCACATCGCCATCGTCAGCAGGAAGCCCGCCACCTGGGTCCCCCAGGAGAAGACCGAGGCGGGCAGGACGCCGTCGAGGAAGGACCTCAGCAGCACCGCGAGGAGGAACCCGATGACGAACAGCGGCACGATAGGCGCGCTCCCCGCATTCCCCGCACTCCCCGCTCTGGCCCCAGCGCCCTCGCGCGCCGCGCCACCCGGCCCATCAGCGACGCTGTGCTCCACGGGAGCGCCCGCCAGGACATCGCCGACCTCCGAGCGCTCCGCCGCGAGCCGCGCCCGGCGCTCCGCGCGCCGGGCCTCCACCACTCCCACGATCGCCACGAGCGGCGCCAGCAGCACGACGCGCCCGAGCTTGGCCAGCACCGCCGCATCGAGCACGCCCGCGCTGATGAGCCCACCGGCGGCCACCACCTGGCCGACCTCGTGGACGGAGGCGCCCACCCAGACCCCGGCGCCGCGCTCCGCCAGGCCCAGCGCCTCCACCAGGAGCGGCAGGGCGACGATCATGAGCGTGCCGAAGAGGGTGACCGAGGCGATCGCCGTGGCCGCGGCGTCCTCGACGTCGTCGTCCTCCCCATCGGAGCGGACCACCGCGCTCATCCCGGCCACGGCCGCGGCGCCGCAGATAGCGGTGCCCGTGGCGGTGAGCACCACGGTGGCGTGCGGGACGCGCAGCATCCGCCCGAGGGCGAGCGTTGCCAGGTAGACACAGGTGACAGTCGCGGCGATGACGGCGACGGCGCCCCATCCCAGCGCCATGACGGCCGGGATGGACAGGCGCAGGCCCAGGAGCACCACGCCCGCGCGCAGCACGGTGCGGCCCACCACTTTCAGGCCGGGGTCGGCAACGGATGGCACAAGCCCCATGTTGCGGGCCACGAGCCCCACGAGGATCGCCACGAGCATCGCGGACAGGAGCGGCACCCGGTTGTTGACCAGGGTCGCGATGGCGGCCACGACCGCAGCAAGCACGATTCCGGGCGCCAGCCGCGCCATCTGCGCCATCTGGCGTTGAATAGGCATCTTCTCTCCGATAATCACACAAAGATCGGGCGGGGCAGGCACTCTGCTCGAGGCCTGCCCCGCCCGGGAGCGTGGGTCGCGCGCCGCTGGGCGCGCCGCCGCTGAGGCCGTCAGTCGCGCAGGCCTCGACGCAGGATGAGGACGACTCCGCCCACACCCAGCGTGATGATCGCGAAGAGCACGAGAGTCGCGTTGGCGCCCGTCATGCCGAGCATGCCCAGCAGCTTCTCCTGCGCGGAGCGGGGCGTGCTCGCGGGCTCCGGCGCGGCCACGACCTCCGAGCCCGTGCTCGGGGCACCGACCGAGTCAGTGCTACCGCCCGTCGGGGCGGGCACCGGGGTGGCGGAGGCCGTCGCGCTCGCGGAAGCGCTCGGCGTCGCAGTGGCGGTCGCGGTCGCCGTGGCGTCCGGGGCGGCGGAGGCGGTGGCGTCCGGCGTCGGGCTCACCTCAGGCGCGGGCTGGGCGGCCTCCGTCGAGGTGCCGCCGCTCGGAGCGCCCGAGTTGCTCGGCGTCGTCGACGGCGAGGAGGACGAGTCCCCACCGGAGACCTCGAAGCCCGCCTGGACGTCGCCGGGGTAGGCCGCGAAGTTCTGGGTGGCGTAGATGGAGCCGTTGGAGGAGCGGGCGATGCCGATGCCGATGGCCGTGGCGTTGCGGTCCACCATGTTCTGGTAGTGGCCCGGCGAGTTCACCCACTGCTCGAACAGGGCGTTGCCGAGGTCCGTGCCGAACAGGCCGTTGCCGTTCATCGCGACGTTCTCGGCCACCCACGTCCAGCCCGAGGGGAAGGCGGCGCGCAGGTTGGGCCGGTGGTACATGTTGTTCTCGCCAGCCATCTGGCCGGACCAGTCCTGGGCGACGTCGTCGAGCACGACGAGCCGGGTCAGCGGCTGGAGGCCACTGCTCTGGCGCAGCTCGTTGACGCGGGTAAGGATCTGCTGCGCGGCGGCGCTGTCCGCAGAGGTCGCGGCCGGCAGGACGGCCCCGGAGACTGCGGGGCTGACCGGCGACGCAGGCGCCTGCGCCGCGATGGCCTGGGGGGCGACCCCCACAAGCGACGCGGAAACGGCGGCGGCGGCGAAGAGGCGGGCGATCTTCACAGGGCTGATATCTCCATGGGTAGTCAGTTCTGTCGATGACTCACCGACGCGCTAGGGGCTCGGGAGCATCAGGGACGGATGGGGTCCGCGCCCTCATGATACCCACTTCGTGATCTGAGCGTTACCTTGCGAGCTCAGGACCTTCCTCAGGACTGGCCCGTCGCCGTGGGTTTGGGAGGTGACTCACAGGGCCACGAGTATCTGAACCATCACGATCTTGACGACGATCGCGAGCGCGAAGAGGGTCGCGTACCCGGCCTCGATGCGCTCGTCGTCGCTGCGGGACAAGGCATAGGAGAGGATCGCCGGCTGCCCCACGAGGCCCGCCAGGCCGCCCGCCGCCCGAGCCGCGGATAGCCCAACGAATCTCGCGCCCGTGAGAAGCACCACGGCGTTGACGACGACGATGATCGCCGCGAGCCCGCCGACCGCCAGGCCCGTGGTGGAGAAGGCGGCGGCAGCGAACTGCGGGCCGGAGGCGAGGCCGATCGCGGCCAGGAAGAAGAGGAGCCCGAGCTGGCGGATCGTGGCGTTCGCGGCGTGGGGCAGGCCCCACAGGAACGGGCCGGTGCGCCCGAGGCGCCCGAGGATCATCCCGGCCACGAGCGGCCCCGCGGCGACCCCGAGCTTGAGGGTGATGCCGCCGGGCAGCGGGATGGCGACGAGCCCGAGCAGGACCCCCAGGGCCATGCCGATGCCGACGCTGAAGGCGTCGATCTGGGAGATCCCCAGCTCGGAGTCGCCGAACCAGTCGGCGGCCTCCTCCAGCTTCTCGCTGGGCACGACGGCCAGCACCCTGTCCCCGAGCTCGAGGACGAGGTCGTCGCGGGCGAGCAGGTCGAGGTCGCCGCGCCGCACGCGGGTGATGACGCCGGCGAAGCGCCCGGGCATATCCAGCTCGGCGATCGTGCGCCCGGCCACGCGTGTGGAGGAGACGGTGAGGCGGCGGTGGTCCACAGCCCGGCGATCCTTGGCCAGGCAGGAGCGCAGTCCCGTGCCCAGCTCGTGCATGGCCTCCTCGACGGCGGCGGGCGCCCCGACGACGACGACCTTGTCCCCCGGCGCCAGCTCCTCACCGGGGGAGACGACGCGCGTGACGCCGTCGCGCTCCAGGTAGGAGATGCGGATATGGGCGCGGGTGAAGGCCTCCATCTGGTCCAGGCGCACACGGGTGAGCACGTAGACGCTGGTGGCGGTGATGCCGTCGGCACTGGCGGGGCGCGGGTCCTTGGAGCCGGGCCAGCGCTGGCCGATGACGATGGCGACGACGACGATCGCCACGGCCACACCCACCGGGTAGGCGATGGCGTAGCCGATGGACGGCTCCTGGTTCCCGGCGGCCTCGATCGCGGCATCGAGGACCGGGGAGGTCAGGGCGCCCGCGTAGGCGCCGGCGTCCATCGCGGGCGTCACGCCGGCCAGGTGCGAGAAGCCCGCCCCAACCGCTCCAGCGGCGACGAGCGCGACGACGCACAGCGCCATGATGGGCATCTGCCGCCCGAGGTTGCGGAAGAAGGTGTTGCCCGCGCCGAGCCCCACCGTGTAGCAGAACAGGCCGAGCCCAAGGGCTCGCAGCGTTGTCAGGTCAGCGCCGAGCCGGGGGTCCAGCGCGCCGACGGCGAGCCCCACGAACAGCGCCCCGGCCGCGCCGAAGCGGATCGGCCCGAAGGGGATCTGCCCGACGGCGGTCCCGAGCCCGATGACGAGGAAGACCGTGAGCAGGGGGGTGGCGGCGAGAACGTCGGTGACGCCGTCGGGGATGAGCCCCGTCGCGACCGGATAGGTCATGTGAATAGCTCCAGGCACATCGCACAGAGTAGGCCACATAAGCGCGAATTCCCTCCTCAGGGCGGAGGTGGTGGAGCCGGTCCGCAGGCCAGTCCCCCGCGCCGTCTCTCGCAAGCTCGCGACGGCGCTCCCGCCAGACCCGATGCCAGCCCTGCGGACCGGCTCCACCACCCCCACCCGCACAGTCCCGGTTTCGCCGGGAGGCAAGGGGCTTGGTGCGCCGTCGCCGTCGGGAGTAGATTCGCAGCAACTCAACCCATGCACGTACGCGCAGCAGCACCGCAGCGAGGAGCATTCCCATGGCCGACTTCACCGACGACGGCATCGACCGCACCACCACCCTCAAGGTCTCCGGACTCACCTGCGGCCACTGCGTCG
>ERZ773050.1707-NODE-1707-length-12014-cov-2.722134_pt1 | contig 12014 bp, 9 predicted proteins | sample MGYA00580632_ERZ773050 | MGnify/ENA primary metagenome ERZ773050 (study PRJEB29015, sample SAMEA2738123) | human oral metagenome | biome: human oral; feature: human-associated habitat; material: saliva | place: China | collected 2166 ... | reverse complement strand
GAGAGCGGCGTTATCGGCCAGGATGAGGAGAACGGTGACAGGCTTGCAGCCATCGCGTTCCCGCGTATTGCCGGCGGTAAGCCCTTCGATATTACTCAGCCGTGGTTTACTTCTCTGCTTGCTGAACTTGGTCAGCCCTTGGCTCCGGCACAGTGACCATGAGTTTCTCTACTCATCCGGGGCGCGGCGATTTTTCGCTGCGCCCCGGCGCACCTGACCTCTTTGCACCCACGGCTAACGAAGACGCTGCGCCTTGGGAAGCATGGCGTCTGCGACGGGCACTTCAACAGCCCACGTATCCTGATGAGGATGCGCTTAGCACGGTTCTTGCTGAGCTCCGTCGCCAGCCACCCCTGGTTTTCGCCGGTGAAGTAGATGATTTACGCGCCGGATTGGGCGCGGCCTCGCGCGGTGAAGCTTTTGTGCTCACCGGCGGTGACTGCGCAGAGACCTTTGCCGAGGCCACTGCCGACCACCTGCGTTTGAAGATCCAAACGCTCCTGCAGATGGCAGTTGTTTTGACCTACGGAGCGTCGCTGCCTGTGATCAAGATCGGACGGATTGCGGGGCAATACGCAAAGCCTCGTTCGGCTGATATGGAAACACGGGATGGAGTAACGCTTCCTTCTTACCGCGGTGATGCGGTGAATTCCTTCGAATTTACGCCTTCATCGCGCGAACCAGATCCTTCGCGTTTGCTTGACCTCTATCACCATGCCGCCTCGACGCTCAACCTGATTCGCGCATTTACGCGTGGTGGTTACGCTGATTTGCGTCTGGTGCACCATTGGAACAGGGGATTCACTGCGAATCCGGCGTATGCGCGCTATGAAACCCTTGCCGAGGAGATCCACCGCGCGGTCAAGTTCCTCGAGGCCGCTGGTGCAGGTTCTGCAGCGCAGATGCGCAGCGTCGATCTTTTCTCCTCGCACGAGGCTCTGCTTCTTGAATACGAATCGGCAATGACTCGTATTGACTCAAGAACAGGGGACTCATACAACACCTCGGGACACTTCCTATGGATCGGTGAGCGCACGCGTGGAGCAGACGATGCACACGTTGAGTTGCTTTCCCATGTGCGCAACCCGATTGGCGTTAAGCTTGGGCCTTCGACAACTAAAGAAGATATGTGCCGTCTGATCGACCGTCTGAACCCTGACGGTGAGGAAGGCCGACTGACCTTCATTACCAGGATGGGTGCGGATAAGATTCGCGAAGTTCTTCCGCCGCTGCTCGAAGCACAATTGGCTGATGGTCGTCCAGTGACCTGGGTGACCGACCCGATGCACGGGAACACGATTACCTCGTCTACCGGCTACAAGACTCGCCGTTTCGAAACGATCATGGACGAAGTCACGGGCTTCTTCGAGGCGCATCGCCAGGTCGGGACGGTTCCGGGTGGTATTCACGTTGAACTCACCGGAGATGATGTCACCGAGGTCTTGGGCGGATCTGAGCAGCTTGATGAAGAAGCTCTTCGTGATCGCTATGAAACTTTGGTTGATCCGCGTCTGAACCACCAGCAGTCCTTGGAGATGGCTTTCCAGGTCGCTGAGTATTTGAAGAAAGAGTGAGGCTCACTGACCTGAGCGCTTCACACCGACATAAAGTTTGGGGGAGGAACCGTTGGTTCCTCCCCCAAACTGGTGGTAGTGGTGTTTTAGACGATCGTCAAAGTCACGGTAGTGCCGCGAGGAACAACGGTTCCAGCTGCGGGGTTCGAGGAACGCACGGTTCCAAAAAGGCCACCCATGAATCGTTCAACGCGTACCTGTAGACCAGCTGCCTCGAGAGCCGAACGTGCTTGGCTTTCTTGTAAACCTTGAACGGTGGGCACCTCGACCGTTTCGGGTCCCTTGGACACGGTATATTGCACCTTGTCCCCGCGGTGAAGGGTTGTTCCGGCGGCGGTTTCTTGCGAAATAACGGTTCCTTGGGCAACCGTCGATGAGAACGCTTCCGTCGCTTCAGGAACCAAGCCCATTGATTCCAGGGTCTGTCGAACTTCTTCGGCGCTCTTACCGCCAAGAGCCGGTACGCTCAGGGGTTCGCGTCCCTTAGAGACAACAAAGTCAACCTTCGTATCGTGGCGAATAGAGGAACCGGCCTCGACTGATTGCGAAATAATCTTGCCCTTTTCGACATCCTCTGACCAGTCCTCGGTCACATTTCCAACGGCAAGACCGCTGCTTGTCAGGGCATTCTTCGCAGCGTCAGTCGCCATTCCCTTCAGGTTCGGCGCAGTCCGCATATCGACGCCCTTTGATACGACGACGAGGACCTCAGCGCGCTTGTGGACTCTGTCTTGGCTGCCTGGAGTCGTTGAAATAACGATTCCTGTTTGGACAGTATCGGAGAAGTCCTCGCGCTCTTGGAACTTAAGGTGTAGCGTGCGTAGATCATTCTCCACATCGGTAACCGTGCGGCCATCGGTGACCGGCATAGTGATATATGAACCCGGCCCGTATTCGTGCCACCACCACAATCCGCCGATGACGCCGACGATAAGGAGGGACACGATCAATGCCGCGAGCTTGCCAAAACGGCTACGGCGCGTCTTTCGGTGAGCAACCTGCGTTACCCCACCGGAGACATGGACAATAGCCTGAGACGTCGCGGGAAGCTTTTGTGCTGGCAGGGGAGCGGTGAGCTCAACGAGGCCCAGCGCAGCTGTTTTGTGCTCACCATCCTCTTCTGCGGCTTCGATTTCAGCGCGTTTACCGGCAATCTCAGCTGGGATGGATGCTCGTGCGCGTAGTAGAAGATCAAGAGCCTCTTGAGCATCTAAAGGACGATCTTCGGGGTCCTTCGCAGCAAGCGCTGCGACAAGATCGTCAAGCTCACGAGGGATCCAGGGTTCGAATTCTGAGGGGAGGGGAACGGAGTCATTGACGTGGTGATAGGCCATTTGCATGGCTGTTTCACCTTGCCACGGAACCGCGCCGGTGAGCATTTCGTAGAGCATGATGCCCACGGCATAAATGTCGGTTCGCGCGTCGCAGACACCACTTGTCGCAATTTCTGGTGCCATGTAGGCAACCGTTCCGAGCATGGAGCCTGTCGTGGACATCGAGACTTCGGATGCCGCGCGTGCAAGACCAAAATCGGTGACGCGGACGGGCCCCTCACTGGGAACAAGAACATTTTCTGGTTTGATATCCCGGTGGATGACGCCAACACGGTGGGCGGCGCGCAATGCCTCGAGGATGTCTTGCGTGTACTGCAATGATTGTGAAACCGTAAAGGCGCCTTGCGCCTGTAGCAGCGCGCGCAGGTTAGTCCCATCGATGAGCTCCATCACCAAGAAGCCCTGGCCGTGGATGACACCTTGATCAAATACGGAAACAACTCCGGGGGACACAATACGCGCGGCCGCGCGAGCCTCGCGGCGGAATCGAGCGACGAAGTCCGCTGATTCAGCTAAGTGAGGATGCATGACTTTGAGGGCGACAGGTCGATCAAGGCGCTCGTCATGGGCGACATATACAGTCGCCATTCCGCCTCGGGCAAGGCGTGCCTGAATCCGGTATCGATCATCTACAAGTAAGCCGATCAAGGGATCTGCGGGCATAGATGAGTCTTGACCGTCAGCGTCGATGTGTTCATCACTGCGGTTGTCGGGTTCAAATTCCGTCTCAGAAGTCATCAGTGCGATTTTACTGGAGATTTCAGGGAATGTGCTCACGATATCCCGCGCGCCGTAGCGAAGCGCTGCCAGCTAAGGGCGCGATATCATAAAGCCATGAGTGAAACCGTTGCCCTGTATTCCGTTGATGAGGTAGCTCGAAAGCTTGGCATTGAACCGCGCCGCGTGAAGCAACTGATTCGTGACCACATTCTTTTCCAGTACACCAATGCTGCAGGTGAAACTGGAATTCCTCAGGAAATTCTGATCAAGGGGAAAGACGGTTATGAGCCGCTCTATAACCTTCCGGGCACGCTCACGCTCTTGTCCGATGGCGGGTTTTCCCCTGAGGAGGCTGCGCAGTGGCTGTACACCGAGCACGATGAACTGGGAGAAACTCCGATGCAGGCGCTTCTGGGCGGGCGTCATCATCGGGTGAACCGTATTGCTTCTGCTTTGGCTTTCTGAGCGGGGGCGGCAAACGACTGTTTGCGTTACTTTGAGCGTTTGATGAGCATCGCTGCAACCTGAGAGAGGGTATCGCGTTGCTCGGGAGTGAAGCGACTGGATTCGAGGGCTAAGAATCCCTGTGCTTCGAAGGTTGAGATTACTTCTTCGTGCAGTTTACGTCCCCTGCGAGCGACAATATCTCGCAGCTCATCGAGCTCGTGGTGAGTCATTTCAGGATTGCCGAGGCCGCGCGCGAGTTTTTCACGTTCGCTTGCACTTGCGTTTTGCCAGGTCAGTGCGAGTAGATATGTTCTCTTTCCTTCGCGCAGGTCATCGCCTGCTCCCTTGCCAGTGATCTGTGGATCTCCAAATACGCCTAATTCATCATCGCGGAGTTGGAAGGCGTGACCCCATGGAGCCAAGACCATACCGAGAGCATCTGCGTCAAGGGGAGAAGCGCCCATAGCGAGGGCACCTAAAGTTGCTGGAATGACAACTGAATAGTTGGCAGCTTTATGGGAAACGATGGTCAATGCGGTTGAGGCATTAATTGCCTCGGAATCATTGATATCAAGAGGACGCTGCTCGGCGGAAATGTCGAGAAATTGACCAATAGCAACCTCGGCATGCATGCGCGCGTAGAGCTGCATGACGGGATCACGGTAATGGGATAAGTCCTCGTACTGACGAATCATCGCGGATTCAGCGGCAGAGAAGAGAAGATCTCCGGCAAGGATTGCGGAACTGATTCCGAAGTCTTCGCTATCGCCTCGGAAATGGGTAGAACGATGGTAGGAGGAAAAAGCCGCATGCGCGGAAGGATTACCGCGCCGCGTGGGTGCGTGGTCGATGATGTCATCGTGGACTAGCGCGCTTGCCTGGTAGAGCTCAAGTGAGGCGCCTAAATCATCCAAAGGTAAAGACTCAATGGGAGTATGAGTGAAGAGGCTGCCACCAACAAAAGCAAGGAAAGCACGGAAACGCTTACCTTCTTCAAGGCTCTTATGGCAAATCTCCAGCAGGGGAGTGACCTGCTCAGAGGGGGCAATCGAGTTTGCGAGCTCGGCCAAAATACTGTGGCTTCGTTCCTCAATTCGAGGTGCTAAAGAAAGTAGTTGCTCGCTCAAAACGCTCATGTGCCCAGTCTATAAAACATTTATACGCTACCTAGCACTCATGTTTATCATGAGAGAAAACGTGAGGAGAACGATTGTGGCAATTGTTGTGAGCTATTACGGGAATCGTGAATCGGATGCTGCCTTGGACGAAGCTGTTCGCGTGGCATCGTGGATGCGAACATCTCTCATGATTGTCGTAGCTTCGCACGATTGCGGTGGGACGTTCTCAGACGAAAATACTGCCGAAGCCCACCTGTGGGAACGCTTAGAGGGAACCGAAGTTTCCTTTGAAGTCAAGCGTTGTCGGAGGGACATGTCAATGTCTGAAACCGTCTTGGAATACGCACGTGTTCTTGACGCTGACATGATCGTTATCGGATTGCGACCCGGCGGTTCACAACGGACAACAATTGGCAATACTGCAACAGAAATTCTGCTAGATGCGCCGTGCCCGGTGATGACGTCTTCGTGGCGTTTTGATGGTCACACCGCGTAAGAACGCATTTTGTCTCGCCTTTCGAGCTGCGCACGTCAAGGGCTGGCAGTTATAATTGTAAGCAGTATGTCGCCGTCCAGTGGATTGGCGGCTAATTTTGTCCACCCATGAAAGGGATTCGAGTGTCTCCATCCCGCGCTACCGGCGCTCGCGATACTGAAGCTGAACCCACTCAGTCGAAGAAGGCAACTCGTACGCGGCGCTCGTCTCAGGCTGCGCAGACGTCTGTAGAAACGGAAGAGACTGCCACGCCCAAGAAAGCGACAGCAAAGAAGGCTAGGAAGACAACGGCTTCAAAGGATGATGCTTCCGTAAAGACGGAGGAGACTACTCCCAAGAAGCGCCGCGCGACAAAGAAGGCAACGGCCGCTCCAGAAGAGTCTCCTGCACAAGTAGAGGAAGCCGCGCCGAAGAAACGCCGCACCACAAAGAAGGCTCAAGAGCAAGAAGTAGCGGAGCCTGAAGCAGAGAAGAAGCCTCGCGCAACCCGCAAGAAGACGGTGAAGGACGCGCAAACTGAAGTAGTGGAAGAGGCTCCCAAGCGCGCGAAGCGCACACGGAAAAAGGCAGCTGAGGTCGCAGAAACTCCTCAGGAAGTTGTACCCGCGCAAAACGATGAGGAGCTCGAAGGCGACATCGCCGAAGACGCTGATCTCGAAGAAGTCGAAGACATCGAACCCGATGTCGATGATCTGGAAGATCCCGAGATCGAAGCTGACGATGACGACGTAGAAGACAAAGATTCTGAAGATGATGAATCTTCTTCACATGACCAAGATTCGAAGCCGCAGAGCGCTGCTGAACTTCGTTCGAAGGGCGGATTCGTTGTTTCTGACTCGGATGAAACAGATGAACCAGTCCAGCAGGTTACCGTCGCTGGCGCAACGGCCGACCCGGTAAAGGACTACCTCAAGCAGATCGGTAAGGTCTCCCTGCTCAATGCCGAACAAGAAGTTGATCTTGCTCGTCGTATTGAAGCCGGTCTCTACGCTGAGGAAATCCTCAAGACAAGTTCGAATGAGAAGAGCTCTCGCGAACGCCGTGAGCTGCATATTTTGGCTCAAGATGGTCAGCAGGCAAAGAATCACCTTCTCGAGGCCAACCTGCGCCTTGTGGTTTCTCTTGCGAAGCGTTACACCGGACGTGGTATGCAATTCCTGGACCTGATTCAGGAAGGAAACCTGGGTCTGATTCGCGCAGTTGAGAAGTTCGACTACACGAAGGGCTACAAGTTCTCGACCTACGCCACGTGGTGGATTCGTCAGGCGATTACGCGTGCTATGGCGGACCAGGCGCGAACGATTCGCATTCCCGTGCACATGGTTGAAGTCATCAATAAGCTCGCGCGTGTTCAGCGTCAGATGCTTCAAGATCTCGGCCGTGAACCCACTCCTGAAGAACTGGCGAAGGAATTGGATATGACGCCGGAGAAGGTCGTCGAGGTCCAGAAGTACGGTCGCGAACCTATTTCTTTGCACACTCCTTTGGGTGAAGACGGCGATAGCGAATTTGGCGATCTGATTGAGGACTCCGAAGCAATCGTCCCCGCAGACGCAGTGTCCTTCACGCTTTTGCAAGAACAACTTCACCGCGTCCTCGATACGCTTTCTGAGCGTGAGGCAGGGGTTGTTTCTATGCGTTTCGGCTTGGGAGATGGCCAGCCGAAGACTCTTGATGAGATCGGTAAGGTCTACGGTGTCACGCGTGAGCGTATCCGCCAGATTGAGTCGAAGACCATGTCCAAGCTGCGTCATCCCTCACGTTCGCAGGTGTTGCGCGACTACTTGGACTGATAGAGCCGTTTATAAACTTAAGTGGCCGGGACCTGATAGGTCCCGGCCACTTAAGTATTGCTCTACGAGCGCAAAAGACGATCAGTCGTCCTCTTCCTTCTCGATGCCCAGCGTCTCACGAATGTGATCGTAGAGAGAAAGCTGAGTGGCGATCGAGCAGTTGATCTGCTGAAGCAGCTGGGCGTCGGTTGCTCCATGCTCGTAATCGACGTTGACCTCTGTCATCACGCGCAGGGTGCCATCGTCGGTGGGAGCATAGAAGGCCTTCGGCCAGATACGATCGCGGTGCCAGTCTTCGATGACACCGTTGAGCTCTGCTTCTTGTTCCATGGGAACTTCTTCTGCCATGCGCGAAGTCACGGACAGGATTTCATTCATCTGTCCCATGAAGAGGAAGAAGAACGGTGCGCCGTCCCAGCGGCCGCATACGTCGTCGTCATCATCGCGACCGTAGTACCAGCCCTGGCCATCGAAAATCTTCTCGATGCGTTCTTTCGAAATGGGGCGTACGGAATCGCCAGATTCACTGCTGCTGAACCAACCCATATTGACGTCTCCTTTGTGTCACATTCCCAGAGCTGCGCCCAGCTCACGGTAGAACTCGGAAGCGGTTCCAAGAGCACAGCTGACCTGCTGGTTGATCTGTGCGTCGGTTGCGCCATGTTCCCAATCGATTGAATTTTCGCAGAAGATGCGGACCACACCTTCATCGTTAATGCGGTGGTACGCCTTCGGCCACAACTTCGTGCGGTGCCATTCGCGGATGAATGCGCGTGCTTCTTCGAGCTTCTCCATGGGGACCGAGAGGTGCCACAGGGACTGAATGTGAAGAATTTCCTTGTTTTCGCCTCGGAGCATGAAGTAGAACTGGTCGTCGTCCCACGTGCCGCCAAGGTCACCATCGGAATCTACGAAGTAGTGCCACCCGCGTTCTTTAAAGAGGTCGATCAGACGTTCCTGGCTGATCGGTGGGGTGAGCGGGGCCTCTTCGGCCGGCTTTGGTCGTGAAAACAGACCCATGTTTGTTTCCTCCTTGGAAGGGATTGTCGTTCCAATGATAGGGGATAGCCCCTAGAAAGTCAGGATCCTTGTGTGAAGTAATTGCGCTCATCAATAATGTCGAGCGCTTTCGGGGCGATGGCTTCAAGATGCTGATTGGCATGATGCGCGCAAAAGTTCAGTGTTCCCGTAGCTAGAGTGACTCGCACCCACGCGCGTGCTCCGCATTGATCACAACGATCTTGAGCGGTCAAAATCGGGGGAAGTGTCTGTCGTGCATTCTCAGTAGTTACGGTATCCATGCATCTATAAGACCACGTTAAAGTCGATCAAGAAGCAAAAAATGGCTTTTTCTGCCAACGGCCGAAAATCTGGGAACGTATCACAATTTGTCGATTGCGGTGCGTGAGCGTCTGAGTTGACCGATGCACTTCGTACACTGTCTGGGTGAGTGAAACCCAAGCCTCAGACTACTCCGCACGGCATCTATCGGTTCTCGAAGGACTCGAGGCCGTTCGTAAGCGCCCCGGCATGTACATTGGATCGACCGACCACCGTGGACTTATGCACTGCCTCTGGGAGATTATTGATAATGCGGTCGACGAGGCCTTGGAAGGCTACTGCGACACGATCGATGTGCGCTTGCATCCTGACCATTCGGCTTCAGTTTCCGATAATGGCCGTGGTATTCCCGTAGACGAGGTCCCCGGAGTTGGCCTGTCGGGCGTGGAAGTCGTCTTCACCAAGCTCCACGCCGGTGGAAAGTTCGGAAACGGCTCCTATGCTGCCTCGGGTGGCCTTCACGGTGTGGGTGCATCGGTCGTCAACGCACTTTCGGCGCGAATGGACGTCGAGGTCGACCGCGGTGGTAAGACTTGGCAGATGTGTTTCAGGCGAGGAGAGCCCGGCGAATTCGATGATTCTCGTCAGCGTACTCCGAATTCTCCCTTCCAAGCTTTTACTGATGAGTCTCGCCTGAAGACGATCGCTAAAGTCTCAAAGAAAAAGACTGGCACTAGAGTTCGTTTTTGGGCGGACTATCAGATTTTCCCTTCAGATGAAGGCTTTACCTGGAACACTCTTCTTGCCCGGGCCCGCCAAACGGCCTTCTTGGTTCCTGGTCTGACGATCAATTGCTTTGATGAACGTGGCGAAGAAACGATTCACGAATCATTCCGTTTCGACGGGGGCGTTGTCGATTTTGTTGATTGGCTCGCTACTGATGGACCTGTGACGGATACCTGGCACATTCAAGGTGAAGGTACCTTTACGGAAACCGTGCAAGCTTTGGATCCTGAAAGCGGTCATTTGAAGGCCGTTGAAACTGAACGCACGTGTGAAGTTGACTGTGCTCTGCGATGGGGAATTGGCTACGAGGCGCAGCTTCAATCCTTCGTTAACATCATCGCAACGCCTAAGGGCGGAACCCACGTTGCGGGCTTTGAACAGGCCGTTTTGAAGGTACTTCGCGCCCAGGTCGATAAGAATGCGCGCAAACTGAAAGTTTCGGCTAAGGACGGTCGTCCTGAGAAAGACGACGTATTAGCTGGTTTGACCGCGGTTGTCACTGTTCGTTTCCCTGAACCTCAGTTTGAGGGGCAAACAAAGGAAATTCTGGGGACGCCGCAGATTCGTTCAGTTGTTGCCCGCGTGGTCGGCGACTGGTTCGAGGCGAAATTTGCTTCCTCCAAGCGCGACGATAAGCAGCAAACCAGCGCACTTTTGGACAAAGTCGTTGGAGAAATGAAAGCGCGTGTCTCTGCGCGCATTCACAAAGAAATTTCCCGTCGTAAAAACGCCTTGGAGACTTCTTCTCTTCCTGCAAAACTTGCAGATTGCCGAGCAGAAGATGTCGAACAGACCGAGCTCTTTATTGTCGAGGGTGACTCGGCGCTTGGAACCGCAAAGGCGGCGCGTAATTCACAGTACCAAGCGCTGTTCCCGATTCGAGGGAAGATCCTCAATGTCCAGAAGGCCTCGACTGCCGATATGCTCGCTAATGCTGAATGCGCGAACATTATTCAGGTGATTGGCGCCGGTTCTGGACGTACCTTCGACCTTGAACAGGCTCGCTACGGCAAAGTCATTTTGATGACTGACGCGGACGTTGATGGAGCGCATATTCGTACGCTTCTCCTGACACTCTTCTTCCGCTATATGCGTCCGATGGTCGAAGCAGGACGAGTTTATGCGGCCGTTCCTCCTCTACACCGGATTGAAGTTGCTGGAAAGGGCCGAAAAGGACGAGAGTTCATCTATACCTATTCTGAAGACGAACTCCATCGCCAGCTTGCTGCTTTGCGGAAAGCAGGACGCAGTTGGAAAGAGCCGATCCAACGCTACAAAGGCCTCGGCGAAATGGACGCCGATCAGTTGGCAGAAACCACAATGGACCGTGCGCATCGCTCGCTCAGGCGCATCACACTTAAAGATGAGGAAGCTCTTCGTCGCGCCGAAGACGTCTTTGAACTTCTCATGGGGCAAGTTGTTGGTCCTCGTCGTGATTTCATTGTCGAAGAGGCTGCGGGTATCGATCGTGACCGTATTGATGCCTAGGCGTTGCGCATAGATCTTAACTAGGACTGAGGACCCGCTTTCCCGTAGAATATTCCCTATGAATGGACTTGCGGAGCGTTTAAAGCCGCCCGAGGTAGTCTCTTTCCCAGGTTCTCACCTCGGTTTGCGGTGGCGGCCTTTGATCCCATCGGATCTAGGTGCAGTTGCCGATTTGATCCGCGAAGTTGAGAAAGAAGATGACGCGATCTTCCGGACATCCTCGCAGGAGATTGCGGACCTGGCATTGGGGCACCTTACGGCTTCCCCTCTCGAGGTGATCGTGGGAATCGCCCAGGATCATGGCATTGTTGCGCTTGGGAGCGTGAAAGTGTTGACCGGGGTTACCGAGGCCGCGGTTGCGATCGTCAACGCTGTCATTCATCCTCTGTGGCGAGGCCGTGGAGTCGGTCGTTCTCTTCTTCACTGGCAAGATGGCCGTGCGCGCCAGATGCTTGTCGAATATTTTGGCGCGGAATCCACTCTGCAGGCCTCGATTGCCAACTGGGTTGATGGGCACATGACGGACCGTCGACGTCTCTACATTGCTGCTGGTTTTTACGCTAAGCACATGTTCCAAGTCATGTATCGAGATCTTGAAGGTTCAGAGCATCTTGCGCCTATTCCCGAGAATACAAAGATCTGCCCGATGAGTGAGGTTTCATTTTCTCAACTGCATCGGGTGCACTCAGAAGTTTTTAGCGATCACCCCCTGACTGAGGCTAGAGACTTCTGGTGGAACCGCGCGCTTGAAGACTATGAGGATCGCTGGTCCTTCGTTGCGCTTAGCGATGAGGGGCAGATTTGTGGGTACTGTATGGCTGGTCGCTCTGCAGAAAGCTGGATTGCCCACGGGCGTCTCGAAGCTTATATCAACACCATCGGCGTCCCTGCAGACCACCGGGGGAAAGGTATCGCCTCGGCGCTGATTTCGGCTTCGACTCGCGCTGCTGCTCACGATGGGATGAACAGAATTGGGA
>ERZ773050.1706-NODE-1706-length-12014-cov-9.451292_pt1 | contig 12014 bp, 7 predicted proteins | sample MGYA00580632_ERZ773050 | MGnify/ENA primary metagenome ERZ773050 (study PRJEB29015, sample SAMEA2738123) | human oral metagenome | biome: human oral; feature: human-associated habitat; material: saliva | place: China | collected 2166 ... | reverse complement strand
AGTAAATTTTAAATCGTGGCGAAATTTTATAATTTGTCGTTGCGTTTGGCTCTGTTTTAAACAGATGGGCGGTTTCTTAAATTTAAACTCTAGCTAAATTTAGACCGAAATTTTTAAGTAAACTTTGCTATAATCGCCGCAATTTTGAAAAAACCGAGGAGAAAATATGAAAATATCAGTAGTAATTCCTTTTTATAACGAGGAAAGAATGATTGAAAAAATGTACAGTGAATTAGTTCATGTACTAAATCAACAAACAACAGAAGAATTTGAAATTATTTTAATTGATGATGGAAGTAAAGATAAAACTTTTGAAAAAATAGTAGAAATTTCCAAAAATGATGAGAGAGTTCGCTATTTGAGTTTTAGCCGTAATTTTGGGAAAGAAGCTGGGACGATTGCTGGATTACAATACGCAACGGGCGAAGCTGTTATTTTAATGGATGGGGATTTACAGCATCCACCTGCACTTGTTCCTCAAATGATTGAAGCTTACCGTGAAGGCTATGATGTCGTCAGTGGTCGTAGAACAAGAACAGGTGAAAGTCAATTTCGTACTTTTCTAGCGAATCGTTTTTATAAATTAGCTAATCGACTAATGGATACACCTTTAACGGATGGGATTTCTGAGTTTCGCTTATTTAGTCGAAAAGCAGTACGAGCGATTTTATCATTGAATGAATATAATCGTTTTTCAAAAGGGCTTTTCTCATGGATTGGTTTTAAGGAAAAAGTAATTGAATATGAAAATCAAGTGCGTACAGTGGGAGAAACTAAGTACTCATTGAAGTTTTCGTTGAATTATGCTATTCAAGGGATTTTATCTTTCAATGACAAACCATTGCGAATGTGTATTAACTTAGGTCTTTTCTGTTTAATGATTTCAGTCGCTTATGTATTATGGTCATTTGTACAGTATTTTGTGGCCCCTGACACAATGGTTAGTGGATATTTCACAACTATTTTTTCAGTAGTTCTTTTTGGAGGAATTCAACTGATTTCTATCGGCGTGTTAGGCGAATACATTGGAAAAATTTATTATGAAGTGAAGCGTCGTCCTCATTTCATCATTGAAGAGACCAATATCGAACAAGCGAAGAAAAATCATATCGGCTAAAGAAGATAGGAGAAAACATGTTAATCTGGTTCATGCGTTGGCAAGAGTTTTGGAAAAAACATCCAAAGAAAGTTCTCTATGCTGCAAGTGCCCTGCTCCCAATGACCATCATGCTCATTGTGTGGGCTTTTATAGGGATGTATCCTTTTGGAAGCAAGAGTCTGATGGCTGTTGACTTTGGACAGCAATATATCAGTTTCTTTGGCTTGCTAAAAAATGCCATCTTGACGGGGGATCTATCTAGTTTGAGTTATTCTTTCACCAAGTCTCTTGGTGGAGATATGATCGGTGTGCTCGGCTACTATTTAATGAGTCCCTTCAACATCATCTACATTCTAGCTCCCCTCAAATATTTTGGGGCAGCAGTATTTTTAACTATTTGGCTCCGCTACGGGGCAATCGGTCTATCCTTTGCTTTCCTTTTAATCAAGCGCTACAAAGGATTAGAATCTAGAAAATGGTTGGTTCCATTATTCTCGACAGCCTATGCCTTGTCAGGGATGTTGGTTTCCTATCAGATGAACGTCATCTTCTATGATGCCATGATCATGCTGCCAATTGTGATTGTGTATTTGGAAGAACTATTAGATGGGAAATCTCCTTATCGCTATGCTTTTGCTCTGGGATTGACGGTCTTGCTTCAGTTTTACATGGGCTATATGATCTCCATTTTCATCGCTCTGTACGCCTGCTACTATGTATCACCAAGATTGCTGATTGAAGGGGATCTGAAGACAAAGATTAAAAACTTTAGTATCCCTTTACTACAAGCAGTGATCTATTCGATTATTGGGATTGCGACAGCTTCAGTCTTGCTCTTGCCTGTATTTTTCAACCTGATTGAAAGTAAGGGGCAAGTTGGCGGAGGCATGACCTTCTCATTTGCCTTCCAAATTAACCCCTTAGATATTCTTTCTAAGTTGGTTGTTGGTGGCTTTGATACAACATCAGGATGGTCAGCGGGTCCCAACCTTCCCAATATTTATATTGGAGCGCTCGGCTTTCTTGGTTTTATCTTTTATTTCCTATCGCAAAAAGTTGGAAAAGCCAAAAAATGGGCTGCAGGGATTGTTACCCTTATTTTCCTGATTTCCTTTGTCAATGAATTTGTCAGTAAGATATGGCATATGGGACAAAACCCAGCCGGTTTCTTCTTCCGTTTTTCTTGGCTGTTTTCATTCTTTATGCTAGTCCTTGCTTATCAAGCGATGAAGCAGAAGATCGTTATTTCCAAACGAACCAACTGCATCATCGGCTTGGGCTTGCTCTTGTCGGTAGTTTATCTCTATTTCCATCAGTATAGTTTTATCTCAAAGACTCAACCTCAAGCGATCAGCCGTTTCCTCTCTAAGTTCTCTATTCTAAGTGTTCTGGGAATAGCAGCGGTGACCTGCTTCATCTTCTATGCGTATTGGGAAAAATCTCAGAAGAGCCAATTGGAAAAAATGATCCGAATGGCTCTAGCAGCGGTCATCTTAGTGTTGGCTGCAGTCTTGTTAAAGACAGGCTATCTCTTGTCGCAAGTGGGGATTACAGTGATGCTCTACTTGAGCATTCTCTTTATCTTAAACTTTAAGATCTCACGTTTATCCATGATTGTCGTATCTGTGCTCACAATCTTTGAGTTTGGCTATAATGCGTATTTGTCCCAAGTAACATTTGGGTATGATGATGTGCACAAGTTTGCAGATGCGACCGTTTCGGTCAAGCGCGTGACAGACAATATCCAAGAAAATGCAGATCAAAAATTCTATCGGATTGCCACAGATTTTGCCTATTCCAGAACAGTTCCTTCCTTGGTGTCCTATCCAGGCTTAAGTACCTTTAGCTCGAGTTTGGAACGTAGCACCATGGATCACTTTGCTTTTATGGGAGATCTTGGTGTTAATGCGGCGACCCAATATTCAAATGGGACACCTTTGACAGATGCTTTATATGGTGTTCGATACTTTATGAGTGCCAAGGATTTTGATCCCAAAGAGATTGAAGCCAATCCAGATAAGATGTACTTTTATCGATTTACAGACCGCTTTGATCTGCATCGTTATTTCACAGACAAGGTCTATGAGGATAAGCGTTATGTCGTCTATAAGAATCCAAATTCCTTCCCACTTGCATACGGGACGAACAGTCTGGTAAGGAATATTCAATTTGGTGCCAATAATGCCTTTGCTAACCAGAATATTATTTTGAACTCCATGGAGGGACATCAAAAGGCCAATAATGATACCGTTGAGTACTTTAAACCGTTAGCGTTCAGCTCGATCGAGACCGAAAATGTGATTGAAGAAAAGGTCAATAAGGAAACGGGAGAAGCCATCTATAAGAGAGCGGATTCGTCAAAAGATGCCATTATTCGTTATAAGGTTACTCCGCGTACCAATTACACCTATTATTTCTTTACTCCTGTATCTTTGATCCAAAACCAAGATTACTCGGTCTTGCTCAATAATAAATGGTTGCTCAATGCTAAAATTTTCACGCAAAGACAAATTTGGCAGTTGACAGATCAAACTGAAAACCAAGAAACTGTTATTGAATTTAGATTTAGAACAGATCACATCGATATGAGCAATGCAGGTGTTTATCGCGCTGACGTTGATCAAATTCAACAGGTATTAGAAAACCGTAAGAAACAAGGTTTACATGTAACCAAGTTTTCAAATACCCATATTGTTGGTGATGTGTCTATTACAGATGATAGTAACTATATGATGACTTCCATTCCATACAGCGATGGCTGGAAAGTGAAAGTGGATGGAAAGTTTGTCAAAACTGAAAAAGCATGGAATGCATTCTTATCCTTCCCAATCTCAAAGGGAAATCATAAGGTTGAATTCGTCTTTAGACAAAAAGGAGTGATCCTGGGTGCCTTGCTATCTATTGTTTCCGTTGCTTACCTCGTCATTCAAATGAGAAGAAGTAGAAGTGATGAAGAACAATAGGATTTAAGAGAATCAAAAATAGTTATCAACACAAAAAGAGAGTGGGACAGAAATCGGTAATTCGTTAGAATTCGATTTCGTCGTCCCACCTCCGCACAGTTGAGTAGGGCTGTAAGGCTGATGAAATCAGCGTAGTAGAGCCCAATCAACCACTGCGTCTTGCTCGACAATCGAAAAACAATTAAGAGGCTAGGACTTTTGTCCCAACCTCTTTTTTATATGATCCGCACATGCGAACGATTAGTTATTAGAAATCTTGCGTTTCAAGATGACGGCTCCTGATAGGATAGCAACACCGATCAAGATGACACCAGTAGCGACTGCTTCACCTGTTTTTGGAAGGAATGTCTTGCGACCTCCGTTTGAAGTTGTCGTGCCAGAATCACCTGGTTTACCAGGTTTGGTCGTATTCGTTGTTGGCCCCTCTGGCGTTGTTGTCGTAGTGGTCGTTGTAGGCACTGGTTTTTCAGACGTAGTTGTAGTCGTCGTTGTAGTTGTTGGCTCTTGAGTTGTCGTTGTTGTAGTTGTTGGCTCTTGAGTCGTCGTTGTTGTAGTTGTTGGCTCTTGAGTCGTCGTTGTTGTAGTTGTAGGTTCTTCAGTTGTCGTTGAAGTTGTTGTTGACTCTGGAGTTGTTGTAGTGGTAGTAGGAGTAGGTTCCTCAGTTGTTGTCGTAGTAGTCGTCGGCTCTTGAGTTGTCGTCGTAGTGGTTGTTGGCTCTTGAGTCGTTGTAGAGGTAGTTGTCGTAGAGGTAGTTGTCGTAGTGGTTGTTGTCGTAGTAGTTGTCTGTTCTTTTGGATTGACGATTGTCTTCGTTACCGCATGATCCGTTCCGCTAAAATCTTCAGCATTAACTGGGGTATCAGCAGTAGTAATGGTATAACCTTCAGGTGCTTGTAACTCAGTTAAGATGTATTTATCTTTTAAAAGACCATTGACTGTGATATTCCCATCTTTATCGGTCACATATTCACCGATTACTTGGTTGTTGGCTTGACGTACCACTTTGAATTTAGCTCCAGCAAGTGGTTGATTTTCGTCGCCCACCTTATGGATATGAATGGTAAAGACATACCCAACACCAGCACCACCTGCAATTTGAACTGCAGCTTTATTCAAAGCTTCTTTGATAACAATTCCTTTACCTTTTAATGTAGCTTCATTTTTTAAAACTTCTCCATCGACAGGTGAATAATTTAACTGAACATCATAAGTAATACGGTACTGATCCGTTTCAGCAACATCTCCAAGACTAACAGAGAATGATTGTCCATCAGCGCTAACAGTAACCGGATGTTCATTGGTTACATCAGAAGTGTTATTAAATTGCCATTCGCCATTGACAAAAGACATTTCTCCTTTTGTCACACGGAAGCTATCTTTTACATAGGACGCATTCGTGAATTGTAACTTGTCCTCAATAGTCACTTCTTTGAAACTTTGTTTCTTTTGATTAATTGAGATTCCATAGGTAATTATTCTAGGATTATCTTTATGAACCCAACTAGTTTTCTTTAATTCATTAGGATTACCATCACCAACACCAGTAAATGAAACTTTACCACCAATTGTTGTTTTCCCATTGACTGTTATTTCAACAGGAACCTCACCTTTTTGTGGATGTTTCTTAAAGTCGATACGGGCATAGAAGAAAAACGATCCCTTAGTATCTGAATGCTTTTCTGCATAATCGGTGTATGTCAAGGAGAGTTTTTTATTATCCTTATCCACTGTTGCATGGGCAATAACCTCATTAGTATTGACATCTTTAATGTCAAAACTATCCGAAGTAATAATTAAAGCATCTGGTACAGTGATGTCTGTGGTATCTCCTGCTTTAACATCCTTACCAGCTAAGTCAAAATCAGCATTAATTCGGAATGTTGCCCATTGTCCTAATTCCCAATCGAGGTTTCCGCCCTCATTATTGCTAACTTTGACATTTTTGATTGTATCGACCAATTTTCCGCTAACGGTCACTTCAGGAGTTTCTGCTGAAGTGCGATTCAGACCTAAAGCGAAAAGCATGGCCACTAAACAAAGGACAAATGAGAAAATTTTAATATTTCTATTCTTCATCTTATCTTCCCTTTTCATAAAAAATTAGTGCCTAGTTATCAATGCCTGATTACTCTTAAAGATATGAATGTTCAAATCCTATCTGTTGGCAATAAGAATTGACTGCTGAGACACAACCTCCATAAAATTATTTTATAGGGTAAAATATTTTACTTTTAAAATTATTCCCTACAAAGTGAATTATAGCAAAAATAATGAGTGGCTTCAAGCTAAAAAGAGTGAATTTTTGCACAAATTTTCTATTAAAAAACTTTTTCATTGACTTTCTAAAATTTTCAGAATACATGCATGAAACTGTCATAAAATATCCAAAGGTGCGTAAAATGAGCAGAAAAATGAATGACATTATTAAAAAAATACGAATAGTAGTATAGGGGAGACGCTAGGGCGAAGTGATGGTATAATAGAAGAGATAGAAACATTTTAGAATGAAAGAGGAATCATGATGACAAAAATTCGTGGATTTGAACTTGTATCAAGCTATACCAATCAGGACTTGCTACCAAAACGGGAGACGGCCCATGCAGCTGGCTACGACTTAAAGGTGGCAGAGCGCACAGTGATTGCACCAGGAGAAATCGTCCTCGTTCCAACTGGGGTCAAGGCTTATATGCAAGCGGGGGAGGTGCTCTATCTCTATGACCGTTCCTCTAATCCTCGTAAAAAAGGTCTGGTCTTGATCAACTCTGTGGGGGTTATTGATGGAGACTACTATGGCAATCCAGGGAATGAAGGCCATATCTTTGCTCAGATGAAGAATATCACAGATCAAGAGGTTGTTCTTGAAGTTGGGGAACGCGTGGTTCAGGCTGTCTTTGCTCCTTTCTTAATTGCAGATGGAGATGAGGCAGATGGCGTGCGGACCGGTGGATTTGGAAGTACAGGGAAATAAAGGAGAAAGACAATCGCTAAGAAAAAAACGACATTTATTTGTCAAAATTGTGCCTATAACTCACCCAAATACCTAGGGCGCTGTCCCAACTGTGGTTCTTGGTCTTCTTTTGTCGAGGAGATCGAAGTTGCAGAGGTCAAGAATGCCCGGGTGTCCTTGACAGGTGAGAAAACAAAACCCATGAAACTGGCGGATGTGACCTCTATCAATGTCCATCGTACTAAGACCGAGATGGAGGAATTCAACCGCGTCCTTGGAGGTGGTGTCGTCCCAGGAAGTCTGGTCCTCATCGGGGGAGATCCAGGAATTGGGAAATCAACCCTCCTCTTACAAGTATCAACCCAGCTGTCTCAAGTAGGAACAGTTCTCTATGTCAGTGGGGAGGAATCGGCCCAGCAGATCAAACTCCGTGCAGAGCGCTTGGGAGATATCGATAGCGAGTTTTACCTCTACGCTGAGACCAATATGCAAAGCGTGCGAGCAGAGGTAGAGCGGATCCAACCTGACTTTCTTATCATCGACTCTATCCAGACCATTATGTCTCCTGAGATTTCAGGGGTACAAGGATCGGTTTCTCAGGTGCGAGAAGTGACGGCTGAACTCATGCAGCTGGCTAAGACCAATAACATTGCCATCTTCATCGTCGGCCATGTGACCAAGGAAGGAACCTTGGCAGGTCCTCGGATGCTGGAACACATGGTAGATACGGTACTCTACTTTGAGGGTGAACGCCACCATACCTTCCGAATCCTGAGAGCGGTCAAGAACCGCTTTGGTTCGACCAATGAGATTGGGATTTTTGAGATGCAGTCAGGTGGACTGGTCGAAGTTCTTAATCCGAGTCAGGTCTTTCTAGAGGAACGCTTGGATGGGGCGACGGGTTCTTCTATCGTGGTCACCATGGAGGGGACGCGTCCAATTCTTGCTGAAGTGCAGGCCTTGGTGACACCGACCATGTTTGGAAATGCCAAGCGGACGACAACGGGGCTTGATTTTAACCGAGCTAGTCTCATCATGGCAGTGCTAGAAAAACGAGCGGGTTTGCTCCTTCAAAATCAGGATGCCTACCTCAAGTCTGCAGGTGGTGTCAAGTTGGATGAGCCAGCTATCGACCTAGCCGTAGCCGTAGCCATTGCTTCCAGCTACAAGGACAAGCCAACCAACCCGCAAGAGTGTTTCGTTGGAGAGTTGGGCTTGACCGGAGAAGTCCGCCGAGTCAATCGGATCGAACAACGGATCAATGAAGCTGCTAAGCTCGGTTTCACCAAGATTTATGTGCCTAAAAATTCTCTGACGGGGATCACGACACCATCAGGTATCCAAGTGGTCGGTGTGAGTACTCTAGCTGAAGTCTTGAAGAAAGTATTTCAATAGAAGAAAAGAGGCTGGGCAAAAACTGTCCAGTCTTTGATGTTTGATAGGAATAATAGCATGACGCAGTGGTTGATTGGCATCTTTGTTCGCTTTTCAACCTCCAAAGACGACCTAATCAACTGTGCGGAGGTGGGACGACGAAATCGGATTCTAACGAATTACCGATTTCTGTCCCACTCTCTTTTTTCAGATGTGACAGATGACGGGAGATCCTTTCTGACAGAAATAGTGAGATGTGGTAAAATAATAGATGATTTGAATTTCAAAGGAATAAAGGAGAGACCATGTCTTATTTTGATAATTTTTTAACAGCCAACCAAGCTTATGTAGCGTTGCATGGAGACCTCCGTCTTCCGATTAAGCCCAAAACACAAGTCGCCATCGTGACCTGTATGGATTCCCGCCTTCACGTGGCACCAGCACTGGGCCTGGCTCTTGGAGATGCCCATATTTTGCGGAATGCTGGAGGGCGCGTGACAGATGACATGATCCGCTCCTTGGTTATTTCCCAGCAACGGATGGGAACCCGCGAAATTGTCGTCTTGCACCATACAGACTGTGGCGCACAAACCTTTGAAAACGAAGCTTTCCGGCAGCATCTAAAGAAAGAACTGGGAGTAGATGTGGGAGAACGCGACTTCCTCCCCTTTCAAGACATTGAAGAGAGTGTCCGTGAAGATATGGAGCTTTTGAAAGCTTCCCCTTTGATTCCAGAGGATGTGGTGATTTCAGGAGCTGTGTATGATGTGGATACTGGTTTGATTTCAGAAGTGAAATAAACATAGAGAAGAGTATAGGAAGACAGAATAATCACTGTTTTCCCGTATTCTTTTTTTAGTGTAAAAAAAGTGAACTGGATAGGAAAAAATGTGACAATTTGGCACAAAATATTAAAAAATATGTGGTATAATATGACATTTTAACAAGAATGTTACATTTTTATTTCGACAGATTGACTCTTGATGTCAAGGGTGTTACAATTTTATTTGTATCATGGAATCATGAAATATGAAAAAGGAGATCCTATAAATGAAGGATATTTTCAATAGACGCCAACGCTTTTCTTTACGAAAATATAGCATTGGGGTTTGTTCTGTTCTCTTAGGAACAGCTCTTTTCGCTGCAGGTGCCAATACGGCTTCTGCGGAGGAAACAACTGCCCCTTCAGGTGCATCGACGTCGGCTTCGACGGAGTCTGCATCTGATAGCACAGTAGGAGCTGAAACAGCTCCCTCTTCTACTGCAGCATCTTATAATGCTAAAGTAACAAATGTCGATCAAGCAAATACAGGTGCTGCGCAGGAAGTCAAAGAGCAATCTGAGGCTACTAAAGCAGCAGCTAAAGCTGAGGAAGCTGCAAAACTGGCTCCGAAAGCTGAAGAAACTGTAAAACCAGCTAAAACTGAAGAAGCTTCAAAACCGCTAAACGTTGGTTCATTGCCAGAAATCGCTCTACCAGTTACAAATAAGGCAGAGTTAAGTGCTAAACCAGCTTCTACAACAGCACCAACTACAGCATCACCAACTTCAACTCGTGCTGCAGCTAGTGAAAACTCAGAATCAGTGGCTACCAGTGAAGCGGCTACAGCTGAAACTCCAGTAACTCTCAATGCTACAGTGAAGCCAACCTCACTTCGTGGTACTGACGCTCCTACAGCAGAGCGCGCAGCTGCTGAAGATCGTAGTGCATCACTTGATCGCGCCGCAACTGATTTGGCTAATGGCGGGGCTTTGGCGACAACTCGTAGCCGTCGTGGACGTCGTGCTGTTACAGACCATAATAACGAGCCGGTTGCTGTAGCAACTTTCCTAAAAGACGGTGAAGTTGCTACACCTGGTATGACGGATCCAAACGGTGCAACTGTTTCATCTCAAAAGGTGCCAGCTGGTTATCAGGCTAAAGAAGGCGATGTCTATACTTATAGCATCGTAGACCTCACTCGCTTTAATGAACGTTACAATACAAACTACTACACACGTGCTTACAAGGGATTTAATGATTCTACTGATACTACTGTAGAATTAATTGATAAAAATACAGGTAATGTAGTAGAAACTAGAAAAATTACTGCATCTAGTGGTATTCAAAAATTCACTACTACTGCTACTGCATCTAGAGGAGAATTAACTTGGCAAGTTGATTACGATCCAGGTACAGGAGCTGGCCCTGGTAAAACGGACCAACCATTTATTCAATATGGTTATGAAGTCGGAGCAAGCATCCAAGCTTTAGTAGCTCCAGGACACCAACTTACACCTGACGAACAAAAATTATACGATGCTGTTTATGCTGCTCGTACATCAACAGATATTATCAACGTTGTAGAACCAGCTTATAACGGTCGTACGATTACGGATACCAATGCTAAGATTCCAGCATCAGTTAATAAAACAACTTACTATAAAGTAGTTGATAAAAACAATCCAACATTTAACGCAAATAAAACGGATGTAACTGTTCAAGATTATAAAGAAAATGGCAATGAAGTTGATTTAGCTTCATACACTCTTAAAGCTATGGAAGGGCAAAACTTCACAGCATCTGGAGAGCGTCAATTTGATGGTTACAAATTGTATCAAGCAGCTGGTGCAAATGATCAATCAGGTTATGTAAGTCGCCCTTACAAAGTTGGAACTAAATTCATGGACGCTGAGCGTGCAGGAATTAAACGGATTAAAGAAATCGTAGGTGAAGATGGAACAGTAGTTGTTCGCGTTTATCTTCTAGATCCAAAACAACAAAGCAAACGTTCTGATGGTACCTTGAGCACTGATGGCTACATGTTGCTAGCAGAAACGAAGCCTATTAAACCTGGTGATTATAACAAACAAGAATTAGCTGTTAAGAAATCACCTCTTCACACCATTCCTTTCACAGATAGTAAAGGTGTAACCTATGCAAATGGTAAGGAAGTTCCATTTGACTTCCAAAAAGCTGCAGGATATACACCGTATAAGACTGTCTTTGTTCCATTCTTGGGAGATAACATTGGTCACCTTTCTCCAAATGAACAATTGGTTCGTGGAGTAAATGGTATTGGTACCAACGTTGACTTGCTCAACTCTTTGACACCATATAAACAACCTGTTTATTACTATGTCAAACAAGAACCTGTAACAGTCACTCCAGAAGTTGAAAAAAAACTTGAGGGACGTGTACTTGTTGATGGTGAATTCAGCTTCAAGCTTAAAGAGGTCAATGAAAATAAATCACTTCCTTCATATGAAGAAACTGTAACTAACAAAAACGGTAAAGCTACATTTAGTAAATTAAGCTTCAATAAAGTTGGTACCTACAAATATACAATCTCTGAGATTGCAGGTTCAGATGCAAACGTTGATTACGATGCAATGACTGTTACTATGACAGTTACTGTCACAGAGAACTCTAACGGTGATTTGCAAGCTTCAGCTAAGTACAGTGGTGCTGGTGGTTTTGCTTCAAGCGCAGATGATAAGATCTTCAACAACTACGTTGTAGCTCCAGTTAAGACTCGTTTTGACTTCAGCAAAGCTCTTGCAGGTCGTGAGTTGAAAGCTGGCGAATTCAGCTTTGTATTGAAAGATTCAACTGGTAAAGTTCTTCAAACTAAGACAAATACTAAAGAAG
>ERZ773050.1705-NODE-1705-length-12019-cov-6.378970_pt1 | contig 12019 bp, 8 predicted proteins | sample MGYA00580632_ERZ773050 | MGnify/ENA primary metagenome ERZ773050 (study PRJEB29015, sample SAMEA2738123) | human oral metagenome | biome: human oral; feature: human-associated habitat; material: saliva | place: China | collected 2166 ... | reverse complement strand
CCAGTCCCGCTGAGAATCAACCACCCCTCCCCTTGATACACTTGCGCCTCAAGAGCGCGCTCGGAGCCGACTGCTGAGAATCAACCACCCCTCCCCTTGATACACTTGGGCGCCGTCAACGTCGTGTGGCACGACCGCTGAGAATCAACCACCCCTCCCCTTGATACACTTGGGGCCTGGCCCGACACGCCCCAGCCCAAGCTGAGAATCAACCACCCCTCCCCTTGATACACTTGGAGGTGGCGCGATTCGCGGACTACTGGCGCTGAGAATCAACCACCCCTCCCCTTGATACACTTGCTTGCTGGACCAACTGCTCTGCCAACACGCTGAGAATCAACCACCCCTCCCCTTGATACACTTGTGAGCTGGATGTGCAACTTGACGCATGGGCTGAGAATCAACCACCCCTCCCCTTGATACACTTGAAGACCCACGGCAATTTCCTGAATAGTAGCTGAGAATCAACCACCCCTCCCCTTGATACACTTGGAAGGGCACCGGCACCACGTGGGCGGCCGCTGAGAATCAACCACCCCTCCCCTTGATACACTTGCAGAACTCCCTGCGCAACGCGATGTTGTGCTGAGAATCAACCACCCCTCCCCTTGATACACTTGCTCAACGCCAGCGGGTTCCGCCTGGAGGGCTGAGAATCAACCACCCCTCCCCTTGATACACTTGATCGAAACCCCCAACGACGCCATGTGCTGCTGAGAATCAACCACCCCTCCCCTTGATACACTTGTCCCTACACCCACCTCACACGCCTACACGCTGAGAATCAACCACCCCTCCCCTTGATACACTTGTGGAAGCCCGGGTAGCGCAGCGTCCTTTGCTGAGAATCAACCACCCCTCCCCTTGATACACTTGCAGGCCCCCGTGCGCTCCGGGTCCCTGCGCTGAGAATCAACCACCCCTCCCCTTGATACACTTGGTCCGCACTGCCACGTCGTGCTCGACTAGCTGAGAATCAACCCCCCCTCCCCTTGATACACTTGTTCGGCGGGACCACCGCCGACGCCGTGAGCTGAGAATCAACCACCCCTCCCCTTGATACACTTGCTTCGCCGGGCCTGTCGCAATCTGAGGGGCTGAGAATCAACCACCCCTCCCCTTGATACACTTGACAGGTTCAGGCTGTCGCCCGCCGCGATGCTGAGAATCAACCACCCCTCCCCTTGATACACTTGGCCAAGCCCGGCGCCGCGTGGGTCATCGGCTGAGAATCAACCACCCCTCCCCTTGATACACTTGGCTCGCGGTAGCGCCTGTGGAAGGCCTCGCTGAGAATCAACCACCCCTCCCCTTGATACACTTGGATCGCGTCGAGGTTGAAGCGCACGGTGGCTGAGAATCAACCACCCCTCCCCTTGATACACTTGAACAGGATTCTGTTGCATCGTTGTTTCGGCTGAGAATCAACCACCCCTCCCCTTGATACACTTGATCGCGCGCCTGCACCGCGCCGGTTACAGCTGAGAATCAACCACCCCTCCCCTTGATACACTTGACTATCCACCACACCCCCCTGCGCGACGGCTGAGAATCAACCACCCCTCCCCTTGATACACTTGGTGCTCCCGCGCGGGCAATGGTGCCGATGCTGAGAATCAACCACCCCTCCCCTTGATACACTTGGAGCGGGCTAAGCTGCGCGCCAACGAGCGCTGAGAATCAACCACCCCTCCCCTTGATACACTTGGTTGTTGGCTAGTTGCGATTGTTGTCGTGCTGAGAATCAACCACCCCTCCCCTTGATACACTTGCGGGGAGGCGTACACGTCGAGGTCCTTCGCTGAGAATCAACCACCCCTCCCCTTGATACACTTGCACGCCCGCAAGCGGGCGACGGCGGCGCGCTGAGAATCAACCACCCCTCCCCTTGATACACTTGCACGACCGCAAGCGGGCGACGGCGGCGCGCTGAGAATCAACCACCCCTCCCCTTGATACACTTGGAAGAATCCTGGTAGACATGCCTATTACGCTGAGAATCAACCACCCCTCCCCTTGATACACTTGCGGACCAGCCGGGGCAGGATGCCAGAAAGCTGAGAATCAACCACCCCTCCCCTTGATACACTTGCGAACACGCGGATCTGGCCGTGGCCGTTGCTGAGAATCAACCACCCCTCCCCTTGATACACTTGCGTTGGATATGACCTGCCTCAAACACGAGCTGAGAATCAACCACCCCTCCCCTTGATACACTTGTACGGCAACGCCTACGCCCGCATAGAGCGCTGAGAATCAACCACCCCTCCCCTTGATACACTTGCATGGTGACCACCATGCCGTCCAAGCCGGCTGAGAATCAACCACCCCTCCCCTTGATACACTTGGTTCTCGTCCACGGCGGCGTTCCATTGGGCTGAGAATCAACCACCCCTCCCCTTGATACACTTGCTCGTGGTCACCCACGACAGGGCTCCGCGCTGAGAATCAACCACCCCTCCCCTTGATACACTTGCCAGCGCGCTGAACTCGTCGAGGATGACGCTGAGAATCAACCACCCCTCCCCTTGATACACTTGTGGCAACTCGTGTGGAACTACACGAGGTGCTGAGAATCAACCACCCCTCCCCTTGATACACTTGCGCGGGGTCTCGGGGTGCGAGTCCCTGGGCTGAGAATCAACCACCCCTCCCCTTGATACACTTGGTGCGCTTGTCGATGCGGCCGCGCCTCAGCTGAGAATCAACCACCCCTCCCCTTGATACACTTGCGGCGCATGGCCGCGACGCCGTTGGCTTGCTGAGAATCAACCACCCCTCCCCTTGATACACTTGAAAGACTTCCGACTGACGCATTCGCACAGCTGAGAATCAACCACCCCTCCCCTTGATACACTTGCCCACCGTCCTCCACTACAGCGCGGGCCGCTGAGAATCAACCACCCCTCCCCTTGATACACTTGGCCTCGCGCACGCGTACACGCGGCCCGGGCTGAGAATCAACCACCCCTCCCCTTGATACACTTGATGCCCGTCGACTGCGTGTGGCAGGGGAGCTGAGAATCAACCACCCCTCCCCTTGATACACTTGCTCATGCGCACCGACCAGCGCCTGCGGTGCTGAGAATCAACCACCCCTCCCCTTGATACACTTGCTGGACCCCCGCGCCCTCGGCATCTCCTGCTGAGAATCAACCACCCCTCCCCTTGATACACTTGCCACTGCCTGGGCGTCGCATCCGGGTACGCTGAGAATCAACCACCCCTCCCCTTGATACACTTGAGGGGAGGTAACTTTCCTTGCAAAACAGCCGAAAAATACGTGTTCCGCGTCAGAAAATCATGAGCTGCTCGGGGGCGTTCTGCTCCTTGACGGGCTTCGCCTGGTCGAAACGCAGCCCCGTCGCCCACTGCCTATCGGTGATTGTTATCACACGAACCTGTCCACCTTCCGGCAGCTCCCGTTTGATCGCTCGAATCGTCGTCATGTCTTGGCCACCCGTTGGCCAGAACTTCACATACACCGAAAGCTGGACCATCGAAAAGCCCCAGTCCAATAGATCGTTACGGAAACGAGCGGCTTCCCGGCGCTCCCTCTTCGTCGCGACAGGAAGGTCGAACATCACCAGGCACCACATGGCGTCATCAGCCATCATAACCACTGCTTGCGCTGACCGTTGTTGGCCCCTCCCACACGGGGACAGACAATCGCTCCTCGTCGCCCTCAACATAACGACCGTAGCGCTGAGCGAGATCCTCCATCACGGCTGCGACACCGAGTCCATTCTTCATGAACTTCTGGCCCGCAGCAGAAACAAGTACTCGTTTCACCTTTGGATCCGACGGCGATGCAGTAGAGGGAAGCGACAAGGCCACTTCATCGACACACGGTCTGAATGGCTCTATAAGGTCATCTGCCAAAGCGAACATATTCGCCCGTCCATGGTGGAACACACCAAGTGCGGAGCACAAACCCGCTGCGAGAACTGCCCTCATCGCGTACCCGCGCAATACCGTGTACCCATAGTCCAGACAAGCGTTCGAGCCAAGGAGAGCCCCTGAGCTCGGTTGCCGCCCCATTCCTTTATCCATTGCGCGCGACCAGTAAAGTCGAGCTGCCTGCGCCTCTACGTTACCAGGATCACCAGAACGGACTTGGTCGGCAAGTGCGAAGAGTTCACCGCTGCCGCAATAGCCGAGGTTGGCCAGCGCGTTGGCCTGACCCTCGATCTTGGCCCGCACGATGCGCGCCCACGCATTCTTCTTGCGGGGCAATGATAACTCCGCCTGAGCCCGATGCCGCGCGCCAACTCTGCCATGATCCGACCACATGTAGGCGCCAGCCTCAGGCACCCCGCGCCAATCGCATAACAGCACCGAGACATCGGCCTGCACCAAGCGATGGAGCGCAGCAGCAGTAAACGCCGCTTTCATCCCAATGAGGACGACTGCGAGTTCTGCAACCGGAAGAACCACACGCTCGCCACCCTCAGGGATGATGGCAACGGCGCCCCGCTCGGAACGCACTTCACCTTCGAATGAACTGAGGTCGACAACACGCCACTGTGACGCCATGGCCTACACCAAGTCGACCGTAGTTGGAAGATGCCCGCTGGACTTGAAACGCGGCTCGCCGAGGACGTTCCTCCTCACGACACGCACAGAGCCCGGTGAGAGCAAAGCATTAACAGCAGGTCTCCACCCCTTATTCTCGAGAACCTCCCTTACAGACTTCGATGCGTCTTCCCTCAGCCCTTCTTCCGCTAGCAAAACGGGACGGAGCCGTAGCTTCGCTTCATCGGGGAAGCCCGCGACCCGCCAGCAGGTCGCCATAGGGTACTCCCACATTAGGTCAGCGCCAACGCCCTTCGTATACGCCGCAGCGTCAAGTTCTAGTTGATCGCCTTCAACAAGCCATCCGATCTGCTCCGCGTTCCCTTCTCTTATTGCCTGTTTCAGCTTCTTCTCAGCGCAGCGCATTGAGATAGTCGACGGCTTCAAGTCCACTGTGAAGATGTCTTCATGGTCGAATCTCATCAGGTCGATAGTGTACACGCGGATCATCGCGTACTTCGGCGTCTTTCCGCTGATCCGGTAGACTCTCGCGTGGTGTATGCTCTCACCGAGCTTCGCGTACCCTCCACGAACCGCGACCGACGCCGGGGTTCCGAAGAACCTGATGCGGTCCGCCGCTTGGACCACGGCGCCATTGACACGGATAACACGGTCTGGATTCTCCGGAAGGCCACTCTTTCGGTCATACTCCGGAAGCCTCGTAAGAGCCGTCCACAACGCAGGGGTCTCAGCACGGTCAATAAGCTCCGACGGAAGGCTATCACCCAATAGACGGACCCCTCCTTCCTTGGCGCTCTTCCCCTTCACCGTGTATTCGGGTTTGAACCGAATGACTCCGTCCTCATGCACGCGTCCGTTGCCAACTCGGAGTCTCACATTCTCGGTGATAGGAATCCTGCCGCCATCCAATGCCAGATTGAACAGGTCGGACGCATCACGCATGTTACGCTCCCATGCCTTCCACTTCCGCTCCGCTTCTCCCGGTGCCCCGTGGAACTGGCGCCACGTCTGCTCCGACTGCGTGAGCCACTGCGAGTCACGCATATTGAGGCGAAGTGCCAATGTCTGAGCGATGGACTGGTTCATGAGTGCAATGACCAGCGCGTCCATGGCATGGTGTCGTCGATCGAAGCGGTCCTTCCCCCTGCCCCCGATCAGATTCACCCTTCCCTCGAAGCCCGAGGCTTTACGCGCCTCAGCGGTTAGCGCTCCCCGGTAAACTCGGACAGTGGTGCCCGATTCCCGGTACTGGGCCTCCACGCGGGCGCGCAACTCGTTGGCCATCCAGGCGACCGATTCCATTGAGCGGCCATCAAATTCCTCGTCCGGCAGCTTCGACTTCAAGCGCGCGATAACCTGGATCCGGAGGGTACGCAGCTCTTTCTCCCCCATTCCAGCGTCCCGCAACCAATGGCGAACACGTTGCACCGCACCCTCAAGGCTCACTTCCTTCGGGCTGTCTTGGCTCTCTGCCCAAACCGCGAAGGGCAGCTTGTCCTTCTGCTGGTTGCAACGTCGGCACACGGCAGCCAGATTGGACCGCGTGTTCGTTGAAGCAGCACCCGCACGCGGCACGATGTGGTCCATCTCCATAGTCTGATACGTGATCGGTCGGCCACAGTACAGGCACTCGCAGTTCTGCCTTCGGATCGCCTCGTACCTCATCCGATCCGATCGTCGTATCCGTCCGCTCATCCCGAGCTTCTCGCCCATTTCCTCGACGAGCTTTTGGTTGTTCCTACGCCGCCGATCGTTCATCCTGGTAAGCTCACGCGCTGCTTTCTCGGACCCGAGCCCCTCCCGCACGTGCTCGATGTTGATCGCCTGCGGCGCCCCCCAGCGCCCGGTCGCGGCCTTCAGCCAGCGCGCCACGTGCTTGAGGACCCGGTCAACCGGAGGATTGCCCACAGGAGCGCCAATCGGATCAGTCGGTGGCGCCCAGTCATCATCGATAGGGAATACCGCTTTACGCGCTTCAAACAGGTCAAGTCCACCACCCAGCATGGCGTCGGTTAAACGCCGCAGGGTGTCGAGGCAGTAAGAAGCCCTGCCCCCGGGCAGGTGCAGGCCGTCCAGCTTCGCCTGGTCCTCTTCGGACGCTTGCTCCAGCATCTCCGCGATCTCGTCATCAAGGTACGGCTCGTCCTCGGATCCCCCGGAGTTGGAGAGCGCGTCGACCATGTACCCGCGCCGCTCCTCATCAGCTTGCCGCCACCATTCAGACAACCACTTGAGTTTCGACGCATAGATCCTGTCCGTCGTCGCATCAATCGGCGGGAAACGCAGGACCGGCGCCCCATCCACCGATGCCTTCGCTGCGCCGCGCAACTGATGCCTCTCAATGTTGAGGTTGTCGGCCAACTCTTCCCATGTTGGCTGCTCTGAACCCGCCAGTCCGAGCAGGAAGTCAGTGAGAGTCCGCATCTCCTCGGCAGTCAGGCGCCTATCGACGTGGCTCTCGCGAATACGGAGGTTCGCGAGGACCGCGACGATCCTGAATCTCTGGAATACCGGGTGCGCTTTCTCAGCTCGAATGTGCGCCTCCTGTCCAGGCAACCGATCCCTGCCGATACGTTTGCGCATCTCCTTGTTCGCCTTCGGGGACTTCGCCTGGAACACCAAGCGCACCAGCTCTTCCGTCATATGGCGGCCCAACCCCTGTGTTCGGCAAATCAGCCGCAGTTCTCCGGCGTTGTCGCTCTGGTGGAGTTTCCCTCTGAGAATGCCCTCCGGCCCCCGGATTTTGGCGTTCGGGAAGCGATGAAGCAACTTCGCGACGAGCTGCCCCTGCGTGAGCCCAGAGTCCAGCTCCATGCCCAACTTCTCGGACACTCGTTGGTTGAGGCCCTGGAGGAACTCACTCGGGGGCGCATCAGTTTGCAACGATTCCACAGTCGAGTACGGGTTGCGCCAGCCCCTATGATGTGCGATATGGCGGAGTGCAACCGACAACAGTTCCATCCGCGCGTCAGCGTCATCCACTCTCCCGCTCACGAGTTTCTCCCGGGCGAACCAGGGTTCATGCGGGTCCGCGAACCGCGCTGGATCCACCAATGGCCACCCGAGTCCCTCAAGGTGGCGGTCCAAGTCCACGAGGCGTCGTTTGCGGGCCCGGTACAGTCGGCGCGTCCTCCGCGCAACTCCTGACACCATTTTCCGGGTATCGGCTTTCTTCGCGTCAGCAGAGGACACTCCCGCGTCATGCACGTGGACCACTGTTTTGAGCAACTTGATCGGACGGTCGTCGGCATCGACCTGCACGGCGCAGAAGCCGATGGATCGGAGCCCGACGTCAATACCGACCTTGTAATGGATTCGCTCGACGTTTTGCGATGAAGCACTCATATGTGCATTGTGCCACTCCAAAGGCCCCTTGGGAAGAGTTTCGCGAAAATGAGGACCGGGCGCCTCACAAGAGACGCCCGGTTGTTACCGATTTGCGGTAGGAGCATTCGGGTCCGCTAACGAGTCGAACCTTACTGAGAATCAATCAGTACAAATGATACACTCCTCACACATTCGCCGCAACCCCGGGCGCGCCTTGAGCCTACCCCCGTCTCCTTCTCACCCCTCCCCCCGCGCGCCCCTGAGCGTTTTTGGGTATCCGCTGCCAGAATGGGAGCATGTCGAACTCTGAGGCCCAGGAGAGGGCGTCGCTTCGTCCGGCTCGCAAGCCGTGGTGGCGCTCCAGGAAGGCGCACGCCGCCCACGGGGGCGGCGGGCGGGTGCTGCTCGGCGGGCTCGGCCTGTCCTACAGGGATCCGTCGTCGGGCGCTCCCCTGCTGGACGGAGTGGATGTCGCCTTCCGGGCCCGGCGGATCACGGCGGTGCTGGATCCGTCCGGCCTGCGCTCCCGCGCCCTGTTCCTGGTGCTCGCGGGCCTGGAGGACCCGGACTCCGGCCGCGTGGTGTCCGCCAAGCCCCGTTCGGCGCGCCAGCGGTGGGCGGGGCGCATCGGGGCCGTCGCCCTGCTGGGGGCGCGCGACACCCTCGACAGGGATCTCACGATCCGGCAGAACATCCTGGCGCCGCTGGCCGCCACGGGATCGGTGGCGGACTGGGACAACCTGGTGGGCGCGCTGGAGCTCACGGGCCTGCGCACCAAAGTGGATGCCCGCCCCGCGGAGCTGACGCCGTTGGAGCGCTTCAAAGCCACGGTGGCGCGCGCCATCGTGTCGGGCGCGGAGGCGTTCCTGGTGACGGAGCCTCCGGTCCTGCCCGCCCACGACATCGAAGAGCTGGTGGGGCTGCTGCGGGCCGTGGCCGACGCCGGGTGCGCGGTCGTCGTGGCCACGCGCCACCCGGAGACCGCGCTGCGCGCGCACCGCGTGATCATGCTGGCCAACGGCACCGTCTCCTTGGACGCCGCGCCGCCCACGCTCGACGCCATCGACGCGTCGCTCGAGCGCTCCCCGGAGGATCCGAAGAACCTCCTGGGCCCCATCCCCTCCGCCTCCCCCCTCTTCTACGAGGCGGGCGCCGCCGGGGCCGACGACGACCTCACCGCGCGACGAGGAGGACCCGGGCTCCGTCGCGTGGCACTCCCTCAACGTGGTGGATCCGGCGGATCCGGCGCCGCTGTCGAGTGTGGCCACCTACGACGAGATCGACGAAACGGCCACGTACACGGGCGCCATCCCCGCCACCACCGCCACCGGGGAGGACACCGACGTCGACGACTTGATCGTGCAGGCCAAGAGGATCCTCTCCGACCTGCCCGGCTCCATCGCCCCCGAGGACTGAGGCCGCCCCCTGCGCTGACGAGGCGGGCGCCGCCGCGCGCGAGCAGACCGCTTCGCCCCTGACGCCCAGGAATCGACGAGGCGCGCGCCGCAGGAGCAGGCCACCCCCGGGCGCGCGGGTGAAGTCCCAAGGGCGGTGGCAATGTCGCCCTGACTGAGGCCGCCCCCGGGCGCGCGGGTGAAGACTGAGGCCACATGCCGGGCGGCTGCGCGCCGAGCCGTCTTCGTGATTAACTGTGTGACATAGCCTGTAGTCGACCAGGCTCCGCCACGCAGGAAGGCAGTCGCTCAGATGACCCAACCGTCCAACCCGGGTGTCCCCGAGGGGCAGTCCGCGCCACAGGCATCGCCGTCCCAGACTCCTCAGCGCGCTTCTGCCCCCGGGCAGCCCGTCCAGCAGGCACCCGCGGCGCAGTCCGCCCCCACGCCCATCACGCGGGAGCAGGGGCCCGCCCCCCAGGGCCAGACCCCAGCGGCCCCCCAAGCGCAAAGGCCCACCGCCCAAGGGCCGACGTCGGCGGCCCCCCAAGCGCAGCGCCCCCCCGCCCAGGAGCGGCCCGGCACCGGAGCCGCGCCCGCCCAGAGCACCCACCTGCCGCCGAGGACATCGACCACCCGGGCCTACGCACCTCCGGCGCAGGCAGGGCCAGCCCGGCAGGGACCCGGCCCCCAGGCCGCCCCCGACCCGGGCCCCCGGGCCGGGCAGGGCGCGCAGCCCCAGACCGGCCCGCAGGCGCGGCGCAAGCCGTCGGTGGGCAAACTCATCGCCGATATCACCAGCCAGTTCTCCTCGATCGTGCGCGGCGAGATCGAGTTGGCGAAGGTCCAGACCGCGACCATGTTCGCGCGAATCCGCACCGGCCTCGTCCTGATGGCCGCGGCCGCTATCTTCGCCCTTTTCCTGCTGGGCTGGATCCTGCACACCATCGAAGCGGCACTGGCCACGGTCCTGCCCGTATGGGCGGCCTCCCTCATTATCGTCGGACTCCTGGCCGTCGTCGTAGCGGTCCTCGCCCTCCTGGGCAGCCGGGCACTGCGCAAGGCCCAGGAGAGCAAACCCGACCCCAAGGCCGGCATCACCGAGGCCGTCCACATTGTGAAGAACGGACTTACCAAGTGAGCACTCCCACGGAACCCGCAGCCGCGCCCCGCACCGAAGCGCAGATCCGAGCCGACCTGGAGGCCACGCGCGCGGCCCTGGCGGCCTCCGTCGACGACCTCTACGAGCAGCTGCAGCCCGCTGCCATCGTCGCGAACACGAAGGCCGCCGCGGCAGAGGCCCTCGCGGGCGCCCGCAAGAGCGTCCGGGACACGGCCGCCGCCGCCCGCGAGGGCGACTCCGAGGCCATCAAACGGATCGGCATCGCCGTGGGCGCGACCCTGGTGGCCATCGGGCTCCTCGCGTTCGCCTGGTCCCGCAGACGGCGCTGACACGGCCCCGGGCGGGGTGAGCCCAACAGGCCCCCACCTGGCCCGACGGTTCCCGGGGCGGACGCCCCGGGCGCGTTCAGCCACGCGCGCAAAATCGGACTCAAGTTCAATTCGTAGCGCCTCTTTGGTTATGATGAAGCCACGAAACATTGTGAACACCCAGGGAACCGCGCCATGCGGACCCGAACTACGCGGAGGGGGTCGACGCCATGGGGCGCGGCCGTCAAAAGGCAAAGCAGATGAAAGTCGCTCGGAAGCTGAAGTACTTCAGCCCCGACACCGACCTGGACGCGCTCCAGCGTGAGCTGGCGCCCGAGGACATGTACGAGGAGCAGGGCGGCGACGGCGCGGACACCGACGTCGACGAGCCCGACGAAGAGGACGACCTCTACGCCAAGTACGCGGACTTCGCCACGGTCGCGGACGAGCCCGACGACATAGACCCCGCGCAGTTGGACGAGTCGTTCTGGACGGGCAAGCCCTCGGACAAGTAGGGCGCCCGGGCGCTCACCCCACCCGGTAGGAGCCGTGCAGGCGCACGGCGCCCGCGTCGACGCCCTTGGTGCCGCGGACCACGCGCTCCCCGACCCCGGCCTCTGCCGCAGTGGAGCGCACCTCCCCCAACACCCACGCGTCCACGCCCGCCTGGCGCACGGCGCCGACGACTGCCGGGGCGTCCGCCTCGCCGACCACGGCGACCATGCCGACCCCGAGGTTCAGGGAGTCCTCCATGGCCTCCCACGGCACGGAGCCGCCCCTGCGCACCCAGTCGAACACGGCGGGCACCCGCCACGAGCCGCGGTCCACCGACGCCACCGACCCGGAGGGCAGCACGCGCGACAGGTTCGCCGCCAGGCCGCCGCCCGTCACGTGGGACAGGGCGTGCACGCCCCGCCCGTCGCCGCCCCCTACGCCGAAGCGCTCGACCAGGTCCAGGCACAGGCGCGTGTACAGGCGCGTGGGCTCCAGGAGCTCCTCGCCGAGGGTGCGGCCGAACTCGGCCACGCGGGACTCCAGCGACGCGCCCACGCGGGCCACGACTGAACGCACCAGCGAGTAGCCGTTGGAATGCAGGCCCGAGGACGCCATGGCGATGACGACGTCGCCGCCCGTCACGCGCTCGGGCCCCAGCAGCTTGGAGGCGTCCACGACGCCGGTCGCCGCGCCCGCAATGTCGTAGTCGTCGGGCTCCATGACGCCCGGATGCTCGGCGGTCTCGCCGCCGATCAGGGGCGTGCCCGTGGCCTCGCAGGCCCGCGCGATGCCGGTGACGATGGAGGCGATGCGCTCGGGGACGACGTGCCCGCAGG
>ERZ773050.1702-NODE-1702-length-12038-cov-5.566636_pt1 | contig 12038 bp, 6 predicted proteins | sample MGYA00580632_ERZ773050 | MGnify/ENA primary metagenome ERZ773050 (study PRJEB29015, sample SAMEA2738123) | human oral metagenome | biome: human oral; feature: human-associated habitat; material: saliva | place: China | collected 2166 ... | reverse complement strand
GGGGCGCCGCGACGAGGCCCGCGTAGGGGGTCTGGAAGTACGAGGCCGCCATGACACCCGCGAACGCGCCCACCAGGAGATCACCCTCGATCGCGATGTTGACGACGCCCACACGCTCCGAGACGACGCCCGAAAGGGAGCCGAAGATGAGGGGCGTTGAGATCGCCACGGTGGACACCAGAGTCGAGGTCAGGGTGACGACGCCCGAGGACCCGGAGCCCGCGTAGAACAGAAAACCCAGGACCGTGGAGAGCCCGACGACAGCCATTCCACCGACGCGCGCCCACGCGGGCTGGGAACTGCGCCGCAGCGTCGCCGCAACCGTCCAGGCGGTGATCGCGATCGTCAGGGCGGCGAGCATCCACACGATGGGCGCGCCCGCGGTAACAATGTCGGGGATCGCATAGGACTGCGACTTGTCGTTGAGGCGCAGGGTCATGTCCCCTCGCGCAGCAGCCGCGAAGACCACGAGCAGCACGCAGGCAGCCACGTAGATGCCGGGAAGCTTCCAGGAGCGCTTGGCCTCAACTTGAGAGACCATGCCGGACTCACTTGTGCTCATCAGCGTTCCCCTTTCGCGTATTCGCCGCGAGCGCGCGGACATCAGGCAGACGGAACAGCCACCGCACGAGGGCGGGTGCAGCGATCAGGAGGACGATGACGGACTGCAGGATGAGGATCATGTCGATCGGGACCCCCTTGGCCTGCATGGTGTAGCCGCCCGCTTTGAACGCGCCGAAGAGCAGGCCCGCCCCGAGGGTCCCCAGGGGCTTGTTCCGCCCGAGCAGCGCGACGGTGATCGCGTCGAAACCGATGGATCCGGCCACGTCCCTGGAGACGTAGCCGATGGTCCCCAGGGCCTCGTTGGCCCCGGCCAGCCCCATGAAGGCGCCGGAGATCGCCATGGTCACCGCCGTGACGCGCCCGACTGAGATGCCGGCCGTGCGCGCGGCGTCGGGGTTCGCGCCGACGGCGCGCAGCTGGAAGCCCAGTGTCGAGCGCTCGATGAGCCACCAGAAGACGCAGACCGCCAGGAGCGCGATCACGATCCCGCCGTGCAGTTTGAAGGGGGCGGGCAGCAGGCGCGTGAACGCGGCCGTCTCCGCGACCTTGGGCGTTTGCGGCTGGTTCGACCCCGCGACCTGCCATGCCTTCTGGGAGAGGATGTAGCCCAGTGCCAGGCCGGCGATCGAGTTGAGCATGATCGTCACGATCACCTCGTTCGCCCCGGTCCGCGCCTTGAGGACGCCGGCGATGCCCGCGTACAGGGCCCCGGCGAGCATCGCCGCGCCGAGCGCGACGGCCGTGTGGACCACGGGGGGCAGGCGCAGCGAGAAGCCGACCCAGACGGCGGCCAGCGCGCCGAAGACCACCTGGCCCTGGCCGCCGATGTTGAACAGGCCCGCCCGGAAGCCCAGCGCCAGGCCGAGCCCGCCGATGATCAGGGGGATCGAGTAGAACAGGGAGTCGGTCAGCGGTTTGATCTGGCGCTGGAAGGACGCCGCGTTCGGATCGAAGACCGCCCCCCGGAACATCGCGTAGTACGCCTCGGAGACGGAGGCCCCCGCCATGACGATGAGGACCGCCCCGAGGGCGAAGGCGATGAGGACGGCGAGGATCGCCACGAACCACCGCGTCCCCAGGAGGTGGCGCAGGACGACCACCGCTTTCGACTGGTGCGCTGTCTTATTCATCGGGTCCCACCCTCCATCGTGCGGCCTTCCCCTGCCCCGTCGCTGTGCTCCTCGGAGGCGCTCATGGCCTCGTCGAGGGGAACGCCCGCCATCATCAGGCCCAGCACGTCGCGCGGCGTGCCGGCGGGAACGATCCCCATGATCCTCCCCCGGTACATGACGACGACCCTGTCGGCCAGGGAGACGACCTCGTCGAGCTCGGAGGAGATGAGCAGGACCGGCGTCCCCTGGTCCCTGACTCCGACGATGCGCTTGTGGATGAACTCGATGGATCCGACGTCGACGCCCCTGGTCGGCTGGTTCGCCACCAGCAGGTTGAGCTCCTTGGACATCTCGCGGGCGACGACGACCTTCTGCTGGTTGCCGCCCGACAGGGACGAGATCGGGTCGGACACGTCCGTGAGGCGGATGTCGTACTCCTCCTGCTTCGCGCGGGCGTTGTCGTCGATGACGCCGAGTTTGAGCATCGGCCCCTTCGAGAAGGGGGCCTCGCCGAATTGGTCGAGGACCAGGTTGTCCGCGATGGAGAAGGAGGCGATGATCCCGTCCGTCGTCCGGTCCTCGGGGATGAACCCGATCCCCGCGTCCAGGGAGGCGCGGGGGTTGGTGCGGGTGATGTCGGCCCCCTCGAGGCTGATCGTGCCCGAGTCCGGGGTCCGCAGGCCCAGGACCGCCTCGGCGAGCTCAGTCTGGCCGTTGCCCTGCACGCCCGCGACGGCGACGATCTCGCCGCGCTCCACGCCGAAGGACAGGTGGTCCAGGACGGGCACGCCCGAGGGGGACAGGAGCGACACGTCGTCGAAGACGAGGCCGCCGCCGCTGGGCGAGGCGGGGGCCTTCTCGACCTTCATCATGACCGAGCGCCCGACCATCTTGTTCGCCAGTTCCGACTCGCTCGACTGGGGCGAGGCGGTGCCCACCACGGCGCCGCGTCGGATGACGGTGATGTCGTCGGCGACGGCCCGCACCTCGCGCAGCTTGTGGGTGATGAAGACGATGGACGTGCCCGACTCGGCCAGCTGGCGCATGATGGCCATGAGCTCGTCGGTCTCCTGCGGGGTGAGGACGGCCGTGGGCTCGTCGAGGATCAGCACCTTCGCCTCGCGGGACAGGGCCTTGACGATCTCGACGCGCTGCTGGGCGCCGACGGGCAGGTCCTCGATCAGCGCATCGGGATCCAGGTCGAATCCGAAGCGCGCCGACACCTCCTCCACGGTCTTGCGCGCTTTCGCCGTGTCGATGAGGCCGGCCCTGCCCACCGGCTCGAATCCGAGGGCGATGGATTCGGCGACCGTGAAGACGGGGATGAGCATGAAGTGCTGGTGGACCATGCCGATCCCCGCGGCCACCGCGTCCCCCGGCCCGTTGAAGCGCACGGGCTCGCCGTCGATGAGGATCTCGCCCTCGTCGGGCTCGTGGAGGCCGTACAAGACGTTCATGAGAGTCGACTTGCCCGCACCGTTCTCGCCGAGGAGCGCGTGGATGTGGCCTTCTTCAATAGTGAGGTTGATGTTGTTGTTCGCGACGAGGGGGCCGAACCGTTTGGTGATCCCCTTGAGTTCCAGTTTCACGCCTGAGCGCCCTTCCCTTCCACACTGAACGGGGCCCCGCGGCCGCGGGGTGGGTGGGGGCAGGGCTGCCGCGCGCCCCGCCCCCACCGATGATGCCTACTTCGGGGCGTTCTGCGACTCGACCTTCACCTCGCCCTTCTTGATCTGCTCGGTGAGGGAGGTGAGCTCGTCCTTCAGCTCCTGGGGGACCTGGGAGTCGAAGTCGTGGAACGGGGCCAGGGAGACCCCGCCGTTCTCCAGCGAGCCGACGTAGGCGTCGGACTTGAAGTTCCCGCCCACCGAGTCCTTGATGGCCTGCTCGACGGCGGCGCCGATCTCCTTCATCACGGAAGTGAGGACGATCGACTTGTAGTCGGGGTTGGCCTCGTACCAATCGGTATCGACGCCGATGATGCGCGTGTTCCCATCGGCCAGGGCGGCGGCCGCTGCGCCGAGGCCGACGGGGCCGGCCACCGGCATGATGATGTCAGCGCCCTGGTCGATGAACTGCTGGGCCTGCTGCTTGCCCAGGGCCTGGTCGTCGAAGCTCTGGGTGAAGGAGCCGTTCTGGGACGCCTTGTCCCAGCCGAGCAGCTGGACGCTGGTGCCCTTCGCCTTGTTGTAGGCGTCGACCCCGTCGGCGAAGCCGTCCATGAAGACCGACACCGAGGGGATCTGGATGCCCCCGAAGGTGGCGACCTTGCCGGTCTTGGTCATGCCCGCGGCCGCGTAGCCCGCCAGGAAGGCGGCCTCGGCCGTGTTGAAGACCAGCGGGCGGCCGTTCTCCAGGTTGACGCTCTGGTTCTGGTCGTCGACGAAGCCGGAGTCGACCAGGGCGAAGTGGAGATCCTTGTTCTCCTCGGCGCTGTGGTGCAGGGCCTGCTCCAGTTTGAAGCCGACGCCGATGATGAGGTTGCAGCCGTCGGAGATCATGGAGTCGACGTTCGGCTGGAAGTCGGCGTCGGACGACGACTCGGCGGTGTTGATCTTGACGCCCAGGTTCTTCTCGGCGGCCTTGAGGCCCTCGTAGGCGGACTCGTTGAAGGACTTGTCGTCCCAGCCCCCGGCGTCCGAGACCGCGCAGGCTTTGAAGTCCTTGCCCTCGGTGGAGCCGCCGCCGTTGTCGGTCGTGCCGCCCCCTCCGGAGCATCCGGCCAGGGCGATCGACGCCGCCCCGGTGATCGCGAGGATCCTCGTGAGAGTTTTCATTATCCGTCCCTCCAAGTGGTGGTTCGTCCTTGAACGGGTGGTCGCGCGAGCTACGGGCCCGGCTCCACAACTCCGCGGCCAATCCCCCGTAGTGAACTTTTGTAAAACGCGGAATTGACGCTTGGCTAGATTCTTGCGCGCGCGGGGTGGAATGTCAAGGCGGTCCGCCCCCCGCGAGGTAACGAATTGGAGTAGTCGCGCGGGGGGCCGGGCGCCACCGCGCCCGGCCCCCCGGACTACCCGCGGATCACCGCTTGCGGCGGGCCCGCAGAACCGCGCACCCGGCGCCCGCGAGCACCACTGCGACCAGGGTGAGCAGGCCGGCGCTCGTACCGGTCTTCGCCAGTGCGCCGCTCCTGTTCGCGCCCGGCGCCTGCGACTGCGACGGCCCGGGGGCCCCGCCGGCGCACTTCACGTCGACGGTGAGCCCGGCTCCGGCCTCGACGACGCGCCCGAAGTCCGTGTCGACCGTGACGGGGGCCTTGACGACCTCGCCGGCCGCCTTGCCCTCGCACTGGCCCACAGCGGTGACCGACAGCGTCGCCTGCCCGGCGCCGTCGGTGGTGATCACCGCGGCCTCGTCGGAGGCGTGCGCATCGACCAGGGAGTTGTCGACACCGCCCTCGGCGCTGTCCCCGCCCAGGGAGACCCGCACCTTCGACGTGACGGACGGGCCCTCGGAGAACGACAGCCCCCGCAGCGCCACGTCCACGGCCTCCCCGTCGGCGACGGGCTCAGCGGGCAGTGTGATCCCCACCGAGGCCTTCAGGGAGCGCGGCGCCGCGCCCGAGTGCGCGCCGAGGAACTCGTTGAACTTGTCGCGGTCCAGGTTGCCGTTGGTCGTCGCGGCGCCGCCCCGGGTCAGCGCGTCGAAGCTGTCCCCTCCCTCGAGCAGGAAGTTCACCGAACCGACCGTGTACGTCCGCTCAGGATCCAGGGGCTCGCCGTTGACCGTCATCGACGTGATGCGCGACCCGTAGGGCCGGGCCGGGTCGTAGGTGTACTGGACGTTGTCCGACAGCCCGAGCTTGAGCAGGGGGCGCGAGTTCTGCGAGTTGAGATCCGTCTTCCACTGCTGCTCCAGAGCGTCCTTGACGTCCGCCCCCTTGAGGGTGACGTAGCCGAGCTCGTTCGAGAACGGCAGGACCGCGTAGGACTGCGCGTAGGTGATCGTCCCGTCGCTGTTGGGGACGAGGTCGGCGCGCAGCCCGCCCGCGTTGATCATGCCGATGTCCACGGGCTTGCCGTCGGGGGTCGTGATGGTCTCCCGCATCGCGTCGGCCACGAAGTCGCCCAGGCTGGACTCGATGCCGCGGTTCGACCCGGGCTCGGTGGTGCCGTCCGGGGTCGTGAAAACGCCCCGCGCGAAGGTCTGGGTGTACCCCTTGGCGACGACGCGCTGGCCCGCTTCCTTCGAGTCGGCCACCGCTTTGTCGACGACCGCCTGCGTGGCGGGGTCGGCGCCGCACTTGGCGACGTCGGCCGCCGGGATCAGCCGAGAGTCCGCCGACACGACCTTGTGGGTGTTGGTGTCGTAGGCGATCCTGATGAGGCCCAGGTTGTCCGTGTACGAGCCCGAGGCGATGCCCGCCAGCATCGGGTTCGCCGAGTTCAGCTTCTCCACGGAGTCCACTTTGTCGAACTCGTAGGGGACGTGCGTGTCGCCGCCCATGAGGCCGTCGACGTTCGCCCCGACCTTCGGGTAGTTGTTCTTCACGTCGTCGTCGAGCATGGCGATGACGATCTGCGCCTCGCCGCTGTCCTTGATCTTCTTGGCCAGCGCGTCGATCTTCGCGATCGGGTCGGTGAAGGTGAGCCCGTCGGTGGTGCCCGGGCTCAGCTTGTAGGGGACGTCCTGCGCGATGGCGCCGATGAAGGCCACCTTCACGCCCGACGGCGAGGCCCACACCTTGTAGTCGCCCAGGTACGGCGTGTTCTCACTGCCCCACGTGCCCATGCCCTCGATGTTGGCCCCCAGGTAGGGGAACTTCACCTGGACGTACTCGTCGGGGTTCGACCCGTCGACGCGCTGCTTGAAGACGGCCTGGCCCATGTCGAGCTCGTGGTTGCCGATCGTGGAGGCCAGGGGGTTCATCGTGTTGAGCGCGGCGATCGTGGGATTGTCGTTGAGCGCGCCCGACGTGTACGGGGAGGCGCCGATGTTGTCGCCGAGCAGCGTGAACGACGAGTTCGGGTTCGTCCCCGACGCCTGCTTGAGGTAGCAGTTCATCGCGGGCAGGCCGGCCTCGGTGACCGTGCCCTTCCTGGTGACCTGCTCGATGTGCCCGTGCACGTCGGTGAGGTTGTACAGGTCCAGGGTCACGACGCCCTCGGCCTGCCCGGCTCCCCCGGCGCTCTCCGCCGCCCCCTGGGCCCCTTGCGCCGCCGCGGGCTCCGACTGGGGCGCGTCCGCCGCCCCGCTCTGGGCGCCCCCGCTCTGGGGCGCCCCGGGGCCAGCGGGTTCCGCGAGGGCGGCCATAGGCGCGGCGAACAACGCGAACACCGCGCATCCGGCCACCACCGCCCTTCTTGTCGTCGTGTGCATGTGCTGTCCTTCCTTGGTTGTGTTGATGTCTGTGCCCCGTCGGGCCGCCGCCGGTCCGCGGGCCGTCCGATGCGCCGCAGGAGGGCGGCCCCGGCCTTTTGGGCTGCGCCGCCCTGCGGAAGGGCGGCCCCTGTCCCGGCGCTGCGCCGCCCTGCGGAAGGGCGGCCCCTGTCCCTGCGCTGTGCTGTCCCACAGGAGGACGGCCCCGGCCTCTTGGGCTGTGCTGTCAGCGGCGCCCGCGCGCCCTCGTCACGAGAGCCGCTCCCGCTGCCAGGAGGGCGCCCGCGACGATCGCGACCCAGGACTGGGCGCCCGTGGACGCGAGTCCGCCCCGGTGCTTGGGCCCCGCGCCCGGTGCCGGGGTCGGGCCCCCGGGTCCGGGCTGGGGCGGCGCCGAGGGATCCGGTGCCGGGTCCTGGCCCGGCCCCTCGTCGATGACGTCGAGTCCGATGATCTCAGGATTGTGGTCCGAGGAGCGGTAGGGGTTGTCCGCCTCGAACGCCAGGTGCGCGTTGGAGTTCGCGCGGGAGTACTCGAAGGCCACGGACTCCTGGGCGTTGAGGGCCCACGAGGCGACTCCGCGCACCAGGGGGTCGGCCGCGGCGTTGGAGAAGACGTGGTCCAGGGAGCCGGAGCGGCCGCCGTACACGTAGGACGCGGCCGAGTCCGCCGACTCGTGGACCCACCCCGCGTCGGTGAGGGCCTTGAGGGGGTCCTCCTTCGAGTAGGAGTTGAAGTCGCCGACCAGCAGGGTGGGCGTGCCCGCGAACTGCTCGGCGAAGGCCGCGAGCGCGCGCGCCTGGGCGACGCGGATGGCGTTGGAGTTCCCCTGCCCGTCGCCGGTGTCCTTGTTGCCCTCTTCCATGCCCTGGGGGACCGACCCCTTGGACTTGAAGTGGTTGGCGACGACGACGAAGTTCTTCCCGGTGCGCGGCGCGGAGACGACCGGGGCGAACTCCTGGGCCAGGGGCTGGCGCGCCAGGCCCGTGAACGCCGGGTCGTCGAGGATCTTCGACTCGCCGACGGGCTCGATGGTGGCGCGGCGGTATATGAAGGCGACGCGGATGACGTCCTCGTCCGCGGGGACCGCCACAGGGCTGGGGACGTGGGCCCACACCTGCTCGCCCGCGTGCGCGTTGAGCGCATCGACCAGGGCCTTCAGCGCGCCGTCGCGGTCCTGCCCGGCGCCCGCGGCGACCGGGTTCTCGATCTCCTCCAGCGCGACCACGTCGGCGCCTATCGCGTTGATGGCCTGCACGATCTTCGTCTGCTGGTTCTCGAAGGCGGCCCGCGACCACGCGCCGCGCACCTTGCACTTCTTCGCGGTGACGAACGCGCCCTCACGGTCGGGGTAGCCCTGGCACCCGGGCTCGTCCTGGCCCAGGTCGGAGAAGTAGTTGAGGACGTTGAAGGTCGCCACCCTCACGTCGCCCTCGACCTGGGGGACACCGGGGCGCTCGCCGGAGATGCTCACGGGCGAGCGGTCCGGGTGGGCCGCGACCATCCGCGTGGGCTGGAGGACGAACGCCGAGTGGCGCGAGTCGAGGACAACGGGCCCGGTGAAGCCCACGTGGTAGCCGACCCGGGCCGGGGAGCCGTTGGCCAGGTACGCGTAGGGCACCCCGGTGGCGGCCCCGCGCTGGAGGTTGGTGCTCGTCCCGTCGTCGAGGGCGATCGTGCGGGCGGCGTTGTCCGCCTCCATCGCCCTGGCCTCGTCGCCCGGGGCGACGGCGTCGGTGGCCTGGCGCAACGGCTCGCTGCCCGGAGTGAGGGAGAGGGTCCCGTACTGGTTGGCCTGGTAGTTATCGGTGATGGTCCACGTGCCCTGGGGCTCGACGAGCATCGATTCGAGCGCCTCCATCTGCGCGGGCGCGGGCACCGCGGTCAGGGGGACCGGCTTCACGGGGTCGCACCCGTCGATCGCCTCGACCGACCGCACTGCCAGCTGCGTGAGGCTCTGCGTCTGGGCGGGCGTCTTGGGGCCCGTCGCAGGGTACTCCGAGACCTTGCCCGTCACCCGCACGCACTGGCCGATCGTCGGCATGGCCGCATCCGCTTTGCCGACGTAGGCGAAGAGGCCGTCGGAGCTCTGCCGCTCCGCCCCCTGGGGCCCGCCGGTCCCGGGGGTCTGGATGGTGAAGCCGTCGAGCGTGGAGGCCAGGCCGTCCTCGCCCTTCGGGTGGGCGCTCGTGACGACGCCGACAGCCGTCACTGTCTTCCCGACCAGGGCGGAGTCGTCCCCCTCCCCCGTCTTCTGGATGTCGGGGATCGGAGTGGCGGCGCCCGCCCCCGCGGACTCGGCCTGATCCGCGTCCCCGTCGGCGCTCTGTGCGCCGTCCGTGCCCTGGGTGCCGTCCGGGCTCTGGGAGTCGTCCGGGCTCTGGGCCCCTTCCTCAGCCGCGCTCCGGGCGTCCTGCCCGTCCTGCGCCCCGGCGTCCTCCTTGTCCCGAGCCGCGTTGTCGGCCCCAACCGGGGTTGCGGCGGCGGGGGCGACGTCCGGGGCTGCCGCTGCGGGAGCGACGCCGGGGCCGCCGACTGGAGCGACGCCCGGGGCTGCCGCTGCGGGGGCGCCGATTGGGGCGACGCCCGCCTGTTCCGCGCCCGCCACTGCGTGCGCGGCTGTCGGCAGCCCTATGAGTGAGAGCGAGGCCAGTGCCGCCAGTGCCGTCCGCTTCCTTTTGTGCCGCATGCGCTCGGTTCCTCTCGTCCGCGTGCCACGTCGTCGTGATCGGCTGTGCGTTGACAGGCAACGCCAGTCGCAGCGTTTACAAACTGTAAGCTCGACGTTGACAATCGTATCAACGAGGGCCATCCGCGCGCCAGCCCCTATGTTCCATCGAACACCCTGCTCGGCTTCCCCGCAGTCGGCGCACGGGCCCGCTACGCGGCGGCGCCGACGGGCACAGGCGGGCGTGGCCCCCTGCCCCTGACCGCAGCAGCCCCGGCTCAAGGCCAGGATTGGGGCACGGACCGGTTTCCTGAGGCGGGCGACCTGTACGGCGGCGTCAACGGACGCGAGCGACTGCGGACCAGCATTGGGGCAGGCAATGGGCCATTGGGGTGGGCAAATTACCTACCCCAATCAGTGGCTTCCTACTCCGATACGTCGTTCCCTGCCCCAATGCCGCAACCAGTCTCGGAACAGCGCCACGGCCACGGCCTCGAACGGCGGATCGCACCCAGGAGCCCGACCGGGGCGCTTCCGCCGCCTCGCCTACGAGCGCGTGGCCAGGCCCTGGAGGTCAGGGCCAAGCCAGCACGGATGAAGCTCCCCTTAGGTGCCCTGCGCTGGGCCCTGGTGTCCGATCGCGGACCACATGGCCACGAACCGCATCGCCATCGGGGAGAAGGCATTGAACCGGCGACGGCGGAATCGGCTGGGTCGTATATTCGCCGCGCAGGGCTATAGACGTTATCTATACCCCTGGGATTCGGAAGCCCACAGGCCCTGCGGGCGGAACAGACGGGCGCTTGGAACACCTACGCGGCATCGTCCACGGCTTTACCGATCAAGTCGACTACCGTCGCCGACGCCTCCTCGACTCCAGGGGCTGTCGAGGTCGGCGCTGGCGGTTTGGACGGTGGCGGGGTCGAGGTCTGAGGTGCTGGATGCGAGCATGGTCTGCCATGCGTTGGCGAGGGTTTCGGTTGCTGCGATGAGCGCGATGATGCGGTTGGGGTCGTCGGTGTTCATGGGCTGCCCTCACGCTGTGGTGGCGCAACACCTATAGACTTACTCTACAACCTTCAGAGTGACTTGCGCAACGTTTTCGCAAGTGTTGGCATCGACTTTTCGTTGGAAAGTGGTTGGAAAGCGGCAGACCGGAAGCCGATTCGGGCGTCGGTGGCGACCCTTGTGCTCCCAACGAAAAGTCCCCTAAACTGGGCTCGTGCTCGTTGGCCGGAGAGCCCCCTGTTCGGCCACTGGCGATCCGGTGTGGCGTTTGCGCAGGTCAGCTGCCGTTCGACACGCCGAGGGGTCAGGGAGCACCCAGCACCATCAGGTGCATTAAGACAATGAAAGATTTCTCGACATCTCGAGCCACCTGCTTGAGCGCCTGGTCAGGGAGCACCCAGCACCATCAGGTGCATTAAGACGGTCAGTCGGCGGCGGCGAGGATCGCGTCGATCTCGGAGTCAGGGAGCACCCAGCACCATCAGGTGCATTAAGACTGTTCTTCGATGGTCTTCTCAGACCATCCGGGGGTTTTCGTCAGGGAGCACCCAGCACCATCAGGTGCATTAAGACCTCGCCTGCCTCGATGATGGTCATGTCGTCGTAATAGGAGGGTCAGGGGGCACCCAGCACCATCAGGTGCATTAAGACGCGACCTGGGCCGTGATCAGCGACACGATGTAGAACGTGCCGTCAGGGGGCACCCAGCACCATCAGGTGCATTGAGACCTGTAGGCGGCGTAGATCCCGGCCTTGAGGATCGCGGGGTCAGGGAGCACCCAGCACCATCAGGTGCATTGAGACAGCTCCGCAGTGGGCTTATGGCCCTTCACACCGACAGTCAGGGAGCACCTAGCACCATCAGGTGCATTAAGACAGATGTGCAGCGATTGACGCTAGGTTGTCGGGGTGAGTCAGGGAGCACCCAGCACCATCAGGTGCATCGAAACTTGTAATCGGACGGTTGTTGGTTCGAATCCAGCCGCAGTCAGGGAGCGCCAGCACCATCAGGTGCATTAAGACGGGTGAAGCCAGGCGCTCCAGCCTGCGCATCGAGTAGTCAAGGAACACCCAGCGCCATCAGGTGCATTGAGACGTCGATAGCGCCCTGCAAAGCGGGGAATATCGTATCGGTCAGGAAGTACCCTGCACCATCAGGTGCATTGAGGCGCGGTCGTGTTGCCCGGGAGCGTCTTGGGCATGGTGCCAGGGGGCAGAGGACGACCAGCATCGCGGTGGCGCCTCGTGCGGACGCGCCGTCAGTGCTCCTCCGGGCTCTTTCTGCGGTGAGGTGCGCACACAAGGGGCTCGAATTAGGCAACGCCGTTCGCACACAAGGGCGGGATCAAGCCGTCGTGCGCGGT